>JABLTK010090515.1_pt1 | contig 10566 bp, 9 predicted proteins | sample 7160131 | NCBI WGS metagenome assembly JABLTK01 (sample SAMN14651221, study PRJNA627086) | human gut metagenome | isolation source: feces | host: Homo sapiens
TCGAACAGGGGGACCAGATCGGTGCCGGGCACATCGGGGTCGAGGCTTGCGGTGCCCTCACGGCCGCAGCAGAACAGCATGGGGCAGTCCAGCTGCTCATCGGTAGCGCCCAGATCCATCAGCAGGTAGAGCACTTCGTCGATGACTTCCTTGATGCGGGCATCAGGACGGTCGATCTTATTGATGGCCACCACCAGGCTCAGGTTCTGCTGCAGGGCTTTCTGCAGCACGAAACGGGTCTGGGGCATGCAGCCCTCGGCAGCGTCCACCAGCAGCAGAACGCCGTTGACCATCTTCAGCACGCGCTCCACCTCGCCGCCAAAGTCGGCGTGGCCCGGGGTATCAACAATGTTGATCTTGACGCCCTTGTAGGTGCAGGAGCAGTTCTTGGCCAGAATGGTAATGCCGCGCTCACGCTCGATATCGCCGCTGTCCATGACACGCTCGGCGACGACCTGGTTATCACGGAATGCACCGCTCTGATGCAGCATTGCGTCCACCAGAGTGGTTTTGCCGTGGTCAACGTGAGCGATAATGGCAACGTTGCGCAAATCGTTACGAACCATAAAAACAACCTCTCTATTTTGAATCTTGTGTAGAAGTTACGTCATACATTTTTCAGTTTATCGCAATTCAGGGTGGTTTGTCAAGATTGTCTAAAAAATTTTTCAAGGTTTCGGCGTTTTGCCCGAGAAACACGCTGCGATTTGGGCAGAAGACAACCGACGAATGTGGTATAATTGGGCTGGAATCCAAACCGTACCGGGAGGTGTGTTTATGAAACTGACATTTTTGGGTGCGAACCATGAAGTAACAGGCAGCTGTACACTGCTGGAAGCAGCCGGGCAGCGCTACCTGATCGACTGCGGCATGGAACAGGGCAAGGATATCTACGAGAACCAGCCCATCCCGGTGGCCCCAGGTGAGATCGACGGTGTGCTGGCGACGCATGCCCACATCGACCATACCGGCCTGCTGCCATTGCTGGTGCGCAATGGCTTCCGGGGTAAAATTTACGCCACCAAGCCGACCACGGAGCTGTGCGACATTATGCTGCGGGACTCGGCGCACATTCAGGAATTTGAAGCTGAGTGGAAAAACCGCAAGGCAAAGCGTGCCGGTGACGCCCCGGTTGAGCCGATGTACACGGTGCAGGACGCCGAAGCGGCCATGAAGCTGTTCATCGGCGTGGATTATGAGACGAAAGTGGAGCTGGCCCCCGGGCTGGAGATCCGCTTTGTGGACGTGGGCCATTTGCTGGGCTCCTCCAGCATCGAGATCTGGGTCACGGAAAACGGCAGCACCACCAAGCTGGTCTTCTCGGGGGATATCGGCAACACCAACCAGCCCCTCATCAAGGACCCGGCCTACATCACGGACGCCGACTATGTGGTGATGGAATCCACTTACGGCGACCGCCTCCACGGTCCCAAGCCCGATTATGTGGCGGAGCTGAGCAAGATTTTACAGCGGACGTTCGACCGGGGCGGCAATGTGGTCATCCCCAGCTTTGCGGTGGGCCGCACCCAGGAGCTGCTCTACTTCATCCGGGAGATCAAGGAAAAAGGTCTTGTCACCGGCCACGGAAACTTCCCGGTCTACATCGACAGCCCGCTGGCCATTGAGGCCACCCGCATTTTCCAGAACACGGATGAAGAATGCTACGATACCGAGACCCGGGCGTTGCTGGATGCCAACATCAATCCGATCCAGTTCCCGGGGCTGCGGGTCAGCATTACCAGTGACGAATCCCGGATGATCAATGCCGACCCGGTGCCCAAGGTCATCCTTTCGGCCAGCGGCATGTGCGAGGCGGGCCGTATCCGCCACCACCTCAAGCATAACCTCTGGCGGCCGGAATGCACCATCCTCTTCGTGGGTTATCAGGCCGTGGGTACTCTGGGCCGCACCTTAATAGATGGGGCAACCACCGTCAAGCTTTTCGGCGAGACCATCGAGGTGCAGGCGAATATCTGCCAGCTGACCGGCCTCTCCGGCCACGCGGACAAGGACGGTCTGCTCCGCTGGGTCAACTCCTTTGAGCCCAAGCCCAAGCGGGTGTTCATCGTCCACGGCAACGACGAGGTGGAGGACATCTTCGCCCAGACCCTGAAAGAGCAGGGCTTCACGGCCAGCGCACCCTACAACGGCGAGCAGTGGGGCATCGGGGCCGAGGGCGCTGTCTGCATCAAGGAGGGCAATCGTGTCCACATGGAGCATCGGCTCGGCGAGAGTGCAAGCCGTGCCGCCACCGTCTTCCAGCGGCTGGTCAGCGCCGGTAAGCGGCTGCTCCGCGTCATCGAGCACAACGAGGGCGGTGCCAACAAGGACCTGGCCAAGTTTGCCGACCAGATCAACGCCCTGTGCGACAAGTGGGACCGATAACGGCAAGCCAGATCATCATAGGGAAAACAATAAGATAAACCAAAAGCACCGTGGTTCCGAAGAGCCACGGTGCTTTTCTGCATGGAGCGGGCAATGGGAATCGAACCCACCTCCTCAGCTTGGAAGGCTGATATACTAGCCGATGTACGATGCCCGCATTTGCAGGGAATAGTATAGCATGTTCCGGCGCAAATGTCCAGCCCAATTTTTGTGTGTTCCTTAAAGCACCGGAAAAGAATTCCGGAACGGCCTTGCTTTTCCATACGGCTCTGTTACAATAGAAAAGAACGGAGGTAGAGAGGATGGAGCCGGAAGCAGAGATCATTCGTGCGCAGCTGTTTGCCTTGCAGGATGAAACATACCGCACCTTTCACAGTGCGTTGATGCCCACCGTGCCGCCGGAAACGGTGATTGGCGTGCGCGTTCCGGCTCTGCGCAGGCTGGCAAAACAGCTCGCGGGCACAGCGCAGGCAGAGGTGTTTTTACAGGCCCTGCCGCATGGATACTACGAAGAGAACAACCTCCACGCATTCCTGATCGAGCTCATCCGGGACTACGACAGGGCGCTGGCTGAAACGGAAGCGTTCCTGCCCTACATCAACAACTGGGCCACCTGCGACTGCTTCTGCCCCAAAGTGTTTGCGAAGCACAAGAAGGAGCTGCTGGTGCCCATTCGCCGCTGGCTGGATTCGGGTGATGCATACACCGTGCGCTATGGCATGGAGATGCTGATGCGCTATTATCTGGATGATGCATTCCGGCCGGAATATCTGGAATGGGTGGCCGATGTGCGCAGCACGGAATACTATATCAATATGATGCGGGCGTGGTATTTTGCCACGGCACTGGCAAAACAGCCGGATGCCGCGCTGCCGTGGCTCACAGAAAAGCGGCTGGATCTGTGGACCCACAACAAAGCCATCCAGAAAGCGGTGGAAAGCCGCCGCATTCCGCCCGGAATGAAGCAGCTGCTGCGCGGTCTGCGCAGCCGTTCATAAAAGCTTCCGGATTTCCGCGCAGATTTCCTGTTTACTTTATGCAGGTTTTATTGTAAAATAAACTATAGTAAAAATGCCGGGGTATGCCCCGACGGAAGATAGAACAGGCGGTGTTTGGATTATGGCATTGAAATATCAGCGTATCCTTCTTAAGATCAGCGGCGAAGCACTGGGCGGTGAAAAAGGCACGGGCTTTGATGAGCCCACCATGGACGCCATCTGCGGCGGCGTGAAGAAAGCCCATGAGCTGGGCGTGCAGATCGGCATTGTGGTTGGCGGCGGCAACTTCTGGCGCGGCCGTTCCAGCGGCAAGATGGAGCGCACTCTGGCCGATAAGATCGGGATGCTGGCAACGGTGATGAACGCGCTGGCCGTCTCCGACAAGCTGGAGCAGCTGGGTGTGCAGACCGAGGTGTTTACCTCCATCACCATGCCGCAGGTGGCTCCGGCTTTTACCCGCAAGGATGCTCTGCGCGCCATGGAGGAGGGCAAGATCGCCATTTTCGGCGGCGGCACGGGCAACCCGTTCTTCTCCACCGATACCACCACGGCTCTGCGTGCCGTTGAGGTCTCGGCGGACATCATGTTCAAGGCCACCATGGTGGATGGCGTCTACGATAAGGATCCCCACAAGTACCCCGACGCCAAGAAGTACGATACCCTGACCTTTACCAAGGTGCTGGAAGACCGGCTGGCCGTTATGGACGGCACGGCTGCCACCCTCTGCCGGGACAACAAGCTCCCCATCCTCGTGTTTGACCTGGCCGACCCGGACAACATTGCCCGCGCCGTGCAGGGCGAGAATGTGGGGACGCTGGTCTACGAGGGCTGAGATAATATCCCGAACGCCATCATAGAATGAACCAGCCGCGCTTTGGCTGGTTAATGATAAGAAACAGGAGACTAGGACAATGAGCAGCAACACCAAGGCATTTGAAGAGAAAATGAAGAGCTCTGTGGAGCATCTGAACCGTGAGCTGGCCGCTGTGCGTGCAGGCCGCGCAAACCCCGCTGTGCTGGATAAGGTCAGCGTGGATTACTATGGTGCGCCCACTCCCATCCAGCAGGTGGCATCCGTGGCCGTCAGCGAGGCCCGCACCCTGACCATTACTCCCTGGGACCGCAGCCTGCTGCGCGCCATCAGCAAGGCCATCATGGCCAGCGATGTGGGCATCACCCCCATTGACGACGGCCAGACCATCCGCCTGAACTTCCCGGCTCCCAACGAGGAGCGCCGCAAGCAGCTGGCTAAGGAAGTCTCCAAGCTGGGCGAGGAGGCCAAGGTGGCTGTCCGCAATGTCCGCCGCGAGGCCATGGACAAGGCCAAGGCCATGAAGAAGACCGGCGAGCTGACCGAGGACACCCAGAAGACGATGGAAGAGGATGTCCAGAAGCTGACGGACAAGTATATCAAGAACATTGACGCCGCTGTTGAAGAAAAGCAGAAAGAGATCATGTCCGTCTGATCGGCCGCGGTAAACGAAAAACAGGAGGTGCCGTGCGCTTGGAACAGGTGCGCGGCACTTTTTTCCAGACCCGGGGAGGGGAACCCCTCTCCGCAAACGCAGGAGGATCTTTCATGAACCATCCCAAAGAATTTGCCGAGGGCCTGTCCATCGGCATCATTATGGACGGCAACGGCCGCTGGGCCAAGCAGCGGGGCCTGCCCCGCACGGCCGGGCACAAAAAGGGCGCCGCCGTCTTCCAGGACATCGCCAACTACTGCGAGGAGCTGGGGGTTTCGTCGGTGTATTTCTACGCGTTCTCGACGGAAAACTGGAAGCGCCCGCTGGAAGAAGTCAGCGCCATCATGAAGCTGTTTGGTGAGTACCTGCTCAAGGGCTTCAATTATAAGGACCGCAACATCCGCATCAAGTTCCTGGGCGACCGCGCCGCGCTGGACCCCAAGCTCCAGAAGCTGATGAACGAGCTGGAGGAAGACTCCGCTCACAAGACGGGCATGACCCTGAACATTGCCGTCAACTACGGCGGCCGCCCGGAGATCGTGCGTGCGGCCCGGCAGCTGGCCGAGAAAGTCAAGGCCGGAGAACTTCAGCCGGAGGACATCACCGAGGAGATGATGTCGGACGCCATGTACACCACCGGCCAGAAAGACCCGGATTTCATCCTCCGTCCATCGGGCGAGAAGCGGCTGTCCAACTTCATGCTCTGGCAGGCTGCCTATTCCGAGCTGGTAGAGATGGATGTTCTCTGGCCTGATTTCACCCGCGACGACCTGGACGCCGCCATCACGGAATTCAACAAGCGCTCCCGTCGGTTCGGCGGCATCTGAACAAAAGCCGCCCCGGCAGATTTCCAAAGGAGAAACAAAACCCTATGAAAACAAGAATCATCACAGCCGTAGTGGGCATTGTCGTCCTCATTGGCGTTCTGTTCACGTTTGACACCCTGATCTTTAATCTGGTCATCACGGCCATCACCCTCATTGCCCTCCATGAAATTTACGCGGCTCTCGGTTTTGAGAAGCAGGGCTGGCCGCTCTTTGGGGTTCTGGTGCCATACACATTCCTGGTCATGCTGTCGAGTTATGAGCTCTACCGCCGTCTGGTCATGCCCGCCTCGTTCCTGGTGGTGCGGTTCTATGCCATCTATCTGGTGGTGCGCAACGGGACCATCAGCTACCAGAAAGCCAGCGGCCTTGCGATGTTTTCGGGCATTGTGATCTTCTGCTTCTACTCGTTCATCCGGCTCAAGGAGCTGCTGCCCGTGGAGGAGTACGGCTATGACGCCGTCTTCTTCATCCTGCTCATCCTCTGCTTTGCCTGGGGCGGCGATACCTGCGCCTACTTTGCAGGCCGCGCGTTCGGCAAGCACAAGCTCTGCCCGGTGGTCAGCCCCAAAAAGACCGTGGAGGGTGCCATTGGCGGCGTGCTGGGCACGATGGTGTTCGGCGTGGCGGCGACCCTCATTTATTCCATCGCGGCGGACCGGATGGAGGCCTTTACCCGCTCCAATATCGGTGTTTCGATGTACGTTGTCATTGCGCTGCTGGCCTGTGTGGCGGCGGTGCTGGGCATTTATGGCGACCTGTTTGCCAGCGTGGTCAAGCGCCAGTGCGGCATCAAGGATTACGGCACCATTTTCCCGGGCCATGGCGGCATCCTGGACCGCTTTGACAGTGTGATGTTCATTGCACCGTTCGTCACCATGGTGATCACGGCGGTCTTCTATCAGTAACCATAGGAGGAAGCTTTTTATGTCGAAAAAAATTACGCTTCTGGGCTCCACCGGTTCCATCGGCACCCAGAGTCTGGATGTCATCCGTGCACAGGGCTATGAGGTGTTTGGCCTCTCGGCCCACAGCCACGTGGATAAAATTCTCGAACAGGTGGAGGAATTTCACCCCAAGTACGTCTGCATGACCAACCCTGAGGCTGCCGCCAAACTGGACGCGGCCCTCTCCGGACGTGCCAACGCGCCCAAGCTGCTGGTGGGCCCCGAGGGCCTGAAAGAGCTGGCCGCCATGGACGGCACCGATGTGGTGCTGAACAGCGTGGTGGGGATCGCGGGCCTGGGTGCCAGCCTGACCGCCATTGAGAGCGGCCACGATCTGGCGCTGGCCAACAAAGAGAGCCTTGTCACGGGCGGCCATCTGGTCACGCAGGCGGTGGCAAAGCACGGCGTCAAGCTGCTGCCCGTGGACAGTGAGCACTCCGCCATCTTCCAGTGCCTGCAGGATAAAGAGAGCGCCAAGAGTCTGACCAAGATTCTGCTCACGGCTTCCGGCGGCCCGTTCTTCGGGATGAAGACCGAGGAACTGCGGGGCAAGACCAAGGCCGATGCCCTTAAGCACCCCAACTGGAACATGGGCGCCAAGATCACCATTGACTCCGCTACCCTGATGAACAAGGGTCTGGAGCTCATCGAGGCCGTCTGGCTGTTCGGCCTGCCCCCGGAAAAAATCCAGATCGTGGTCCAGCGCCAGAGCATCGTCCACTCGGCCGTGCAGTACAGCGACAACTCCATCATTGCACAGCTGGGCGTGCCCGATATGCGCATTCCCATCCAGTATGCCCTGACCTACCCGGCCCGTGTGCCGGGCGTGGTGCCGGAGCTGGATTTCACCACCCTCAAACTGCTGACCTTTGATGTGGCTGACGAAGAGACGTTCCGCTGCCTGGCGGCCTGCAAAAAGGCCATCAAGAAAGGCGGCCTCGGCCCCTGCGCCGCCAACGGTGCCAACGAGGAGGCCGTCAAGCTCTTCCTCGAAGACAAGATCGGCTTCCTGGACATTGGCCGTCTGGTGGAGGCTGTGGTGGACAGCGACAGCTTTGGCGGCGACTATACCCTCGCTGATGTGTACGAGTGCGACAAGATGGCTCGCGCGTTCGTGCGGGCACACCTGTAAACCGGAGAAGCTATGTCTTTTATTATCACGTTTCTGGCAGCCCTCTTTGTCTTTGGCGCGGTGATCGCCATTCACGAGTTTGGCCACTTTGCGGTGGCAAAGCTCTGCGGCGTGCAGGTCAACGAGTTTTCCATTGGCATGGGCCCGGCGCTGTGGCATAACATTTACCATGGTACCCAGTACAGCCTGCGGCTGCTCCCGGTGGGCGGCTATGTGGCGCTGGAGGGCGAGGAAAGCCCCGAAAGCCAGCAGGCGGAGAACCTCCGCGACACGCCAGAGCCTCCCCTGACAGGGAAGATGGCTGCGCGGCAGCCGGAGAGGTTTGGCAAGCCCCTGAACGAGGCGGCCGTCTGGCAGCGGATGCTGGTGATGGCGGCCGGCGCGTTCATGAACTTTGTGCTGGGCTTTGTGGTGCTGGTGCTGCTGATCTCCGCCCGGAACGAGCCCATCACCAGCCGGGTCATTTATAAAATCAACGAGGGGGCGCTCTGCGGCCAGACAGGTCTGGAAGCAGGGGACAAGGTGCTGGCCGTCAACGGACGGCGGTGCTTTGTGGCCAACGATATGATCTATGAGCTGGTGCGCGCCGAGCAGTACCGCGCGGATTTTACCGTCCTGCGGGATGGCAAGACGGTGGAACTGCCGGATGTCCAGTTTGATACCTGGGTGGATGACTCCGGCGAGACCCATATGAGCCTCGGCTTTACGGTCTACGGCATCCAGAAAACGCCCCTCAATGTCCTGAAAGAGGCGGGCAACAGCGTGCTCTATTACGGGCGGATCATCTACACCTCGCTGGCGGACCTTGTGCGCGGGCGGGAGAGCATCAACGATCTTTCCGGCCCGGTGGGCATCGTAACAGCCATCGGGCAGGCGGCCAGCTATGGCTGGCAGGATCTGCTGGAACTGCTGGCGCTCATTACCATCAACGTGGGCATCCTCAATCTGCTGCCCTTCCCGGCGCTGGATGGAGGCAAGATCGTTTTCCTCCTGATCGAGGGGATCACGGGCTATGCCGTGCCGGAAAAGATCCAGGGCAGCCTGACCGTGGCGGCTTTTGCGCTGTTGTTCGGTCTGATGATTTTTGCAACGTACAACGATATTCTCCGGCTCATTACCGGGGCGATTTGACGAAAGGAAGTAAACCATGCGGCAGCTGAAACGAGAAGTGAAGATCGGCAATGTGACCATCGGCGGCAAAAACCCCATTGCCGTGCAGACCATGCTGAATGTTCCGGTGGAGGATATTGAGGGCAACGTGGCCCAGGCCAAGCGCTGTGAGGCAGCAGGCTGTCAGATCCTGCGGGTGACCTGCCCCAGTGCCGCCGATGCCAAGTGCATCGAGGCGGTCAAAAATGCCGTCAATATCCCCATCGTGGCGGACATCCATTTTGATTACAAGGCTGCACTGGCCTGTGCAGACGTGGGCGTGGATAAAATTCGCATCAACCCGGGCAACATCGGCGACGATGACCGCGTGAAAGCCGTCGTGCAGGCCTGCCAGCAGAAGAATATCCCCATCCGCATCGGCGTCAACGGCGGCAGCCTGGAAAAGCACATCCTGGCCAAGTACGGCGCTCCCGTGCCGGAGGCCATGGTGGAGAGCGCCCTGTATCACGTCCGTCTACTGGAAAAGTTTGATTTCAACAACATCGTCATCTCCATCAAGAACTCCAACGTGCCCCGCATGATGGAGGCATACCGCCAGCTGAGTGCCGTGACGGACTACCCGCTGCATGTGGGCGTCACCGAGGCTGGCACCTACCAGATGGGCCTGCTCAAGAGCGGCATGGGCATTGGCGGAATGCTGCTGGAGGGCATCGGCGATACCATCCGTGTCTCGCTGGCTGCCGAGCCGGAAAAAGAGGTGGAAGCAGGCTACAACATCCTGCGTGCCGTCGGCTTCCCGGTGGCGGGCCCGGAGGTCATCACCTGCCCCACCTGCGGCCGCACCCAGTACCCCTGCACCGAGATCGCCAACGAGGTGGAAAAGCGTCTGCAGGGCTATAAGAAATCCATCAAGGTGGCCGTTATGGGCTGTGTTGTCAACGGCCCTGGTGAGGCCCGCGAGGCCGACATCGGCATTGCCGGCGGCAAGGGCGAGGCGGTGCTGTTCATCCACGGCCAGCCCATCAAGAAGCTGACGGGTGACAACATCCTCGATCAGTTCATGGATGAGATTTATAAGCTGTAAGCAATCATGATAAAGCAATACTGCCACGCCTGAAAACCGGGCGCGGCAGTTTGTGCTGTTTATTCCCCAACACAAAGGAGTATCACTGTGACACCACTCGTTTCCCAGCTCTGGCCGCAGTTTATGGTAGACCCGGCGTTTGCATCCTGCTTTGGGCAGGTCATTGTGGAGCGCGCCCGGATGCTGCGGCAGGAAAGGCAGGTGATCTTTACCCTGCGCAGCGCCGCCCCGCTGGACAAAGGCCTGTGCGCGCGGCTGCTGGCCTCGCTGCAGCCGGGCTATGAGGGCTTTGAACTGAAAATTGAGAACCTCTTCGGTTACGCTTCCATGGACGAAGCTGCCCTGCGGGAGCTGATGGAGGAGATGAAGCGGGACGGCGTGCCCATCAACGGCTTTCTGGACCGGTGCAAGATCAGCATTACGGGCCAGAATATCCGCATCGGTGTCTGCCACGGCACCAAGTTTTTGCAGGAGATGGGTTTTGAGGACCTGCTGGCCCAGCGGGTAGCCACCCATACGGGGGTCAAGCCCAAAGTGACCCTGCAGAGCGCGGTGGATGAGGCGGAACAGCGCCAGATGGAAGAAAAGCTGGAGCGCAAGATCGCGCCGCCGGTGGTCAA
>JABLTK010129335.1_pt1 | contig 10566 bp, 9 predicted proteins | sample 7160131 | NCBI WGS metagenome assembly JABLTK01 (sample SAMN14651221, study PRJNA627086) | human gut metagenome | isolation source: feces | host: Homo sapiens
ACCTTATACGTCATTCCGAGCGTAGCCCCGGGAATCCAGCGAAGCGTGAAATTATAATAATGCGCCTACGGCTAGATCCTTTGACTTCGCTCAGAATGACATAAGGATTATATTTCTCTATTGCGGGGGATCCTCACGGTCGCGGAACGCCGCTCCCTCAGGATGACGGGATAAAAGTAAGATTCTGCTTTTAATTTTAAAATTTAACGCGCAGTTTCCGTTTTTTTACGTCATCCTGAGGAGTAAGCGAAAGCACCCGATAAACAGGTGCTTTCGCTTATGACGTGAGGATCCCCTACTCCAAACAAGTAATTATCCGTACCCTCTCCGTTTACAGCACCTTGGACAAAAATTCTTTGAGGCGCGGCGACTGCGGATTGGCGAAAAACTCCTCGGGCGTGTTCTCCTCGGCAATCACGCCGCCGTCCATGAACAGCACGCGCGTCGCCACTTCTCTTGCGAACCCCATTTCGTGAGTGACGATAACCATCGTCATGCCGTCGTCCGCAAGCTTTTTCATCAGGTCAAGCACCTCGCCCACCATTTCGGGGTCGAGCGCGCTGGTCGGCTCGTCGAACAGCATTACCTTAGGCTCCATCGCGAGCGCACGCACGATAGCGATACGCTGTTTCTGACCGCCGGACAGCGTGGACGGATAGACGTCCGCTTTGTCGTCCAGCCCTATCCTGTCAAGCAACTCGTGAGCCTTGACCTCGGCTTCGGCTTTGATTTCGCTTACCGACTTGCCCAAATCGTAAAGCGGCTTTTTGTCCGCTTTTTTCCTGAACAGGTTGGTGATTTTGCGCCAAAAGTTAGCCGACTTTAATTTAGCGCGCTTCTTTTTTGCGATGAGCACGGGCGCGAGCGTGATGTTTTTCAGCACCGTAAGGTTGTTGAAGAGATTGAAATTCTGGAATACCATGCCGATTTTCTGACGGTGGATATTGATGTCGACGCGCATGTCGGCTAAATCCACGCCCTCGAAATAAATCGAGCCGCCGGTCGGGTCCTCCATGCAATTCAGACAGCGCAGAAAAGTCGACTTGCCGCAGCCGCTGGGTCCCAGAATGGCTATCTTTTCGCCGTTACGCACCTCGAGGTCTACGCCCTTCAGCACTTCGTTGTCGCCGAAGCTTTTTTTAAGCCCGTGCACAGAAATCAGCACCTCGTCGGCGTTCCCCTTGTCCTCGAAGTCGGCAAAGCCCTTTTCGCATGCGGCGCAGCTCTCCTCGTTCTTGTTTCCGCAAGCCGCGCAAGCGTTCTCCGCGGCGTTATTCATAATTTCGTCAGTCATCACGCGCTCCTTTTATTGTCGCTCTTCGACAACGCCTTTTCGACGCATTTCACCAGCAAAGTTATCAGCAGTACCAGCACTATGTATACGACCGCCATGAACAGGTACGGCATCATGAATTCGTAGTTCTTGTTGCCGATTGCGCGCATGACCGTGTAGAGGTCGTAAACCGTGATAAAACTAACCACCGAAGTTTCCTTGATAAGCGTGATAAACTCGTTGCCGAGCGTGGGCAGAATGTTCTTGACCGCCTGCGGAATGACGATTTTAATCATGCTCGTGCCGTAGGTTAGCCCCAGCGCGCGCCCGGCGTCCAGCTGACCGCGGTCGACGGAATTGATGCCGCCGCGCATGATTTCCGAAACGTACGCGCCGCTGTTCAGTCCGAACACGACTATGCCGACGTTTATCGCCTCCACGCCTTTCGCACCAATCGCCGGCAAAAGGACGTAGTATGTGATAAGCAGTTGCACCACCATAGGCGTACCGCGGAAAATCGCGACGTAAACCGAGCAGATTTTATCCAGCACGCGCACGACGCGCTTGTACTTCGGCGCGACCTTGACCATTGCAATCAGCGTGCCCACGACTATGCCTATCAGCAGTCCGCACACCGCTATTAACACCGTATTGAGAAGCCCTTTGAAAAACAGCCCCGTCCAATACGGATTGGACATCGTTTCCCAAAAGCGCACCCATTTAACTTGCCAATTCATTATTATCTCCGTAACGCGCGAAAGGTTTTCCGCCGCAACCGACGGAAAACTCTTCGCTCTCGTCTATTAAATTTCGTAATCCGATTTCAATCCGATTAGTTCGTAGACACCGCGTAGCCTGTCTTTTCGCCCTTGCCCTCGTAGTACTTGGCTTCGATTGCAGCGTAGGTGCCGTCACCCTTAATCTTTGTAAGGAACGCGTTAAATTTTTCCTGAAGTTTGGCGTTGCCTTTCTTGATAAGGAACGCATAGTCCTCGTCGGTGAGTTTCACGTCGATGACCTTCACTCCGTCGATGGAAGCCACGAGCGCCGAAGCCGGTCCTTCGTCGACGACTACCGCGTAGATGTTGCCTGCTTTCATGTCATGAATTGCGGTGACGGCGGTGTCGTAGCCCTTGCCCTCGATATTGGCGAAGCCGTCGTAACCGAAGCCCTCGTCGCCGTTTATGTACATCTGCCCCGTCGTTCCCGTCTGGAATCCGATTTTCTTGCCGGACAAACCTTTGAGCGCTTCCTCTACGGCTTTGGCGGTGGTCTTGCCGTCGAAATCGGCATTGCCGTCAAGCACTATCAGCTTCTGCGAAGCCTTTGCGTAAGTGTCCGAAAAATCAAAGGTTTTCTTCCTGTCCTCGGAAACGGTGATACCTGCCATGCCTGCGTCGGCTTTGCCTGCCTCGACCTCGCTGAAAATCGAGTCAAATTCGATATTCTTGACGACGAGTTCCAGTCCCTCTTCCTTTGCGAAAAGTCCCGCAACCTCGATGTCGATGCCGTAAATCTTTCCGTCGTCGCCGATATACTCGTACATGCCGAACGGGCAGTTGGTCGCGACCGTGAACTTGCCTTTTACGGTAGGATAATTTACCCCGCTGCCGCACCCTGCCAACGAAACCGCCGATACCAGAGTAAGTAAAACGCCTAAAAGTAATCCGATTGTCTTTTTCATTTTTTGTTTTCTCCTTTAGAAAAAATTTAATACTTGTTTATCCGAAAGGTCATTCCCTTTCTTTCACCGGTTTCGGGTGTTTCCCTCGTCGGTTATGGGCATATTATAGCAGGTCGATTTCCATTCGTCAAGCGATTTTGCATAAATATTCAAAAATAATTTATAAATATTTGTTTTTATACATTATACCGTGAATATGCGGCTGTTTTATGCATAAACTTACATTTTGGCGGCGGTCATGTCGATTGCGGCGACGCGAAAACCGCGCAAATCGAGATTATCGCTTGACAAACGTCAAGCATAGATATATAATGTTTGCGTTCTCCTATGGGGAGTAGTCGGCGACTGAATTCGCAATTAAATCGCTAGCACGGGCGAAAGCCCCGGTTTAATTTGAAACGACGAGACCATACCGTTTTTTTCGGTATGGTTTTTTTTGAGGTCTTTGCCTATTCCGCCCCTGCAGCGATAATCAAGACTCGTGACGGGCAGAATAAAATCAGGGTAATTATTTTTACGGAGGCTGTATAATGAGCTATCTTATACAAGCGTGGCTGGACTTGTTCGCGGCTCAGGGCGCCGTCGGCATAGTCAAGGTCGTGGTCATGTGGGTTTTGGGCGGCGTGCTGATATTCCTCGCAATCAAAAAGGATATGGAGCCGGCGCTTTTGCTGCCCATCGGCTTCGGCGCGATACTCGTCAACATTCCGGGCACGAGCGTGCTGACCGACGGCGACGGCACGGGCATTATTTCGTGGCTTTACGAAGTCGGCATCGAAGCTTCGGAGGCTATGCCGATACTGCTGTTTATCGGCATCGGCGCGATGATTGACTTCGAGCCTCTTATCACCAACCCAAAGCTGATGATACTCGGCGCGTTCGCGCAGCTCGGCATTTTCGTGACGATTATTCTCGCAACGCTGTTAGGTTTCAATATCAACGACGCCGCTTCAATCGGCATAATCGGCGCCGCCGACGGTCCCACCTCGATACTCGTCGCGCTGCGCCTCGGCAGCAGTTACGTCGGTCCTATCATGGTTGTGGCGTACTCGTACATGGCGCTGGTGCCGATAATTCAGCCGGCGGTCATCAAATGCTGCACCACCAAAAAGGAGCGGCTGATTCGCATGGACGACAACACGCGCCACGCGAGCAAGTCGGTAAAAATCTTCTTCCCGATTATCATTACCGTAGTTTCGGGCTTGATTGCGCCCAAAAGCCTGTCGCTCATCGGCTTTTTGATGTTCGGCAATCTTATTAAGGAATGCGGAGTGCTCGGCTCGCTCGCCGACACCGCCAAAACCACGCTGTGCAATCTCATTACCCTGCTGCTCGGTATCACAATCGCGTTCAGAATGCAGGCGGATATGTTCCTGTCCGTTCAGACGCTGATGATTTTGGGACTCGGACTATTCGCGTTCGTGTTTGATACCGTGGGCGGCGTAATGTGCGCGAAGGTGATGAACCTGTTCTGCAAAAAGAAAATCAACCCCATGATTGGCGCGGCAGGCATTTCCGCGTTCCCCATGTCCGCGCGCGTAGTCCACAAAATGGGCTTACAGGAGGATAACACCAATTACCTCCTCATGCACGCCGTGGGCGCCAACGTTTCCGGTCAGATCGCTTCCGCTATCGTCGGCGGTCTGATTCTCGGGCTCGTGTTATAAGGAGGCTTTAGTATGAACACTTTGTTTAGCGCAATTTTATTCTCGGCGCTCAGCTGGGAGGAAATCTACCCCAATCTCATGAAGTCGCTGAATATCCTGTGGCAGGGGGTGCTTGCCATACTGATTGTTGTCGGTATCATAGTCGCCGTCACTTATCTTATGCAGCGCGCTTCCGAAAAGGTTAAGTCAAAGAAGCAGAACGATAACGGCACAGACGAAAGCGACAAGCAATAGCAGCTCATCCCGCCCTGCTCGGAAAAACCGCGAACGATTTTTGAAAATCTTGCCGTTTTTCCCTTGACAATTATAAAGATATTATCTATAATATTAGGGTTGACTGCGAAAGCGTCGACCCACGAGCACCATTAGCTCAACTGGATAGAGCGTCGGTCTACGGAACCGAAGGTTAGGGATTCGAACTCCTTATGGTGCACCAAAACAGCCTGCCGCAATATTGCGGCAGGCTGTTTTTGTGTATCACAGTCGTTCAGAGCTTCGCGCTACTCCTTATACTCGTTCGGGCTATGCCCTCACTCGTGGCGTTCGCTTCGGCTAAGGTGCACAGGTAAAGCACAGTATAAACACAGTGGACTGTTTTTGTGTGCAACATAAGGCATAAACTATTTACCGCAATTAATCCATCTGTCGTAACTGTCGGTTATCGTATCGCAAGTCGGGCGAGGGCTTAGCCGCGGAGGTACAGGTAGGCAATGACGGCGGCGGAGGCGATGAGCGCGGCGAGCACGGCAAAAAATGCAACCGTCGCAAGCGTTTTTACGGTCTTATTCTCCGAGCGGAAGCAGCCGCCCGTCAGTATCAGCGAGATTATGCCGCTAATCAACTGTCCTCCGTAAACAATAAACGCAAGATAGAACACGGCGATGAGCGCGAGCCCTGCCGCGGCGTCGCCGCTGACCTCTACGTCGTGCAATCCCGAAAATATAATCAGCGTTGCCGCCGCAAAACAAACGAGCGACAAAACCCCGAAAATCGAGCCTGCGATAAGTCTGCCTTTTTTCATAATTCCACCTCGCTGAATACAATCTGTTTCTATCCGAATAATTTTTAATCTACGCCCTTAGTATAGCCGCAATTTCCGAAAAAGTCAATACCGCTTTAAAAAACAAAGCCGCGATACGCCGTCGCGGCTTGCGTTATTTTCGGATTTCAGCGTAAACCGCCGGGGTTTTTGTACTCTACCGACACGAGGACGGGTCCTTTTGCCGTCACCTTGTAGAACTCAAGCCTGTCGGAGTACTCGTAAATCAGCATGCTCGCGTCCATTCGCGTGCGGAAAATCGCAGGTTTTTCGTGCGGCGCGCTCTGAAACGGTATAGCCGAATCGCGCCTTGCCGACTCTTCTCTTCCGAAGCCGCGTTCGCCGCCACCGGAAAAGTCGTCGCGAGCGGTGAAGTCGCGGCTGTCGCTTCTCGAAAATTCCTCACGAGCCGAAAAACCGCTGTCGCTTGAAAAATCTCTGTCGCCGCGCCCCGAAAACTCGCTCGGCTCCACTCTTCTGGCGCCGGTTTCGCCGCCAAAGTCCGTTTCGCTTCTCTGGTCGCGCTCGGGATAGTAACTTAAAAATCCCGGGTCGCCGCCCGTGTACTCGGGCTTTTGTGGCTCGCGGTCGATATTGTAGCTGAGAAAATCGGGTTTACCGTCAACGCCCCTGTCGCCGCCGTCAAAGCCGCGCCCGAAATCGCCGTCGCGACGCTCGCCTCTCCCGAATCCTCCGTCATAATCTCTACCGAAGCCGAAATCGTTATTCTGCGGCTTCGGCTGACTTTGCTGAGGCTGATAAGGCTGCCGGTACGGCTGCTGTTGATAGGATTGTTGCGGATACGGTTGCTGTTGGTAGGGTTGCTGCGGCTGATAGGGCTGCGAATACTGCTGTTGTTGCGGTTGATAAGGCTGCTGCGGATTTTGTGGTTGATTTTGCTGCTGAGCGTAAGCCGCAGGCTGCTGTTGATTTTCGCCGGACTGTGGCGGCTGATTGATTATCTGTCCACCCTGCGCGCCCTCGACGTACTGAACGTTGTTATCGACGGGAGTCATGCCCTGCACATAACATGACGAACGCTTGGCGGCTGACGATTTGCGGTCGGCGCGGTGCATAAAGCCGAGGCAAGCGAGCGCGACGGCGAACACGCAGGTCACGCACAGCCCGAAAACGTACACGCCCCACACCGCGGAAAACGAAGTGCGCGTGACGGCGGTGACGATAACGAACAGCAGCGAATAAGCCACAGGCACCCACAGCCCCAGCCTGAGCAATAAAAATTTCAGAATTTTGAGTAAGCCTCGCCCTATCCAGCCGAACAACGAGCTTGCTGTCTTCATCAATCGGTTCTCCTTTTGTCGCAACGCCCGGGGGCGAAATTGCGCTCGGGCGTTGGCGGTCTTTAGTGATAAACGCTAATCGCGGATTATTTTATGATATCGGTACCCATGTACGGCACGAGTACGTCGGGAACGCGCACGGAGCCGTCGGCGTTCTGGAAGTTCTCGAGAATTGCCGCCGTGGTTCTGCCCACCGCGAGTCCGCTGCCGTTAAGCGTATGCACGAAGCCGGTCTTGCCGTCGCGCGTGCGGTACTTGATGTTCATGCGGCGCGCCTGATAGTCGACGAAGTTCGAGCACGAGGAAATCTCGACATACCTGTTGTAGGACGGGAGCCACACCTCGATGTCGTAGGTCTTTGCCGACGAGAAGCCGAGGTCGCCCGTCGACAGGCATACCACGCGGTACGGAAGCCCGATTTTCTGAAGGATAAGCTCAGCCTCGTGAGTAAGCGACTCCAGCTCGTCCCAGCTATTTTCGGGCATCGTGAACTTGACGAGCTCGACTTTGTTGAATTGGTGCTGACGGATAAGTCCGCGAGTATCCCTGCCCGCGCTGCCTGCCTCGCCGCGGAAGCAAGCGGTGTACGCGCAGTAGTAGTACGGAAGCTTCTCCGCGTCAATCACTTCGCCGCGGTGCATGTTGGTTACGGGCACTTCGGCGGTAGGAATCAAAAAGTAATCGGTATTCTTGACGGCGTAGGCGTCCTCCTCGAATTTGGGAAGCTGTCCCGTGCCGGTCATGCTGTCGCGGTTGACCATAAACGGCGGAAAAATCTCGGTGTAGCCGTTTGCGGTGTGCGTGTCGAGCATGAAGTTAAAGATTGCGCGCTCCAGCCTTGCGCCCAAGCCGCGATAGACGGTAAAACGCGTGCCGGTGATTTTCGCGGCGGTAGTCGGGTCGAGGATATTCAGCGAGTCGCCCAAGTCCCAATGCGCTTTGGGCTCGAAGTCGAATTTCGTCGGCTCCATAAACTTGCGGATTTCTACGTTTTCGGTGTCGTCCTTGCCGATAGGCACGGTCTTGTCGGGGATATTCGGAATGGACAGCATCGCCATTCTCAGTCCCGATTCCACGGGTCCGAGCTCGTCGTCGAGCGCTTTGATTTTGTCGCCCACTTCTTTCATTCTCGCGATGATTTCGGAGGCGTCCTTCTTTTCTCTTTTGAGCGCGGCAACCTGAGCGGACTCGCGGTTTCTCTCCGCTTTCAGCGCTTCGACTTCCTTCAGAATCTCGCGGCGCTGGCGGTCGAGTTCGAGCACGATGTCAACGTCGTACTCGCCGCTGCGAGTTTTCATAGCCGCTTTTACGAGGTCGGCGTTTTCCACAACGAATTTTACGTCTAACATAGCTTTACCTTCTTGGTGAAATTATACCGCTATTATATACCATCGCAATGAAAAAATCAAGGGTTCGCCGCTTTTCAGCGCGGTTTTTTATGAAAATGTCATTTTCAGGCGGCTGTAGCGTCGATTTTTCAGGCTTTGCCGCGCTTTTTCGCAGGCTTTACGGGACGAATGAACGGAATAATCCGCGCCGCTTCCTCTCGCGTGAACCATTTGAATACCGCGATAACCGCGACGAACGCCGCCGTCGCGGCTGTTCCCGATAATGCGAGCGCAAACAGCGGCTTTAATCCGCCGAGCACATAACTGAGCCCGATTCCCGTCGCGACGAACGCAGCCGCGGCAAGCGCGGGCGCGAGCGGCGATTTCGGGTGCGCGAGCGTGGGCACGCGCTTTACGACGGATATTACGTCCAGCGTCGCCGTGACCGCGTAGCACAGCACCGAGCCTATCGCCGCGCCGTAAATCCCGAGGACGAACAGCAGACACGCCGTGACGGCTACCTTCGTCACCGCTCCGATGACCAGGTTTACGGCAGGGATTTTGGCTTCGCCCAAGCCCTGAAGCGCGGCTGTCGCGACCTGAATCACGCCGACGTAGAACACCGATACCGCCGAAATCCGCGTTAGCCTTATCGTCACGGCAAGCTGCGTCTCACCCAAACCGCGCGAGTACAGCGTTTTAACTATTAGCGGCGCGAACACGCTCAGCGCGAGCGAGCACAAAAGTCCTCCGATTAGGCACAGCTTAAACGAGAAACCGGCTTCTTTCGCCACGCGCTCGGGGTCGCGGCAGCACTTCGCCACGCGCGGCAAAAGCGCGGCGGAAATGGCGAAAATCACCGCAACGGGCATATTGATAAGCGTCGCAACAGTGCCGCTCGTCAGTCCGTAGGCGGCGGTAGCCTCGGCGCGCCCCACTCCCGTATACGTCAGGATATTGATGACGAGCACGCTGTCGAGGAGCGCGGTGAGCGGCATGACGAGCGAGCCGAACGCCACGGGCACAGCCACGGCAAACAACTCGCGCAGTATTCCGCGCACGGTGGTTTCGTTCGGCGCGCGATTTTGCTTGCAACTGTCCTGCAAACTCAGGTCAGCCGCGCCCGACACGAGCTCCGCCGTCATGTCGCCGGCAAACTCGGCTTGAGCGGCTCCTTGGACGGCTTGCGCCGACTGCGCGTAAAGCTCGCCCTCGCGATTTCTCTCCGCTTCGCTCTCGTCGGCGGCAACTTTTCTTCGCGTACGCTCGGCGGCGGTTGCTTCCGTGCCGATTAAAAAAGCCTCGTCCGTGCCGAACCCCACGGAAAGCGCGCGGCGAGCGGAGTAGGCGCGGTTACGGCGGCGCGTTCTCTCGCTTATCAGGTATGTCGCGGCAAGCGCGAGCGCGGCTAGCAGCTCGGACAGCGAAACGCCTGCGAGCGCGCCGAAAACTCCGCTCGCGTACCCCAGCGGCATCAGTTTGTAAGCAAAGTACAGCCCGAACACGAGCTTGCCTGCTTGTTCGACGAGCTGCGACGCCGCTCCCGGCAGCATGTTCTCCCTGCCCTGAAAGTATCCGCGAAAGCACGAAATCACGGCGACAAACGCCACCGACGGCGCGATGCCGTAGTAGGCGGTTTTCGCCTCGGCATTGCCTTGAAGCGCAGCCGCCGCGCCTCCGAATACCGCAAGCAGCGCGGTGCCCAGAATCCCTATCGGCACGAGCGCGGCAATCGACACCCCGAGCACTCTCCTCGCGCCATTTTCGTCGCCGCAGGCAAGCTTTACCGCAACCAGCCGCGAGATTGCGACGGGCAGTCCGCCGCTCGACACCGTGAGAAGCAGCGTGTACAGCGGAAAAACCAGCTGATACAAGCCCATTCCCTCGCCGCCCAGCACGTTGGTGAGCGGCACGCGGTACATCGCGCCCAAAAGCTTGGCTATCACCGACGCAACCGCAAGCATGCCTGCGCCCGTGAATAAATACCGAATGTTCCTTTTCATTCCCTTAGTATGCGCGTTTTATCGTGAGGATTATTATAGTGAGATTCGCTCTTTCGCGCGAGTTAAGGATTAGTAATCGCTCCATGCAGGGGATTCCACGCTTCGGCTTCGCCTCGCTCTGAATGACGGGGTAAACGGAGAGTGCACGTTTGAGTTTAATTCGATTTTCACAATACTTACGTTTGTCACGCGGTACACAAGCTACACCCTGTTCCCGACCTTAGAGGAGTTGCGGGCGCGACGCGGCGGTGCGTAGCACCGTAAAAACAAT
>JABLTK010040879.1_pt1 | contig 10558 bp, 7 predicted proteins | sample 7160131 | NCBI WGS metagenome assembly JABLTK01 (sample SAMN14651221, study PRJNA627086) | human gut metagenome | isolation source: feces | host: Homo sapiens
CAGGCGGTACTCGGTGCGGCTGGTCATCATGCGGTAGGGCTCGTTGGTGCCCTTGGTCACCAGGTCATCGATGAGCACGCCGATGTAGCCTTGGTCCCGGCGCAGGATCATCGGCTCCCGACCTAACAGCTTCAACGCGGCGTTGACGCCTGCCACGAACCCCTGCACCGCCGCTTCCTCGTAGCCGGAGGAGCCGTTGAACTGGCCTGCGCCGTACAGACCGGGGATTTTCTTGTGTTCCAAGGTGGGCAGCAGCTCGGTGGGGTCCACGCAGTCATATTCGATGGCGTAGGCCACACGGGTCATCTCCGCGTGCTCCAGACCGGGGATGCTGTGGAGCATCCGCACCTGGACGTCTTCCGGCATGGAGGAGGAGAAGCCCTGGATGTACAGCTCTTCCGTGTTCAGTCCCATGGGTTCCACGAAGAGCTGGTGGCGTTTTTTGTCCGCGAACCGGACGATCTTGGTCTCGATGGAGGGGCAGTACCGGGGGCCGGTGGACTCGATGGCGCCATTATACAGCGGGGAGCGATCCAAATTTGCTCGAATCACCGCGTGGGTCTCCTCGTTGGTGTAGGTCAGATAGCAGACCGCCTGATTTTCCGGCGTTTTTTCCGTGGAGAAGGAGAAGGGCACCGGTTCCGGGTCGCCCTCTTGCAGCTCCATCTTGGAGAAATCCACGCTGCGGGCGTTGACACGAGGGGGCGTGCCGGTCTTGAACCGGCGGATGGTGACGCCCAGCTTTTCCAGGCAGCCGGTCAGCTCCAACGCCGCCTGAAGGCCATCGGGGCCGGAGTCCCGGATGACGTCGCCTACGATGGTGCGCCCCCCCAGATAGGTGCCGGTGGCCACTACCACTGCTTTGACCTGGTAGACTGCACCGGTGGCCGTGACCACGGCACAGACCGCGCCGCTGTCATCTACCCGCACTTCCACCACTTCCGCCTGCCGGACAAACAGGTTTTCCGTCTGTTCCAGGGTGTGCTTCATGACCTCCTGGTATTTCCGCCGGTCGGCCTGGGCACGGAGAGAGTGGACGGCGGGGCCTTTGCCCCGGTTGAGCAGCCGGTACTGGATGCAGGCTTTGTCTGCCGCCCGCGCCATCTCGCCGCCCAAAGCGTCCAGCTCCCGCACCAGCTGTCCCTTTCCGGTTCCGCCAATGGCGGGATTGCAGGGCATATTGCCCACTGCGTCCAGATTGACGGTAAAACACAGGGTGCGGCAGCCCAATCGTGCCCCGGCCAACGCCGCTTCAATGCCAGCGTGACCGGCGCCGATGACTGCGATGTCAAATGTTCCGGCTCGATACTCCATGGTGTCTGATCCCTCTCTTACAATTAGGTATACTTTATTAAGTTTATCATGTTTTCCGATCCAGCACAACAAAAAACCGCCGGAAGAACGGTTTCTTCCGGCGGTTTAGTCCTATTTTGTTTACATTACACGTCCAGGTGCATGGCCTTGACCACTGCGGCGCAGCGGGGGCACAGTTCAGGATGCTCTGCATCCTGACCGATGTCGGCATGATGGAGCCAGCAGCGGGGGCACTTGGGGTCTTCGTTCACGGCCACGGTGACAGCCAAGCCTTCCACTGCTTCGCCAGTCACGGCGTCAGCGGGAGCGGCTTCGGTGGAGACGTCCACCTTGGAGACGATAAAGAGCTGTTCCAGGTCAGCACCCTTGATGGTCTCATAGACAGCCTGTGCCTTTTCGTCCAGGTACAGAGTCACCTTAGCGTCGGTGGACTTCTTGCAAACCTTTGCGGCACGAGCCTTTTCCAGTGCCAGGTTCACGACGCTGCGGAAGGCCATGATGTTGGCCCAATAAGCAGCCTTTTCTTCGCTGAGCTTCCAATCCGCATTGATTTCGGGGATGTCGTTGAGCAGAACGCTCTCGGCATTGTCGGAAGCCTCGTGGGGCATGACCGCCCAGATCTCGTCGCTGGTGAACACCAGGATGGGGCTGATGACCCGCACCAGGGTATCCAGGATACGATAGATGGCGGTCTGAGCGCTGCGGCGTTCATAGGAGCCGACGGCGGAGCAGTACAGGCGATCCTTGATGATGTCCAGATAGAAGTTGGACATATCCACCACGCAGAAGTTGTACACGGCACGATAGACGTTGTGGAAGTCGTAGTTGTCATAACCGGCACGGGCAGCTTCCACCAGGCGGTTGGTGGCATCCAGTGCCCACTGATCCAGTTCCATCAGATCCTTGTAGTCCACCAGGTCGGTGGCCAGGTCGAACCCGGTCAGGTTGCCCAGGATATAACGGCAGGTGTTGCGGATCTTCAGGTAGGCGTCAGACAGCTGCTTCAGGATGGGCTTGGAGATGCGCATATCCTGGGTGTAGTCGCTGGAGGAGACCCACAGACGGAGGATGTCAGCGCCGTAGTCCTTGATGATGTCCTGCGGAGCGACGGTGTTGCCCAGGGACTTGTGCATGGCCTTGCCCTGGCCGTCAACGGTCCAGCCGTGGGTGATGATGTGCTTATAGGGAGCCACACCACGGGCAGCAATAGAGGTCAGCATGGAGGACTGGAACCAACCGCGGTACTGGTCGCCGCCTTCCAGGTACAGGTCGGTGGGATAGACCAGTTCAGGATGTTCCGGATTGTGGTCGCAGACGGCAGCCCAGGTGGAGCCGGAATCGAACCAGACGTCCATGATGTCGGTCTCCTTGGTGAATTCCTTGCAGCCACATTCGCAGGCAGCGCCTTCCGGCATCAGTTCCTTCGCTTCCTTCGCCCACCAGGCGTTGGAGCCTTCAGCGCCGAAGATCTCAGAAATCTTTTCGATGGATTCCGGCGTGCAGTAGGGCTTGCCGCAGTCCTTGCAGAAGAAGATGGGGATGGGCACGCCCCAGGTACGCTGACGGGAGATGCACCAGTCGGAACGTTCGCGGATCATGGAGATCATCCGTTCCTTGCCCCATTCGGGCTTCCAGGTGATGTTGTCACAGGCTTCTACAGCGGCGTCCTTGATGGCGTCCACGCTGGCGAACCACTGCTGGGTGGCGCGGAAGATGATGGGCTTCTTACAGCGCCAGCAATGGGGATAGCTATGAACGATGTCAGCGCTGGACAGGATGGCGCCCATGTCCACCAGATCCTTGAAGATGACCGGATGAGCCTTGGTCACGTGCAGCCCTTCGTAGGGGCCGGCGAACTCGTTCAGGAAACCCTGTGCGTTGACGGAGACTTCCATCTCCACGCCGGTGGGGATCTCGTCATAGCGCTGGCACACATAGAAGTCGTCCAGGCCGAAGGAGGGAGCGGTGTGAACGCAGCCGGAACCGGCATCCAGGGTGACGTGGTCGCCCAGGATGATGAGGGAATCCCGATTCATAAAGGGATGATAGGCGGTCATGTATTCGAACTCGTCCCCAAACAGGGTGCCTACCGTCTCATACTCAGTGATGCCGGAATCCTTCATGACGCTGCCCACCAGATCGGTGGCCATGATGAGGATCTCGCCATTGGTCTTGACCAGAGAGTACTCCAACTGGGGATTGAGGCAGATGGCCATGTTGCCGGGCAGAGTCCAGGTGGTGGTCGTCCAGATGACGAAGTACATCTTGTCCAGATCGCCGTACTGTGCCAGCTTGCCCTTGTCATCATGAACCTTGAACTTGACGTAGATGGTGGTGACGGGATCATCTGCGTATTCCACCTCAGCTTCTGCCAGAGCGGTCTCGCAGGTGGGGCACCAGTAGACGGGCTTCAGACCCTGGTAGATATAGCCCTTTTCGGCCATGGCGCCGAACACCTTGATCTGCTGTGCTTCAAACTCCGGCTTCAGGGTGATATAGGGGTGCTCCCAATCACCAATGCCGCCCAGACGGCGGAACTGTTCCCGCTGACGGTTGAGGAAATCCAGGGCGAAGTTCCGGCACTTGTCGCGGAATTCGGGCACGGACATGGTGTTGCGCTTGACGCCCTTCTTCTGAATGGCGGTCTCGATGGGCATACCATGGGTATCCCAGCCGGGAACATAAGGAGCATAGCAGCCAGTCATGTTCTTGTAGCGGATGATCATATCCTTGAGGATCTTGTTCATGGCGGTGCCAATGTGAATGTCGCCGTTGGCATAGGGAGGGCCGTCATGGAGAATGAACGGAGTCTTCTCCTTGTTCCGTTCCATCACCTTGCGGTACAGATCCTTGCGGTTCATCTCTTCCAGCATACCCGGTTCCCGCTGTGCCAGCTTGGCACGCATGGGGAAGTCGGTCTTGGGCAGATTGATGGTCTTGTTGTAATCAGCCATGGTTACTATAGTCCCCTCTTTTCTGTGTCTTTCTGGGGCGTACCTTTCACAGGATGCGCCCATGTAATAAGCTGTAAACAATCATGAGCCTGTCAGCCCAAATAGGCCGACAGGCTTCGAAAAAATGAATGTAACTGACATTTTCCCGATGTTAGGTCATTTGATTTCGTAGTCTTTTCCGAACTGCAGGTTGCTGAAGTCGATCCGATGTCCCTCGGTCTCCTCCATCTCCGCCACTGCCTCCCCAGCAGCCACCGCTGCCGGTTCCTGTTCGGCGTCTGCCTCCTCCTGGAGGATCTGGTCGATGCAGTCATCGCTCTTGGCCTCTGCCGGCTCGTCCTTGGCCGCTTCCGCTTCGGGCGCGACAGGGGCGGGAGCGGGTTCTGCCTTCTTGGGGTGGATGGGTTCAGCCTTGATGGCGGGCAGCTGATCCAGGAACGCGGACTCCTGCTTCACCAGCTCCCGCATGCCTTCTACGAACTGAGCGGTGGCGTTCTTGGCCATCTTCAGCTGGTACTCGGCATCTGCCACTTCCTGTTCCACTTCCGCTTTCCGCTGGAGGGCAGCGCGTTCTGCCTCCGCGATCATCCGCTTCTTCTCTTCCTCCGCCTGCACGACCATGGAGTTTGCCATCTTCTGTGCCGTAAGGAGGGTGGTACGCATGGCATCCTCGGTCTCACGGTATTCGGAGATCTTCTCCGCCAATACTTTGATCTTCCCTTTCAACACGGAGTTTTCTTTGTACAGCTCACTGAAGTCAGCGGTCAGTTCATCCAGAAAATCGTCCACTTCCTTCATGTTATATCCGCCCATACGGGATTTAGAAAAGCCGTGTTCTGCTACTTCCTGCGGCGTCAGCATGGATAATCCCCCTTTATTCTCGGCGCTCCGGGGGTCTTTCTCTTCCCCTTCGCCGTTCTATATTTCTTTCCAAAAGGTTTGTTCTGCTTCGTTTTATGTGGTCAATGCACTATCAGAAGTACATCCCGTTGTTTTCCAGTTCGTCGATCAGGTCGCCGATGATGTCCACATTGTAGGGCGTGATGATGTAGGTCGCCACAGCCACTTTCTTGATCTTGCCTTCCTGGGCATAGGCAGCGCCGGACAGGAAGTCCACCATACGACGGGCAACGTCCTTGTTGGCGGACTCCAGGTTGAGCACCACGGTGCGCTTATCCCGAAGGTGATCGGCGATGGCAGAGGCGTCCTGGAATTTCTCCGGCTTGACCAGCACGACCTGCAACTGGGTGGTGGTGTTGATGTTCACCACTTTATCCCGACTGGTATCTGCGTAATCCCGTTCCATGTCGTCCTCCTCCCGCTTCTTGCCGCGGGGCTTGCGTTCTTCTTTGGTCTCCACAAAGGGCTCTTCCAGGTCGAAATCTTCCTCGTATTCTTCCTCATCTTCATAAGGGCGTGCCAGACGTCTCAGTTCATCCATTAAGCTCATAGTGGTGTGTCCTCCTTTTTTATCTCTGAGCAGGGGGCGCCCTCTTATCCGTTCACCCGATTGGCGGGTCGAGCACCGAACAACGCTGTGCCCACACGAACCTGTGTAGCCCCTTCCGCAATGGCATCTTCAAAATCGCCGCTCATTCCCATAGATAGGCAGTCGATATTGACTTTATTATTATACGTTTTCCCCTTTATGTCAATAAAAAGCTGTCGCATTGCGGCAAAAACGGCTCGATTGGCCCCCGGTTCCTGCGCCACAGGTGGGATTGCCATCAAGCCTCTGGGTTCCACACCGGGCAAAGAGGCCGCCAAAGCCACCAGCGCCTCCACTTCCTCCGGCTTCACGCCGGATTTGCTGGCCTCGCCGCCGATGTTGACTTCAATCAAAATATCCTGGACGATGCCCAGGTTCTGTGCCCGCTTGTCGATCAGAAGGATCAGCTCCTCCGAGTCCACCGACTCGATCAGATCCACCTTGCCCACCAGGTACTTGAGCTTATTCTTCTGCAGGTGCCCGATGAAGTGAACCTTCGCCCCCTCATAGGCACCGTCCTGCCAGTGCTGGGTAAATTCCTGGGCACGATTTTCCCCGCAGACCGTGATGCCTGCGGCGATGGCCGCCCGGATGGTCTCCGAGGTCTGCACCTTGGTGGCCGCCACCAGCGTCACTTCGGACGGGTCCCGCCCGGCCTGTTCCGCCGCGGCGGCAATGCGTGCCTGCACTTTTTGGATGTTTTCCGCTAACGTCATAGCTGATTCGCCGCCTTTCTCTTTATGTCTTTGCACGGCTGCCCACCACTTTTCCGTCGTACAGGTTCATCCCCCGCACCACGATGGTGTCGCCGTCTCGAATCTGCTTTGCTTTCTCCAGTGCGCTCTGCTGCACCGATTTGCCGTCCTTGTCTACGGACTTGCCCTGCCAGACCACATAGTAGTCGTCCAGCTGGCACAGAATCTCCACTTCCACCTTCCGCAGCTGCGCGCCGCTGACCCGGTAGAGGTAGTACTTATCCTCTTCCATCCGCAGCGCCTCCTTGGGCACCCGGAAGCCCCGGTAGCTCTCGTAGATGACTGCCGCCGACTGCTGCCGCAGCAGGGAGGTCTCCGTCAGGTGGCGGGTGGAGGAGAAGACCACGGTGACCTGCTTCTGGTCGCCCTTGGTGTCCCCGATGGTCTCCACCTTCATGGTCTGCTCGCCAGCCACGTTGTCAAAGCGCACGGTCACGGTCATGTCCTCATGCATCCGCTCCACATCCGCCACATTCATGGTCACCGCATAGTACCACTTGCCGCCGGTGATGATCTTACCCAGATACTTGCCTTCCTTAACCTCCTGCCGGTTCTTGACCAGCTCATCCAGCTTCGCCGGCGTCAGGCCGGACAATTTGGAGGGGTTCAGCACCGTCTCATAGCCATCCACCATGGCGGAGAAGGTCCCCGCCTGCTCGGCCTTGATGGTGGAGACCGTGCTGCCTGCCTCCTTCTCCAGCTTCTTGATCTCCTTGCTCAGCTGGTTGATCTCCTTGGTCACCGCTTCGCTGCCCTTGTAAGTATAATCCTGCCGGTAGATCATGTTCTTCACCGACTGGATCTGGTCGGATAGGTCGGACAGATCCTCATGAAACACGGTAGATCGAATGGATTCCAGCGAGGCGATGACCCGCTTGCTCAGCTCCGCCGTGTCCGAGGACTCGGTGGAGTGGCTCAGCACGTATTGCAGCGCTTCCCGCTCGGTCTGCTTGGCCTTGAGCGTCTGATGCTGCTCCAGCGCCGCCTGATCCTTGTAGATCCGGGCGATGACCTCGCCTTTGGCCACCGATTCCCCTTCCGCCGGCAGCACCTCCATCCGCTCGCCGCTGCCTTCCAGCAACGTCTCCTGCCGGACCACCAAGCCTGTGGTGTCCATGGAGTCCTCCACACCGGTCTCGTAGACGGTGACGGTGGTGATGTCGTTGCGGAAGGTCTGTACGGCATAGCCGACGAAATAGAGGATGGCGCCGATGAAGAAGGCGACCATGACGATCTTCGGAATCCATTTACTCGGTTTCAACCTTGTCTCATTCCTTTCCTAGGTCACGGACGGATACGAGGCCCTCCACCGACTTCATAGTCCTTCAAGTCCACCGGACGTTCCGCCACAATGGTGGAGATAGCGTGCTTGTAGATCACCTGCTGCCGCCCATCGCTGTTGAGCACCACGGTAAAGGCGTCAAATCCGGTGATGACCCCCCGCAGCTGGTACCCGTTCATCAGGAACATGGTCACATTCAGTCGGTTCTTACTCACGTTGGTCAGATAAACGTCCTGTAGATAATTGTTTTTTTGCATCATTGGCACTTCCTTCTCTATTCGTATTCAGGACAATGCCGTTTCTCTCTATGACAGACGGAAGGGCTTGTCCTTGCGTCTATCATAACCCATATTCCTCCAAATTTTTGTCGAAAACTGTCGACAGTCCGCAAAATTCGGCTCCGACCCCCACAGATACCAGTGGGTCTCCTTATTCCGGCGGAACCAGGTCAGCTGCCGCTTGGCATATTGCCGGGTCCGCAGCTTCACTTCCTCCACCGCCGCAGCCAGGTCGCCCTGGCCGCTCACTGCCGCCGCCAGCTCCTTGTAGCCGATGGCCTGCATGGCCGTGCAATCCCGGCTGACACCGCTTGCTAAGAGGCACTTCACTTCCTCCGCAAGACCCAGCTCCATCATCTCGTCCACCCGCCGGTCGATGCGCCGCCACAGCTGGGGCCGCTCCTGGAAATTCAGACCGATGGTCACCGCCTGGTAGCGGGGAGGCTGCTGTTGGGTCTCCAAATTGTGCTGGGTGATGGTTTTGCCGGTCTCATACCAGACCTCCAGCGCTCGGATGATGCGTTTCTCATCCGCCGGTTGGATGCGCTCATAAGCCGCCAAATCCACCTGCTTCAAGGCCTCCCGCAGAGGTTCGATGCCCTCCGCTGCTGCCTGTGCCTGCAATTTCTGCCGCCAGCCGGTGCTTTGAACGGCAAACCCGCGGCCAGAGACCAGGGAGTCGATGTACAAGCCGGTGCCACCCACGATGATGGGATGCTTTCCCCGGCGGAAAATATCCTCCACACACTGGGTAGCCGCTTCCACGTACCGGGCCGCAGACCAGTTTTCCTCCGGCTCCGCCACGTCGATCATGTGGTGGGGTATCCCCTCCATCTCCGCTTCCGTAGGCTTGGCCGTGCCGATGTCCATCCGGCGATAAATCTGCATGGAGTCCGCGGAGACCACTTCTCCATCCAATTCGTGTGCCAGCGCCACCCCCAGCCGGGTCTTCCCCGACGCGGTGGGGCCGACTACACAGACCACCGTGTTCTGCAATGGCTCCGCCTCCTTTTGTCAACTTCGTTTAAACTGTTTCTCCAACTGCTGCTTGCTCAGCTCAATGGCCACCGGACGGCCGTGAGGGCAGTACTTCACCTGTCCGCACATCACCGCCCGCACCACCACTTCCAGCTCCGCCCGGTCGCTCTTCCAGCCGCCCTTGATGGCGGCTTTGCAGGCCATGGTGTGGAGCACTTCATCCCGGACAGCCGCCGGGTCAGCGGTGCCGGTGAGCAGCAGCTTGGAGGCGATCTCCTCCAACGCCGGCTCGATCTGGTCGGCGTTCAGGTCGTTGGGTGCTTCTCGCACCAACACCTCGTCTCCGCCGAAGGGTTCCACTGCAAAGCCGAACTGTTCCAGCAGCTCCGTCTGCTCCAGCAGCACACCACATTCCTCCGGTGCCAGATGCAGCACCTGCGGGGTCAACAGCAGCTGGCTCATGGGCTTCCAGTCCGCCGCCCGCATCCGGTCAAAATTCATCCGCTCGTGGGCTGCGTGCTTGTCGATCAGGAAGGTCTTGTCCCCCTGTTCTACGATCACATAAGTATCAAACACTTCCCCCACCAGCCGCCAAGCCGCCGTATCCGGCGTCTCTTCCGGCAGCTCCACTGGGGGCTGTTCTACCGGTTGAACGGGTGGTTCTTCCGGTTCTAGTGCCGGCAGCTCCACCGGCTCTGATGTGGGAACACCCGGATTGTGCAAAGAGTTTTCCACAGTTTCCACAGACTTTTCCACGTAGTTATCCACGTGTTTTTCCACCGGCGTATGTTCCTCTCTCTCCGGCAATACAACCGCCCGGGGACCCAGGGGAACAGGAACCGGTTCCGGCATGGGGACCGTCGGCCGTACCTCCTGCCGCCGCTGCCGCATAGCGGTCTCAAAGGGGGGCGCCTGGGTTTGAATGGGCACGTGCTGGTCACTGCGCAGCATCTGGCCACCCTTCCGGTACTCGTCCGCGGTCATGGTGCGGAAGAAGGTCTGGTTGGGTGCCACCTGGTCCTGCTTGGGCGGCACCTTTGGCTTCAGCTCCACCTGAGGATGCCCCTGTTCCCCCTCCAGCGTCTCCTTTACCGTATAGTATACCGCATCAAAGAGCTTTCGTTCACTGGTAAATTTTACTTCCGTTTTCGCCGGATGGACATTCACGTCCACGGCGTTGAGCTTGCATTCCACCCGCAGGACGCAGCCGGGGAACTTGCCCACCATCTTCTGATTCTGATACGCCTGTTCCAGCGCGGCGGACATGGTGCGTGATTTCACGTAGCGTCCATTGACGAAGAAATGCTGTCCGCTCCGGTTCCCCCGGCAGCAGGTGGGACGGGAGATAAATCCCTCCACTGACAGTTCCTCGTCCTTGCGCTTGCAGGGAAGCATCCCCAGCGCCACTTCTCGCCCCAGCACTGCATAGACAGCGGAACGCAGATCCCCGTCTCCCGGCGTGAGCAGCTCCTCCTTGCCCTCTCGGACAAAGCGGAAGGACACCTCCG
>JABLTK010099872.1_pt1 | contig 10554 bp, 9 predicted proteins | sample 7160131 | NCBI WGS metagenome assembly JABLTK01 (sample SAMN14651221, study PRJNA627086) | human gut metagenome | isolation source: feces | host: Homo sapiens
ACATCTTGCAAAACAAAAAAATCAAGTATAATATAAATTGTAAAACCGATCCGGTTGTGATTATTCTTTTCTTGCAACAATCGGTTTTATCGCACCTGATAAGAAAATGATAAATTCTCGTCATACAGGTATGATAATATGGATTATCAAAATACTACGAAGACTACACGATACGTTTTATAAACAAAATGCGTTAAGTTTAGTCTTTCGGCAACGAGTTGATGTTTACAAAAGTTCCTTCATTTTACGGATTTGATGACGCAGATGAAGTTACAGACTTCTTCATTCATCATATCGAGGAATTATCAGATGATTCAATTAAAAAATTAATGGAAATCTATAATAATAACAATCAATTTAAAAATAGATACAGGCATTCAAATGATATGGAAATAATCAAAAAACATTTAGAAAACGAACATAAAGAAGTTGAAAAGAACTCTACTAATAACGATAACTAATTGAATAATAGTATGAGCGTGTAAGCAGAATCAACTCTTGTTTACACGCTCATTTCATTTTATCTCTTGTTCAGTTTCATCAAATAGCGGATTATCAAAGAATTGACGATTTTTTCTTGACTGCTGTTATCATATATGATAACATATAATAAAAGAAGGTGATCGTTATGACAGACAGTAATAGCATAATCCGCAAGCGCCAGGAAATTGTTTCAAAACTAACGCAGGCAAGACTGGGAAAGGGCTTGTCACAGGCACAGCTTGCCGAAATGGTCGGTACGCAACGGTCGAATATCTGCCGCATCGAGAACGGCGGTCAGAACCTTTCTCTCGATTTATTGATTAAGATAACAGACGCTCTCGGCAAGGATATCAGCGTTTTATTGGAAGAAAAGAGTGTTGAAATGAGCAACGTATATAACTTGAAGCTTTATGACGATATTCTTGTGACGTTCTCACTTGAAGAAAAAGGCTTGGAGGGTTTAGTTGTTGAAATTCTGTCATTTGATGAAAACAAAAAACAATTTCTGCCAATCAATATGGAGTTGACTCCAAAAGGCATTATCAAGTGGCTTTCCAACCGTGTTATCCCGAAGAACAGAGCCTTTGTTGACGAGATACTAAAGACGTTTGGATTGAGCGTAAACGACACAAAGGGCATTATTGATATTTGCCTTGGCTTGTCACTTAACGACAGCTATTGGGTAACACCTGTTGAATTCGAGGGCAAATTTGCAGATTACAATCTGTTCGAGAATCCCTTCTCGGAAGCATTGTCACTCGTCGCATATACAGGTGTAGGGAGCGCAGAAAAGGCATTCTCAACCTCTCCTGAATTCACAACAAACGGTATGCTTCGCAAGGCTTGGCGGCATATTGAAAACGATGGTATCTATCTCTACAAAGGTGGCACAGAAGGCGCTGCAAACGCCGGGAATGAACCCTACAGCGAGTTTTACGCCTGTCAGATTGCAAAGGCTATGGGCTTGAATTGCGTTGAATATGACCTTGAAAACTGGAAAGGTATTCTCGCTTCAAAATGCCGTCTGTTCACCGATATTGACACTTCCTTTGTGCCAATCAGCAGGCTGATAAAAGACAGAACGCTGAAAAACGCCCTCGATTATTACGCCGAGCTTGGCAAAGAGTTTTATGACGAGCTTTGCAGTATGCTGGTATTCGATGCTGTGATTTACAACGAGGACAGACATTTCGGTAACTTTGGCGTTCTGCGTGACAATCACACAGGAAAGATCATAAAGCCCGCTCCGATTTTCGACAATGGCTTATCGCTGTTCAATTTTGCGATGGCGGAAGATTTAGAAAACCTCAGCGAATACGCAAAAACAAGAACACCGCCCTACGGCGTATCGTTCGACGAGGTATGCAAGGCTGTTATGGGTAGTAAGCAAAAATCTCAGCTCCGCAAACTATTGAATTTCACTTTCACAAGACATCCGTCCATCAACTTGCCCGAAGAACGTCTGACAGCGATTGAAACGCAAATCTCAAAGAGAGCACGGGAATTGATGTCGATTCCCAACGCTAAATAAAGATAAAGAGCGTGTAAACAGGTAACTTCTGCTTACACGCTCGTTTTATTTCTCGTTATCATCTCTTTTAATTTGATTTTGTGAATATGTAACAATCCGATGTGCTTTCTTTTGTTGCTTTTCACTAATCTAAAAGAGATTTTTGCAACCTTTAACACTTTTCTCTTTTAGGAACTGATAAAAAGCTGATATAAACTGTTTAGGATCACATCAGCTTTTTAGTTAAGTGATTAGGGCTTTAAAATTTTGCCAAATAAGCTTATCAAATTCTGGATTTTGCAAAACTTCATTTATTTGTAGATATACATCCTTTAACTTTGACGGGTTGAACTTTTGGCTATTTATTTTCGAAAAAGGGCCATCGCTTTCTATAAGAATTCGCTCGTTTGGTATGCTTCTAATAATATTCTGACCTTTCGATGACTTAAGCATACTTGTATTTATTGAAAAATAATATCCATTATCTATTAGTTCCTTTAAAGTGCCAAAATCGCCAGAGTACCAATGAAGAATCGCTTTCTTAACTTTATTCTTTTTCAAAATTTCTAAAACTGCTTTTTCTGCATTTTTAGAATGTATGCTCAAAACCTGATTTTCAGTAACTGTAGAACATATATAGTCAAAACAATATAACTGTTCTTCACGCTTTTCTTTTAGTTTCCCTGTAAAATCCAGTCCAACTTCGCCAATATATTTTGTCTCACCTTGTAAATGGTTAAATAATCTTTTATCAAATTTCTCAAAAACATTACTTTTGTTATTAAAACCTAATGCGAATTTTAGATATTTTGTTTCTGGATAAAGCCTTTTACAAGAATGATAAACACCGGGGGAGTTTGTTACACATAGAGTATATTGCCGATTTTGATTAATATAGTCGTACCAATATTTATGATCTCGATAAAAATCCAAGTGAAAGTGAGTATCTATCAAGTCCATTTTATTCTCCTATCAAGCGTGAGTAGACAGCATTTCTTTTAAATAGCTGCTTTAAATCACAAATTGTGCTTTTATATAGTCTGAGAAATAGCTCAATTTCTTCCAAGGATAGTTTTCCGGTCTGTGCTATTCTTCTTCTCAATTCACTATCGGTTGATTCATTAGCTGTAATAATAGATGAAATGAGATCTTCTAAATCCGAGAGTTTTGCTTTAGTTAAATTCGCAGTGATATTGGGGTTCAAAATATCTTTTCCATAACTCTCGATTGACAAATCCAAATCTAACAAAGATGATCTTCTTATTAAACAAGGGTAACAATAACCACAATTTTGAGGAACAGGGTATCCATCCCATCTGCCATTACACGGATGCGAACAGGAAATCGTTTTATGGAAGTTTTGACTAAAGCTTTGTGTATCCTTGAATTGACTTACCATTTCTCTTTTTGTACTATAAGCATATGGATTTTCAATTCGATGATTAATACCTATTTTGCTCAATATCGAATTAAATAACCTTAAAAAATATGGGTGTGTTGTTCTTGTACTACAACTACCCAATCTGCCTGGTGTCATTGGTAAATTTAAGCCTATGAAACCGTTCTCAGGGATATATACAGGGATTCCATCTCCAACTATTCCGGCAATTGTTATGGCGGCACACAAAAACAAAAAAGACCTACTACGACTTGTGTTTTCTGATTCTAATCTTTCATCATTAGGAAGGATTAATGATCTTGCTACCGCAGTAAACGATAGTAAATCGCAAAAGCACTCCGGATATTCATTATGAATGCTTTCAATTAATTCTTTTTGTAATCCTTTAAGTGGACCGTATTCTTGATACCCTACAAATAACGTTGGTTTATTCCCGCTAAGTAATTTATATGCTCCGCAAAAAGAATCTAATCCGCCCGAAAACAATGAAACAGCCTCTATTGAATTTAAGTAATCTGGTCTATGAGCCTCTCTTTTCCTTTGAGATTTATATTTTGAATCTGATTCACACGCTCTAAAATTAACATTCCATTCATCGCCGGACAAATAAGATAACATTTTATCGACATCATCTTTCACTGAACTCCAAGCATCAAGTTCTATCATAGGAATACTGATCTGTATTCTTCTTGTCCAAGCGTCTGGAAATACACTGCGAGGCACGCGTTTATCTACAGCGAATATAACTAGTGATAGAAGATATAGGTCCTCATAAATAGGTTGTAGTTGTTTTACACCAAGTTTATACCACGCCTCACGGATATTGGACGATAAATTACTAATGTATTTTATATCTATATTAATATTTCCCGAATTCTTGTATTCAAGTGTCTTTGTGGTCTCTTTTACTTTATTAACCCATATCTTCATTTCAATCATAATAATGCTCCAATATGTCAAAAGCTTTTTTTATAATATCCTTTATTATATGCTCGTTTGCTATATCTCTTGGATTAATCTCAGTGATTTCATCATCTGTAAGCTTAAACTTTACTGTATAATATATGTATTCTTTAATATCTTTTTCACGTGTTCTTGCAACAACAACACTATCACATTTATTCATAATATGTTTATCAAACAATTGAGCAAACTTCTGCATAGCAAATTGACAAACTAATTCTTTTATTAATTCGTTGTATTCAATTTTCGAAAAATCATCAACTGATTCTATACCAAGAATTAATAACGCATCTGAAATACAATTATTTGCTATTATATCATCTATTGTATTCCCTTCTGTAAATGAATTAATCAATTCCGAAAAAGCTTCCTCGGGTGAAAGATCCTTTAGGTTTTCTTTTTTATAATCTATTAATGCTTGAGATACTCCGTTATGATTGCTTGACGATACAAAGCCAATAAAATCAGAAAAAGCTGAAGCAACTTTTTCTAACATTGATTCATCTACATTCACTGCTCTAGCATATTTAGCTGCAGCACTCTGTTTGTTTGATTCTGTAGGATGAGAGATAAAATCACTTACCCCTCTTTTTGCTGATGCCCAATTAGGAGTTGAAGGCGCTATGTATCCTTTTGAAGTTCCCATTTTCTATTTCCTTTCGACCGAAAAAGCTATTTTTGAATCGCTTTCAAGAATTAGCTTTATATTTTCCTTGTCTATTCTTTTGTTTTTTTCCAAATAATTCAAAGTGACTGTCATCAAATCTGCATTTGCATTATACATCCTTTTAAAATGTGGTACATATCGTAAATTAAATATGGGGCTTGTATTTGATTTGATAATATCACAAATATCATTTTGAAATTCAGAGCATTTTACAAATAATGATGATATAATCCTTAATTCTATTTCATCAGATTTATATTTATTAAGGATAACCTCAATTATACGAGATTTCGAAGTAGGTGAGATTGATTGCAATTCATCTATTCTAGAATCCTCCTGGCCTTTTTCACAGTTAATTATCCTGTTAAGTATTCTCCTTTCTTCCTCTGTAAAAGAAGAGGAAAGATCCTCTGAATTTATCAATGATTCTCTTGAAAGATAAAAATACTTACTCAAGTCAAGTTTGAATAATTCATTAGGTTCACTTTGCAACCATTTTATAACTCTACTCTTTGATACCCATTTGCTCAACTCATCATCTATTGTTTCGTCGGGATTCAATGCAAATGTTTCTAATCTTTTCAGTTGAGAGTTCTCCCCGCTATATGATTTATTCCACTCATTAAGCTTTTTAAATAAATCTATATCTATTATTTCCAGCGCTAAAAGCTTTGCAATAATCGAATCGTCTAATTCATCTGCAAAGTATAAACTTGCAAGGTTTTTCCTTACAAAAAAAGTATTCAAAAATCTCTTTGTTTGTCTCGGGTTTCCTTTTAACGCCGATGAGACCGCTCCTCTGATTTTCTCAATAGTTTGCGCATCATTCCTGAATTCTTTAATACTATCACGGTATTTGTCAATCTTCAGTTCAGCAATGATCTCCTCAATAGTATTGAAATCTATTGCTTTTTCCTCTAATAACAATTTTTTGGAATAGATTGTATCTATCAACTTTGCGAAGTCTTCTGAATTAATATGCAGCTGGCAAACCAGTAACAACAAGTAATTCTCAATATCTTTAGGCGATAATTCAGGTATCTTAATTGGTAATTGAATTATTTTTTCGATATAATCAGATGATATTTCATAACCATCTATTTCTTTATATTTTGTTTTAACAGCATACTCGATTATTCTTTGATCAACAGCGATAATAAAAGTAGTTTTTTTAACAGAAAGGAACAACTTAATTGCCTCTAAGGTATCAATTATTCTATCTGGCGTGCATCTATCTAAGTCATCAATTATTACTGTTAGATTATCTATTTCACTAACATCTTCCAGCATTTCTTCAAATTCTTCTCGAAATTTTCTAATGTTTTCGATTTCAGAATCGTCCTTAGGCGGCTTTACATATTCATCCTTAAATCTCGATATCTTTTCTACAACATTATCAGAACCAGCTAAATCCGCAGATAGATTTAATGCAATTGGTAATGGGTTACCTGTCAATATTCCCAGAGCATATGGCAATCCTTTTTTTACAGCATTTTTACCTAATTTAATATAGTCTATTCGTTTTATTAGCTGCTTGATTTTTTCTCCGACTTTTTTAGTGAAAGTTTTATTCTCATTTAATGCTTTTAGCAACGACTCCATAAGAGCAATTTTTGCATCTTCATATCCCTCAAATTGCCACGCATTTAGAGAAACACAAGCTATTTTTTCTTTTGTATCTGTCCCCTTCAGTTTGTTACTAATCATATTAAGCAACGATGATTTTCCTGCACCCCAACTACCATATAAGCCTATGGTAAGTGGGGTTAATTCACTGTTTTTTGCAAACTTTACAACAGTATCTGCGTAAGGAAAGTAAAATAACAAATCAATTGACGAAGCATTATCTAACCACATATTATCACCCTAGAAAAATAAGATATAATGATTATACCACATATTGTTTCTAAAATCTATATTTTAATAATATTTCAAATGCTCTATTAACTAATCATTTAAATATCTATTTAAAATATAAAGAACAACAGCGATGTTCAGTAGCAACATCGCTGTTAATAATATAATTACTGGATTATTATTTCTGCAAAAACAACCTCTCTCGCTCGTTGGGCGGCATTATTCATCTTGCATACCCATAGCATTTGATCGGTAGCTTTTAACTGCTCAGTGCAGCCTTCCTCTTTTGCGAAAGCCTGCACAAGCTCGTCGTATATCTTCTGCGCCTGTTCATCAATGTCGGCAAGGTATTCGTTCAGCCTACATTTTGTGAGCAGGTTGGTATAAAGAATCGGGCGACTTCTTTTGATATAGCGAAGGTGTTGTTGTCCCCACAAGCCGATTGGTCGGTTATCCTGTTCGGGAAGCGTTAAATTCGGCAGCAAATAATCGCCTTGCATTGTATATGTGATTTCCATTTTCAGACCTCCTTAATCCTGATTTTCTTGACTTTAGCTTTAGTGAACTTGATTATGAGTTCATCTATGATGTCGGTGTACTTACCTCGTGAAATGAGATCGTTTCTCAAATCAATCAGGCTGTTGATAACGGTTCTGCGTTCCTCTGCTGTGAGGTAAATATGATATTTAGTTTTCATAATTGAATCTCCGATTTTATAACAAATTCAGCGGGCGTTCATCAATCAAAAATTCTACCATTTTTCTACCAAAATCATTTATCAAACAGATTTAGGCGTTGTTATTGATTTCCATTAATTTTATGACAATCCGCAGTTTAAGGACATTTAAGCAGAAAAGTGATTATATAAAAATACTCAAATTTGCTACTGTTCCGCTTCAAGTCCTTCTGCCCCTGCCAAGAGAAAACGGCTTAAACACTGCGTTTAAGCCGTTTTTTGATGCAGTTTTATGTTCGGAGCACGGTCTGAATTTCCGCTTTTGACACTCATTTCAGGCATCAAAATGTTCAACCGGTGCTAATAATTCCAACGTTTCCGTCTGCTACAGCATCAAAATAGCATCAAAAATCATCATATCTACTGCTGTATTATCTTGTTAGCATCACATTATATCGTCAAGAATATCAAATAACCCAATAAATTTAGGCTTTGAGAAAAATTAATTTTCCAAAGCCTTTTCTTTGTTTACAGCGTAGCATATTTTGATTTATAAATGTGTCCCGCTGAATATACTATATATTTCACATTCATGAATAATCCTGCAATTCTATTTTTAGAATAGAACAAAAGGTAGTTTTGTCAATTTACATCTAATTAATATTACGGCGGTTTTTTTCGTAAATTAACATAGATTTCACCTGTTTTTAATTATCTTGTCTTTTGTACAGGTTATCTGTTAGGTGAGTACTTTTTATTAGACTTTTCATAACAGTCATCACATAAGGTTTTTGCCCGCGGTAAATCCTTTCTAAGTTCTCCTTTAACACCGCAATGTTCACATTGTTTTTGCTTTTTTCATAGCTACGCACTATTTTGGCTATATCACTTCTGAGCTGCTTTTTAAAATCTTCAGAATGGTTATTATTTGAGGCTAATCGCAGACTTAAACTTCTGTCACCAATAATGTCCAGAGAGTGTATTGGGCAAGGTGCATCTTCATATGAATAGTAACTGCAAATAACATGTAACCCTCGTATCATGTTCTTATAAAATTATGCTATTCTGAAACTGCTGAGTATTGCGATAACTTCCTTTTCTTCCTGCGGTGTGAATTCTTCCGAGTTAGAAGCAGTAAAAGAAATTGTACTTGAATACCAGAAGGTATATTCACCGCTTATTGCTCTTTTAACACCCTCTCTTATGCCCTCTTCACTAACGGGAAGTACAGCATATGCAACATTTCCATCAACCTCTGTGTACTCTCTGTCGGTTTTCATATTTAGTTTTCCTATTGTTTTTATCCTTGCTACCATAAATTCACCAAGTGAACTATGGTCTGTTGCCTGTACAAAACCCGGAACAAATGGTGATGAAGCAACTTTACTGATTTCTTCTTTATTCATATAAACTCCGCTGCCTCCACCCTGTAATTCACCTGAGTAATGTAAAAATGTCACGCTTGCACCTCCATCGTTTTCAAGAGTAACAAGTTCCTCCTGCTGATTGCATTCTTCTTTTGTAACGCTCCAATTATCGGGATAATTAAATACAAATGGAGGATATGTAACCTGATTCACTTCCTGATAACGAGTGATATATTCATTGTTAAGAGCTACAGTTTTTTCTCCCTTTTCAGCATTACTAACATCCTTCTCTGTCGCACTCTCAGTTGCATGCTCAGTTTTCTTAGTTGTTTCCTGAACTGTCATTGGCTCTGTCGTTTGAGCTTCTGTTGCTTTTGTTGACAGTATTACCTGCGTTGCAGTTGTTTCCTGCAATTCAGAACTTTCACCGCCGCAAGAACAACTAAAAAGTGCAACAGCAATAATTAATACAGATAAAAATATTTTGTAAACAGCACGCATTTTTATTTCTCCTCGTTAAATCATTCTACAGCATATGTCCAATGCTCTATTCCTATTTCATCCCATATTTCATAATAATTCCAAGTGTTTCCTTTATCGTCCCAAGCATTTCCTTTATCATCAAAATATGAAGTTCCGTCCTCATCAGTATAGCTATGCCAACTACCCTCTACATATCTTCCGCCTACCATAGTTCCGTTTCCGCCATTGTTATTGCTTGTACTGTTACCGTCGCTATAGCTATTATCACTGCTGTTATTACTTGTCCCTGCATTATAATCGTTGCTTTCACTATAACTATTATCTTCATTTGAAATATCATTAACTGACGAAACGTCGTTATACGATGAATTTTCGCTCTCTTCTTGTTTTTTCTTCTCCTCAGCCGCTTTTTTATCCTCTTCAGCTTTTTGCTCTTCGGCTTTTTCAATCTTCTGAATTCTGTCACTATAAGAACTTATTAAGCCATCTGTCTTTTTTAAATAACTATCAGCATTATTCTGACTATTTTGATTAAACACAATTTCTTTTTCAGAATCAATTATTTCTTCTAAAGAATTAAGTTTATCAATACAGCCTTGTATTTTCTTTTTATCATTCATTTTATTAAGGCTGTCACTGATGATTGTGTTATCCTTTATTATCTTGTCATAATCATCAGTAAAATATTTTTGCATTTTCTCAAGAGTTTCACTGTACTTTGGCTCAACAGCGTTTAATACTTCAACAGCTATTTCGTCATTTGTTGAAGGCTTATTTTTTATAAAGTCTGATAATTTTTCAAGCTTTTTGCTCCTGTCAGTTTCATCTAAAAAATCAGCATATGTTTCGTCTATACTTTTAATTCGTTCCTCTGTCTGTTGCTGTAAAGTGTAATCATTGTAGGCTCTTACACCGAAAACTGTTCCCGCAACAGCAACAACCGCTACGCAGACAACTGCGATAATTATGATGCATTTCTTTTTCATTTCATCGTCCCCAAATAATTTTATATCTTCTTACAATCTTCTTTTTCTAATTCCTTATTTATATAACCGCAAAATTTACACTCATATGTTATTTCATAAGTTTTTCTTACACCGGGAATATACTGTTCAGAATGCCCTACTATTTCTCCGGAATTGTTTCTAT
>JABLTK010121087.1_pt1 | contig 10552 bp, 3 predicted proteins | sample 7160131 | NCBI WGS metagenome assembly JABLTK01 (sample SAMN14651221, study PRJNA627086) | human gut metagenome | isolation source: feces | host: Homo sapiens
ACCGCCATTATTTCCCGATTACCGCGCTCGGCAGAGCGGAAAAATATTTCGCATCGAGAAATAAATAACCGCAATGAAAAAAATTCTATCTTTCGGCGAGATTGTATGGGACATATTCGAAGACGGCAAAGTCCTCGGCGGCGCGCCGCTTAATTTCGCCTACTACTGCTCCAAGCTGGGGACGAAATCGAAAATCATCAGCGCAGTCGGGCGCGACGCAAACGGAATGGGCGCGCTCGAAACGATAATCTCGCACAATATGTCGACCGACCTCGTATCGACAAACTCCCACCCCACCGGCGAAGTCCTTGTTTCGCTCGACGAACAGCACAGCGCAAAATACGATATCGTAAAAAACTGCGCTTGGGATTTTATCGAATATCAGGAGCGCGCGGCGCGCGAAATTGCCGACGCCGACGTGTTCGCTTTCGGCACGCTCGCGCAGCGCTCGCAAATGTCGAGAGACACGCTCGCACGCCTTGTCGAAAAATGCCCGCCGAACTGCCTTAAAGTAATAGACGTAAATTTGCGCCTTAAATTCTACACGAAAGAAATCATAGATTTCTCCTTGACGCACGCCGACATCGTAAAGATGAACGAAGCCGAACTTAACAAAATTTGCAATATGTACGGCTATAACGGCGACACCCTGATGCGCGCAAAATTCATCTTTGAAGCCTTCGACTTGAAATATCTGATACTCACCCGCGGCGAAGACGGCTATACCGTTTTCGAGAAGGGCGGAATGTTTATCGGGCAGGCGAAGAAAGTAAAAATCGTGGATACGGTCGGGGCGGGAGACTCGTTTTTCGCAACGTTTATGGCCTCGATAATAAACGGCGAAGACCCTGAATTGGCCGCCGAAAAAGGGGCGGAAATCGCGGCGCAAGTTTGTTCAAGGCGCGGGGCATTCTGCCTGTAAAACCGACGCCAACCTTCGCCGTTTTACCGAACGGCGCAAAAAAAAGTCCGACCTTGCGGCCGGACTTTTTTAGCGTTTTAAATTTGCGCTATTCCCCGAGCGTCATGTCGAACGGCACGGTATAATACGAAATCTTTCCGCCGAGATTGTAAGTTTCGTTTAAGACGCCCGTCGAGAAGGATTCGTCGACAAAGCATATTGTGAGTTCGTCCTGCACAGCCGCCCCTTCGGAGTCCTTGCCCTTTATGGTAAGAACGCCGACGGCGTCTCCCTTTTTGACATAGGAATATTTCCATCTGTCCGAACCCGCCATGCACTCGGTTTTGTTTATGAGAGTCAATGTCGTTTCCTGCGTTTTATTTATAAGAATTTTGTATTCGGTATTCAACGGCAAGGAAACCGGCGCGAGACTTTCTTTGGTAAGACACGTCAAAATCCCCTGAATGGTTGTGCCCGAAGCGGGTTCGTACAATTCGAGAGAGGCAAAATCGCCCGACTTGTCGAATATCATAGACCCCGTATAGGACTTCACAAAGGGCTTATCCGACTGCTCCTTGTTTATTAGCGTATATTTAAGGGTAAAGAGAGCCTCTTTCGAGTTTATGCGTTTATAAGTGTACGTCGGCGAGCGGAAGGACACCTCTCCGTACATTTCATCGGTGGATATTCTGCATTGGCTCTTGTTGAGGAACATCAACATCAATACGCCCTCGCCTTCGGCTTCAAATTCAAATCCGCGACCCGAGAAGTCGGCGGGCGCGGCGGCGACACCGATGGTAATGTCGATTACCGGCGTCGAAGCTTCGGAAGAACCGTCCCTGTTGCTGTTTGAAACTTTGCAATAGTACGATTTTTTCGTCACCCCGACCCAGTCCTTTTCTTTGACAGACGGCGAATAGGTCTTCGCCCTGCCGTTTTTCAATTCGACAAACGCGCCGCCGTTGATGCTTTCATACCACTGGTATTTTGGCGAATAGCCCGACATGTCTATCGACAGCGTAAAGGGGAAATCGTACGAAGCCTCAAAGAGACCCGTCTTTTTAAATTCGACGCCGTCCGCGCCCTTTTCGGTTGCGACAATGGCGTTGATTTGGATTTCGGCCATAGCGCTTACGCTGCCCTGCCTGCTGATTGACGGGCCGAGAAGCGTTGTGCCGTCGTCGTCATAGCTTTGCGCCGTGCAGACGACCCTTGCGCCCTTTGCTTCGGAATCGAAGATGTATTCAAATTCTGGAACGGAAGTTACGGCTTTGGTTATGAGATTTCCTTTGGCGTCGAAAATCTCCCAAGTATACTTCATATTGTAGCCGCTTGCAGTCACCTTAAAGACAGCCTTGTTGCCGGTTATTGTCGTAACCGTTGCGGGCGCTTTCGTTATCGAGGCGGCTTCCTTCACCGTAAGAACCGCCGCGTTGGAAGAGCCGTATTCGCCTTTTGCATTTGCCGCATTGGAAACACGGCAAACATATCTGGCCTTGTCCAATGCGAGTTTCGGCCTTGTTATTTTGAGGGTGTCCTTTGCGCTGCCTGCGGCGACAAAGCCTTTGCCGTCGTTCTTGTCAACCAGCCACTGGTAGGTCAATTTAACGCCGAGTCCGTCGTATTTTGTTTTTACCGAGAACTCGTATATGTCGGCGGTCGAGCAGGTATGGTTCTCTATTTTTTCGATATCCGAATCACGCATTGCGAACATTTGCGTAACCTTGAAAATCGGGCTTTCGACAGTGCCTGCGGGATTGGAAACCACGCATTTGAATAGTTTGTCAAAATCGCCGTTGGCCGCCAAAAGTCTGGGAGTGGTATAAATGGAAGATTTCGCCTTTTCGATTTCGTCCCAATTTGCCCCGTTGTCGGAACTTTCGTACCACTGGTATTTAAGAGCCCCGTAGCCTTTTGCCGTTACGGCGAACTTGGCCTTGCTGTTTGCATCGGAAACCGACTTGTCGGCGCCGTCGATAGCCGCCAGTATTGTCGTTCTTTCGTTGACATCTACGGCCGTCAGAACGCAAGGCGTGACGGTGATTGTTTTCGATTTAATAACTTTCGCGTTTTCGCCGTTGCCGCTCCATACAAGGCATTGATATCTTGTCGGGGCGGTGATGTCGGAATAATTTACGGTATAATTGATTACCGCCTGCGATACGCCGTCGTCCAAAGTGTCTTCATAGGCGTCCGTCCAAGCGCCGTCCTTCATATATTGCCACTTATAGTTAATAGGCGCTTCGGCCACGGCCTCCACGGATATGTCGCGGGAAAGATTTTCAAATACGGCGCAGGAAGTTTCGGGCGTAACAACCGAAGATTTCATATTAACCGTAAGCTTCACCGTTTCGGAATCGAGCCAATCCGACAAGCCGCCGTTGATAATACGGCAGCGGTAAAGTTGTCCGGAAACGTCTTTTGAGACTCTCGACAGCGAATAGTTTGCCGATGTTGCGCGGTCGATATCGCTCCATTGTTCGGTTTGCGTATCCCAAATTTGCCACTGGTATTTGATGGGCGCCGCGCCAACCGCCTTGACGGAGAACTTTGCGTTTTCGCCTATTTCGACGGTTACATTGGCGGGTTGCTGAGAAAATTCCGCCGTCTGCTTTACGGTGGTAACCACGCTTGCCGAATTTACGGGATTGCTGCCGCCGTTTGCGACAACGCATCTGTACTGCTTGCCGTTTGCGGAATACGGAATTTGCGTTTCGGAAAGCGTAGCTTCGTTGGCGCCGGCGATATCCACCCAGTCCCTGAGCGATTTATCGTAATATTGCCATTGATAAGTAAGGTTGTAGCCTTGCGCCGAAACCGTGAATTCCGTCGAACCGCCGCTAAACAGCGTCGCTTTTTTCGGCTGCGCGGTGATTTTTGCCGCTTGGCGCAGTACGATTTTGCCGACGTTTGATTCCGTTATATTCGTTCCGTCGGAAACCACGCACTTGTATTCGTTGCCGTCCATAGCGGAACCGACGCTCAAAATATAGGTGTCCTTTTTAAATTTGGTGGATTTGAATTCCTCCTCGCCCGCTTTTCTCACAAACCATTCGTAGGAATAAACGGGAGATTCGAGATTCGACTTGGCCGTTACGGCAAGGGTAAGCTTTTTGCCCGCATAGCCGTCGTATGAGGAAACAAGATTGTTTGTTATTACGATTCCCTCCTGGGCCGAGAACAGCAATACCGAAGATTCCACGCTGTTGTATCCGTCCGAAATAACGCATTTAAATTCGCTTCCGTTGTTTGCGGACGACGTTACAAACGTCAAATCTTTGTCGTTACCGCCGAACTTTACGAATTGCGACGAACCGGCTTTCTTTTCGTACCACGAATATGATATTTCGGCGCCGGAAACTTTTGATGCGCCGTCTACCGAAAACGTTGTGGATTCGCCGACGATATTTCCCGAAGTGGGGGGCAAATCCGTCACCAACATCATAGAGGTGCCGAGCGAGAGTCTTGTTACCGCCGATGTCGCCTTGTATTTCGGGGTGCTCAGTTCGCACTTGTATTCGTTGCCGTTCATGGCGGCGGTGGGCGTGACCACAAGAGGATTGCCCGTTTGCGACATCGGGACAAATTCGGACGCTCCCGCCTTCTTTTCATACCATTTGTAAGTCAAGGCGACGCCGTCGGTCGATTTTGCCTTGATTGAGATATTGGTCGGGAAATTCAGATAGCTGTTTGTCGTTGCGGGCAAATCTTCCTGAATTACGATTCTATCGACAATGCCGTCCGTATTCAGCCACCAGCCCGAAAGCGTTTCGCCGTTGGAACCCGTCGTGGTTCCGGCTTCGAGTTTGAAAGCGTTAATCGTGCGTCCTTCGCTGTCGACGCCGCGCAGAGAGACATAGCCGAATTTCGTGCCGTAGGAAACTTTTATTTTGTTTGTTTCCAAACGCGAAGCGAGATTGGCGGTGATAAAAAACCTGTTGTTTCTAAAATTCGAGAATGTAATATATTGCTGAGTTTTGCCGTCAAGCACGCGGTCGGACGCCGCACTTGTAGTTATGTCCTTCATGATAAAGACGGCATCTTCGTTTACAAAATTGACCCTAAAATCGGAAATTGCCGCCGTATTTTTCTGGAATTCAAGATTTTGAATTCGCTGCGACGCGCCGAGTTCCAAGTCGAAAACCCCGTTGGCGTTGCTTATCATCATGCGGATATCGTTGTAGTGGGTCGTAGTAATGTCGCCTGTTGTCGAAGTGGACGCGGCGCTGCAAAAAGCCCATGCGCTGTTTAGCACCAGTTTTACATTCCAATCTTTCTGGGCTCTGGTATCAAGACCACCCTTGATTACAAAAGAGCCTTTCCCCGCCTCTTCGGAAACGGTTACGATTGAGCCTTTGATGCGCGCGCTGTCGTCGGTAATGAACTTGCCGTTGATTAGCACGTTCTTGTTGTTGGTAAATGTCGATATGCCGCCTTTGACGGAAACATGGAGCGTACCGTTGATTTCCGTTTCGGAGAACGACGGTATTTCCGCGGAATTGCGACTTACCACCGATGTGATTTTACAGACGATAGGTTCGGCGGGCTCGTACCAGTAGTCCTCTTTGTTTACGATAAACGTTCCGTACGAGGCAAAGATTTCGCCGGAGATATTTTTTTTGAATTCAAGCGGTTCGCCGCGGGCTTCCATCATATCGATGGTAAACGTCGAGCCGTCGTTAATGCGCCAATAGTCGCCGTTCTTAATTTGCGACAACATACCCGCGCCGATGGTCGAAGCCGCGCCTTCAAGGTAGCGTATTTCGCCGAATCCGTAGGTAGCCATACACAGCAATATGGCAAAAGAAGTAATTTTTTTAATAGAAAACATAATGCAAAAAATCTTTCGTTCACGGACAAATAAATCCAAAAGACACCCAAAGTCAAAAAAAAAGCCTTATTTTTTACAAAAAAACGGCATTTATGCGATATATATGCCGTTTTCCTCGTTTTTATAATGTTTCGGTCTAATTTTGCGCGGGAATTTTTGAACCGATTGCCCCGACGGCGTGCGAAAGCTTGGCTATCGATGTCGAAAGGGTCGCCAACGCATTCACGTTCGTCTGGCGTGCCGACGCCAAGCGGCTTTGCGCGTTAAGAAGATCGGTTATTGTGTTTACGCCGTTTGCGAAACCGATTCGCGTCGCCTCGTACGCTTCTTCGCTGGCCTTGACGCTCGCTTCGGAGCTCGAAACCTGTTTCACGGAACTCTGATAGACGTGATAATACGCCCATATGTTCGACATAATTTGAATTTCGTCGGCCTTCAACTGTTGCGCCTGAATGCGCTCGGCCGCTTTTGCGCTTATAAGCTCGTATTTGCGGGCGAAACCCTCAAATATGCTCCAACTTGCGGTCAATCCGAATTGGTATTGATACTGGTCGGAACGGTTTTTTTCGGTATACCACATATAGGAAGCCGACCCTTGCGCGCCTATCTGGGGCAAGAAGTTTCGCTCTGCGGCGGTAATATCCTGTTTCGTTTTGCGAAGCTGGGCGTATCCCGCCAAAAGCGACTGGCGCGAACGCAACGCCTGTACAATCAAATTGTCTATGGTTTTGGACGTTTCCGGCGATGTGGGAACTTTTACGTTTTCGGCAATATTCTTGATGTCGGAGGCGCTTACGCCCAAAACGTTCGCCAAATTCGCCCGCGCCGTTTCGACGTCGGCAATCCTGCTTTCGACCTCGTATTCGGCGTTTTTATAGGACGCCAAAGCGTTGAGCATATCCTGTTTGTTGCCCACGCCGTCTTTCAATTTGCGCAAAGCCGAATCGTAAGATATTTTTGCGTCTTCCATGCTGAGCTTCGCGGCCTTCACGCTGCCTACCGCCGCGTAATATTGGTAATAGCCGACGTTTACATTCAAAAAAACGTCCTGCAAAGCCTGATTGTATTCAAAATTTGCCGCCCTCATGGCCTCGCGCGCCGAATCAACCTGCGCTTCGCGCTTGCCGAAATCGTAAAGAAGCCATGTAATCTGCGCCGACGGGCCGTAGGCGGTTTCGTAATACGAGCCTATCGGCAGGGCGAAAGAATAGCCGAGACTCGGCTTCGTCTTGTCGCGATAAAGCTGTCCGCCGACCGAAACCTGCGGATAATACGACGATTCCGCCTTGCCCTGCGCCGCCGCATACTGCTTGGCCTGAAACCAATAGATGCGCGTGGAAGTATTGTTTTCGAGGGCGATATCTACAAGTTCGGGAAGATCCAATTCGGCGCCTATTATCATTTTTTCGGAGGCCGAAAGATTGCGCGGAGCCGATTTTTTTTCGCCGTCGCCCGAAGACGACGCTTTCGGGGACTCTGCCGAAGATTTCTTTTCGGCGTTTTTTTCGCCGCCGTCAGCCGTCTCGATTTTATCGGTTTTTATTTGCGACGGCTTGAAATATTCGGTCGGCATCGCCTCGCGGGGAGCCTTCCAATAGACGCTCGGCGTTTCCGCCACTTCCTTGTCCACATTTACGCAGCCGCACATGGAGGCGGCCGCCGCGATTGTGATGAATAAAAAGATTTTATCTTTCATACAAATTAGTCTCCGCTGGAAAATGTTACATGGCCTCGCGCGAAGAATGGAATCTTGTCGAGAATATGGGTTTGAACCCAGTCGAACCACAAATAGATGACGGGCGTTACGTAAAGCGTTATCAGCTGCGAGAACACCAGACCGCCGACAACCACGACGCCGAGAGGAATTCGGCTTTCGGCGTCCGCCTTGCCCCAGCCGAGAGCGATGGGCATCATGCCCATAAGGGCGGCAAACGACGTCATTATAATCGGGCGGAAGCGTTCCATACAGGCCTCGTGGACGGCGTCGCGCGGCGACATTCCGCCGGCCTCGCGCATAATGGCGAAGTCAATCATCATAATGCCGTTCTTTTTAACTATGCCCATCAGCATAAATATGCCGATTGCCGCATAGATGGAAAGTTCCATATCGAACAGCCACAAGCTTGCGAGACCGCCGACAACCGCAATCGGCAGAGCCGAAAGCACCGTCCAGGGGTGCACGTAGCTTTCGTACAATATGCCCAATATGACATACATCACGAACACCGCGACGCCGATAAGAACCATGAGACTGTGCATCGTCTGCTGAAACGTTACGGCTTCGCCTATGAACATGCCCGCAACGCTTTGCGGGAGAATGTCGGGAACTTCCGAATTCACCCATTTCACTACGTCGCCGATTGCGACGCCTTCGGTCAAGTCGAAGAAGAAGGTGACCGAGGGGAAATTGTTGAGGTGGTTGATTGAAATGGGGGCGAGAACAAGCTCGCTTGTCGAAACCGACTTGAAGGGAATCAAATTCGACAGCTTATAGGCCGGATTCGGCTCCTCGCCTCCGCCGGTGAGGGTTTTCACGGGAGAGCCGCCCGTTATATATTGGTCTACGCTAAAATTGAGGTCGTTCAGGCTGTCCTGAAATCCGTCGTCCGCGCGCGAGTCTTGGAGTATCGACCAATACTGTTGGAACGGCGATTTAATCAGGTAAAAGTAGGATTTTGCGAAAGACTGGCGGAAAACTTCGGAATACGAGTTTACCGACAAGCCCATCATCAACGCTTTGTCCCGATACGGTTTGAGCGTAATCTGCGGATTGTCGAGATACAAGTCCTTCTGAATATTCGAGAAGAATTTGCCGCGCTTTGTAGCGAGCAGGCTTTCCAATTTCTCGGCCGCCTCGTAAAGCTCGTCCTGATTCATCGACATTATCGCATATGCGTACTGTCCCTGCTGGGTGTTTGTCGCGCCCGTGGAAATTTTCAATGTCGGCTGGGGGGTAAAGGCCGATATTACGCCCGGAATCATCGCGACCCTGTTATTGATTTCGTCCGCCACCTGCTGTATCGGCTTGCGCTCGGCCTTGTCTTTCAGCACGATATAGCCGAAGCCCATATTCTGGTTGATAAACGCCGAAACGCCGGAAACCATAACGAAATTTTTCACATTCGGATTGGCGGAAACTATGTCGGAAATCTGATCCTGCATCGCGCCGATTTCCTTCGGCGAAGTTTTTGTATTCATAATGAATACGCCCTGCATAAATCCGCTATCGCCGATGGGGAAGAAAATCTGCGGCAATACCGACGCGAAATAATACACGCCGTAAAGACAGAGAGCCATTATCCCCACGGTCAGCACGTTTTGCCTAAGCATCCACGAGAGTGTCGGCGAATAGAATTTTAGAAAGGCTCTTTCGATATTGTAGGCAACTTTTTCGACCGCGGTTTTATCGTTATAATCCTTGGTTCGCTTTTGCAGCACCCTTGAACAGAGCATCGGAGTAAGAGTCAGGCTCACTACGCCCGACATCAGCGTCGCCACGATAATCGTAACCGAAAATTCCTTGAAAACGCGCCCCATGATGCCGCTCATAAACGCCAGCGGAATAAATACCGCCGCAAGGGAAAGGGTCATACTAAGAATTGTAAAAGATATTTCCGAAGCCGATTTGAAAGTTGCAAGCCTTGGAGACTCGCCGTAGTCCTCTATTCGCCTCACGGTGTTTTCCAAAAACACGATTGCGTCGTCGACAAGGAAGCCGATTGCCATCGTGATGCCCATCAAAGACAAATTGTTTATGGAGAAGCCGAAAGCGTACATGAAAATGAACGTCAACAAAATCGAGAACGGAAGCGCGGCGGAAGGAATAAGGGTGTCGCGGAACCTGCCCAAAAACATAAATATGACGAACACGACGAGCAAAAAGGCGATGAAAAGCGTCTCCATTACGTCTTCGATGTTGTCGATAATAAGCTGCGAGCGGTCGTAAAATTCGTACAGCTTGATTGTTTCGGGAAGTTCGTGCTTGAACTTTTCCATCATATCCTTAATCGCCTTGACCGTTGTAACGGCATTGCCGTCGGCGCGCTTTCTGATGCCCATGGCAATGGAGGACATCGATTTCGTAACGGGCGCAAGCCTGTTGAAAAAGGAAATATTGAGCGTATCGTACTGGATAGAATCGACCGCCTTGGCTATGTCGCGAAGATAAATCGGGGAGCCGTCCTTAAAACCTATCACGAGAGACTCGTAGTCGGCCGCCGTGGAAAGCTGCGTGTCGGGGAAAAGCACGTACTGCGTATTCGGCCCGTTGATATTGCCGGTGCCCGTCATATTCGTAGAGCGGGCAAGGGCGTTCGACAAATCCGTCATCGTATAGCCGAGATTGTAGAGCTTTCTCGTGTCCACCTCCACGCGGAGAGCCTTCGGCGCGCCGTAGATGTCCACTTTTGAAACGCCGTCCACCATATTGAGCTGCTGCGCTACCTGCGAATAGGCGTAGTCGTACAGCTGCCCCACGTCCATACCGTCGCTGGTTACGGATATGATGTAAATCGGCATATCGTTCGGGTTGTCCTTGGTGAAGGACGGAGGCGAAGGCAGGTCGGCGGGCAGATTGCCCATTGCGCGCTGAATTGCGCTTTGCACGTCGGTAGCCGCCGCGTCGATGTTTTTTGAAAGCGAGAACTGCAACACTATGGACGACGCCCCCATGCTGTTGCGGCTGGTAATCATCTCGATGCCGGGAATCTGCATGAACTGCTGTTCGAGCGGCGAAGCTATGTTTGCGCCCATTATGGTCGGGTCTGCGCCAGGATAGCTCACGCTGACCTGAATCACCGGGACAACCGAATCGTGTCCCG
>JABLTK010111264.1_pt1 | contig 10547 bp, 7 predicted proteins | sample 7160131 | NCBI WGS metagenome assembly JABLTK01 (sample SAMN14651221, study PRJNA627086) | human gut metagenome | isolation source: feces | host: Homo sapiens
CTACTGAGTGGTCTCTAATTAAGTGTTTCACCCGGTATTCCAGAGTCTGCAGTTACTTCTGGAGCTTGTTCTTTGCCGTTATACGTAAATATTGTTTTGCTTCCCCAAACAGCTGCTACCTTTTTTGTTTCAATTGTCCAAGATATATTTTTATTTGCAGTTGTCTTATCAGACCACTGATAGTTTGCTGGATCTTTAAGACTTACCGTAACATTTTGTGTACCCGCATCTATTCTTGTATTATTTGAAACATTCATTGTTGTCGAATCAAAATTATTTAGTCTAACTGTTTGCTCTACACCTGTATAACTATATGTTCCGTTAACTGTTGGTATCGTCACAATTTTTCTTGAAACAACAGCTGTGCCATTAGTAGCATCTGTTATATCTCTGAATGTATTTGTATCATAATATTGTTTACTTACTGTTGCTACAACATAAATATATTTATCTGCAAGTCCTTTATCCACAGTATACGTTGCACTTGTTGCACCACTTATAGCGGTTCCTCCAGTTGTGCTGTTAGATGAATTTGAATACCATTGATAAGAAACTGTTGTCCCACTAGTTGGTTTTGTAACACTTAATCTCGCTGTTAATTTTTCGCCTATCATATTTGTTCCTGTTATAGTTACGCTACCTGTGATTGTTCCATTTTTTATCGTGAATGATGTCGATGTGTTTGTAAAATTATAGTCACTAGCATATCCATTACCAGATACACTACAAGAAGCTGTAGCTGTGTAATTTCCAGGAATAGCTTTTGCTCCTGAAACTGAAACAGTTATCTTGTCGCTTCCTGTACCTGTAGCTGATGCACTTGGTGCTTGTGAAGATTCGTTATAATATAAAGTAGTGGTTCCCCAATTAACTGAAACTGTTTTCTTTGTTATAGACCACCTTATAGTCACTGAAGAAGCGCCACCACCAGACCATTGATGGTTTGAATCTGGTGTTGCGTACGCTGTATAATCTCCAACATGAAGAGCACTTGTTGTTCCTGAAAGACTAAAACCGCTTGCTCCAGTTATCCCAGTTTGTGAATAACCGTTATATGTTAAAATACGTCCAGTAGGCGTTGAAGAAATTGTTGCTCTATAAATTGTCCAGCTATATGACTTCTGTCCTGTACCACCACCAGACCATTGATGGTTTGAGTCTGGAGTTGCATACGCGGTATAACTTCCTGCATTTCTAGCCGAAGTAGTACCTGATAAAGTACAACCTGTACCACCTGACACACCAGTTTGAGTTGAACCGTTATACGTACAATTTCTAGCAGTTGGTTCAGTGGCAGTTGCTCTTGATATTGTCCAACTAATATTTTTTGTAGCTGTTGTATTATCTGACCATTTATGGTTTGAATCTGGTGTTGCTGTTGCAGTATAGTTACCTGCATTCGTTGCCGTTACTGTTCCAGCAAGTGAATATCCTGTTCCACTTGATACACCTATCTTGCTACTACCATCATAAGTATAATTTTTTCCAGTTGGCACTGAAATCGATGCACGATTTATAGTCCAAGTAAAAGATAAGTTTCCGGTAGTTCCATCTGCCCATTGGTGTGTAGCTGTATTATTTAATGAAACTGTAGCTGTGTAACTTCCAGCATTTGTAGCTGAACCACCTGATAAAGTCATGGTGCTTGAACTAAACCCAGAAAAAACTATTGATTGTACAGAACCTGTATACGTAAAACTTGTGGTTGTTGCCGTTGGTTTTGTAACATTGATTTTCATTTTATAACCACAAACATCACATTTTCCATCACTATTACCGTCTATATGTGCTCCTTTACTCGAAGTTGCTGTACATGAACTTGAGTATGTGCATTTTTTCCAGTGATTTGTTGCATCATATTTCCAAGAACCATATGTATGGCCTACACAATTAACCCATTTGGCATGTTTGCACCCTCTCGAACACAATCTTTTACTACTGTGATATGGACAATGGGCTTTACTACAATATCCACCACTTTTGTTATGTAGTGCTTTGTAGCCACAAACACATTTGTAACAATATGTTGAAGTATTTAGATAACCAGATACTGTGTGATTTTCATGTTGTTGTGCAACCTTTCCACAACAACAATATATGTAATGCCATGTAGGATTTTCTACTTGCGTATATCCCTTTGACGAACAACTTGTATGTTTTCCAGCCTTACAATTTGAGCATGCTGCATATGACACATTATAGGTTCCTATCGCCCAGAAAACTGCAAAGATTCCAAATATTAAAATAAGCAAACTTTTTCTTTTCATATGTACCTCCTATTGTTACATAAAAACTCAATAGACATACTTAATCTACTATAATTATACTTCTTATATAATAAACTGTCTAGCCACCCTATACCAAGCTGTTTCGCCTCGTGCAAAAAATACCAAGCATCTACTTACGGAAACAACTTATTGTATTTTTTTACCACTAAATTAAAGCATAATATTAAATTTACATTACTATAATGTTACAATTTTATTACAATTGCACACAGCTATAATTTGCTAGGGATAGCTATTTTTTAAGTTTTAAAAAAGTGGCGAGACTCTTTTAAGAGCATCGCCACTTTTTATTTTTTTAAACATAAACTGTTATTCTTACATTACTTATTTATGATAGTAATATGGAAACTGTTACCTTTCTTGCTACCATCCTCGTCAGCACTTTCTCTACCAGTAATAATCTTAGCCTCACGCATATAGATACCTGTTCTATTACCGTTTGTTGCACTGCTATCTGACTCGGCTGGTGTAATAATAGATACTTTACCAGCAGGTATATTACTAATCGAGCCATCAGCATTTGCCGTTTGGAATTTATTAGCTGTTGCAAGTGTGCTTACTGCTGTAAACTCTTTCTCAGTAGTTACTTTTGCTTCAATTTGAGCAAAACTCAAACCGTAGTAAGAAGTAATATTACCGTTTGTAGAAACTCTTGCATTTCTCATCTTACGAACTAAGTTTTCAGCTCTGTTTAAAGTAATCTCTCCACCGTAAACTTCTGTAAGCTTACTAACTGGATTTTTAACAGTTATAATATTCTTATTATTTGAATCAATATCGCCCATTACATGTACTGGTGTTTCGTTACCTATCTTATTAGAGAATACAAATGTATCATCAATACTATAAGTATCGCCTTTAACAAATACAGTAATTTCTTTACGATATGTTGTCAAATAAATGTCGTCAACTGTATATCTGTCACTTATATTTTCTGTTAATCTTACTTCTTCTTCAGCTGTAAATACAATTCTTGCTTTTCCAAATGAAGTAGCATCATAAATCTTATAACTAATCGAAGCTGCATCTCTTGCAATATCATTTACGTTATAAACTTTTGTTGTGATATTTCCATTTTCGTCTTTTACAGTAAATTTATAAATTGTATTCGCATAAGCTTTATATGTTATCTCTGTTCTAATCTGCCATTTACCTTCAACCGTTATATTATTTCCTATGCTTATCTCACTATCATTTACTGAGGCAAAAACAAGGTTTGTAGTTGATTTAACAATCGCATGAATATTTACTTCTATAACTTTGCCACCACTTCTTATAACTTCTTTTTCAAAGCTAATAGTTGGTTTTGCATTATATCCAGCATTTTTACCATATATGATAGTTAAATCTTTTGTATAAGATCTATTGCCGTTATTATCTGTTACAGCAACTCTTATTAAGTAAGTTCCTTCCTTATCTAAAGTTCCTGCATAGAATGAACTTGTATCACTTGATTCCTCGATAGTTAATGTCTTATAAGCAAATGTTCCTTCTTCTTTTACTTGCCATTCATATCTCTTAATTCCATATCTATCATAAACATTTGAAAGTTTTGCTTCAAACTCACCATCATAAGTTGTACCATCTTCAGGTCTAATTAATTCAAATATTGCATTTGAAACATTAGGTCCTGTACTGTCTATAGAGATAATATTTTGAGAAATAATAGTTTCTAAGTTACCTAGTCTAGCCTTATTAAAGACTTTATCTTTATCAACCCTGATAACCAATTCACCATCACTTGTTATACCGCTAAATGCTAAACGATACTTATAAATGTTTTTTTCATCTTGACCAATATATTCTAATTTAACATCTTTTGGTGTAACTTTATTTCCATCAACTTCAAATATTAAATCATCTGCTGTAAACTCATCTGTATTGATACCAGACTCTTTATCTTCAACGTATACGAAGAATCTAATAGTGTCGCCAGCATTCATTAAAATCTTATCTAGTGTCTGACCGTAAATTGTAGGTGGTGTACTATCTTTCTTAACTACAGAATCAAACTTATCGCCATTTTCTTTAGTCTCGATGTAGTATCCTTCTGGAGCTTCTATGTTTCCTTTATAAGGAGGTTCGTCTTTACCAGTTAGAGTACCACTTTCTATTTTAGTATTTCCATCTTTAGAATCTACAGCTGTATCTTTACCTATGATATGAGGTTTGTCTTCAACATCTTTTCCGGACATAATGTCTCTTTGAGCAAGATATAAAATATATTCTTTAGCCCAATACTCATTCGAAACATCATTAAATCCAGTATCAATTTCAATATCACCAGAACTATTAAGCCAATTATCATCGTTTTCATTTTCGTTATAATTTTTAAATGCAAAATAACCAAAAACAAAAACTATAGTTAGTACACTAACTATCATTAATATAGTATACGTTTTCTTCATAAAAAAGCACCTCCACTTAACATAATTATATCATGTTAGTGGGGTGCCTCACCATGGTAAATATTTCCTATATTTATTTTGCTACATCTATTACAGGTAAAGTAAATACAAAAGTTTGTGCATCTGAATTTATTCCGACTTTTTCCATAATAGCATTCATTACATTTTTCTTATCTTCTTTTGAAACAACTATAAATATCATTTCCCTTTCCGCTCCTACAGTTTCTCCAAAAAACTTTTCACTAGCTTCGTCGCCAGTACCTCTTGCATGAATAACAGTTCCGCCTCTTGCACCAGCCTCACGTGCTACACTCATAACATTATCTGTATAACCACGGTTAGTAATTGCAATAATAAGTTCGTTTTCAATTTTAACTTCCATATTACTCTCCTCTTCCACTTTATTTTTACCTTCTAAATATTTATAAACATTTTCGCCGCCAACACTAGTTATAGGAAGTGTAAAAGCAACTCCAGCATGCTCACAAACATCAAGCAAATCTTGCATTATCCTTTTTGAAATTTTATATGGCATAATACTAAAAAGAACGCATTTTTCTCTATCAGGCATAAACATTTTAAAAATCTCTTTTGTAGCAGTTCCTCTTCCATATCTTCCTAGAGTTACTGAAATTCCATTTTCATTTAAAAAGCTAACTGCTGTTTCACTAAGATTTCTTCTTAAAATAGAAACCAACATAACAAGTTTATTCATTTGCCCACACCCAATCTATATCAATAATTTCTTTATCCGATTCAATCGGCATAGCTTTATTACTATTTTTAGTTTTAAATTTATATAGTAAGCCAACTAACTGTATACATACAATCGGAATCGCACCAGCTGTTGCAACGATTCCAAAAGCGTCAGTTAAAACATTTCCACCATACACATTACAAATTCCTATAGAAAAAGGAATCAAAAAAACTGCCGTCATTGTTCCGGAAGCTACTCCACCAGAATCAAAAGCTATAGAAGTAAAAATCTCCGGTGTAAAAAATGAAAGTATAAACGCAAGTAAATAACACGGAAGTAAAATCCATAAAATAGAAATGCCAGTTATAATTCTAATCATAGATAATCCAATTGCTAAAGCAAGACCTATCTCTTGCGATACCATCATAATTTTTTCAGAAATAGCACCATCTGTTATATCACTAATTTGTTTAACTAATACTACAACAGCAGGTTCAGCTTTAACCATAAAATATCCAAGTAACATACCAATAGGTACGATAAGCCAAATATTACCCGTATTTGCAAGTGCTTCTCCTATAAAGCTTCCAGCAGGCATAAAGCCAACATTTGCACCAGTTAAAAATAATACAAGTCCTACATAAGTAAAAAACATACCAATAACTATTTTTATTACTTCATTTTTTGTCATCTTAAAAGCAAAAATTCTAAATAGCATAAAAAGAATTAATATTGGCAAAAGTGACATTCCGACTTCATACATATAATCTGGAATTGCTACTTTAAATGCATTCCAAACATCCAAAGATGTACTTAAATTAAGTATCGAATCTACAGTATAACTTACTGCATTTACATTATAAAAAAGTCCTAAAACAAGAACTGTAATAATTGGTCCAACAGAACAAATTGCTAAAAGTCCGAAAGTATCCTTTTCAGCATTCTTATCACTTCTCATAAGAGTTGCACCAGCACCCATAGCAACAATAAATGGTACCGAAATCGCACCCGTAGCAACACTTCCAGCATCAAAAGCAATTGCCCAAAAATACTTAGGAGTAAAAATAGTAAGTACAAAAACCAAGCCATACAAAACCATTAAAATATGTTTTAACTTAATCTTAAATCTATTTCTAAAAAAAGCTAAAGCCAAAAGTACTCCACTTCCGAGAGCAGAAATAATTACCATAGTGCTAGTTGGAATCTCCTGAATTTGCTCTGCAAAAACAGTAAGATCAGGCTCTGCAATTACAATAATCGTTCCAATAAATATAATAAGAATAACACCAATAATCCAGCTTTTATTTCTAGATATCTGCACACCAACTCTTTCACCAATAACAGTCATTGAAGTTTCTGCACCTAAAGTAAAAAGAGCCATTCCAAAAACAAGCATAATCGCACCAATAATAAACATTATAAAAACATCAGTACTAACTGGTGCTATCGAAAAGCATAAAGCTGCAACAATTACAGAGACAGGAATTATCGCCATCAAAGCCTCTTTCAAACTATTTTTTATATTTTCTTTCAAGCACTTCACCCCTTATGTAATATTTTTTCTAAATCTAAATCAATTATAATTTACCAAAAAACATTTGTCAATTTCACGCACAATATAAAAATGTTTGACAATATTTTGCCAAACATTTTTATATCTTTTAACTAATTTTCTTTATAATCTCTTCTTTCGTAATCCCAAGCTTTGCAAGCTCTTCGATTTCTTTTTTTATTGTTTCAATTTTTTCATTTATAGCATTTTTTAAAATGCTGCTTGTGTCATCTGCCACAAAAGTGCCTTTTGTAGAAATCGTATTTATCGCCCCTCTACTTTCAAGTTCTTCATAAGCTTTCTTAACTGTATTAGGGTTAACTCCTAGCGATGTAGCAAGTTCTCTTATAGAATAAACTTGTTGCTTTGGTTTTAAAATTCCAAGCGAAATCAATCTTTCAAATTGATTAACAATTTGCTCATATATAGGAGTTCTACTTTGATAATCTAAATTTATCATCTACATCCCCTCCTATTCGCCAGAAGTAGTTACAACTTCTTGATTTATTACATTCGTTTCAGCACTTATATTATCTAGCATTTCTACATCAGTATTTAATAGTGGCTTTTCATCTAAACATGTTTCTCCAAAATTATCTTCATTTGTTTCTAATAATTTTAAGAAAGTAGAAACATCTTCTGCATAAAAGGTGAAGTAATATGACGTCGCAAAAACACCCGTTTTAAATCCTTTTATTTCTACATTAGCATTATCAATAATATATTTAACAGATTCATCATTCAAGTACGCACTATATCTTTCATACAAATTGTCATTATAATCTTTTTCAGAATTTTTGTTATAATATTTTATTGTAATATAGTTGCTATAACTTTTAGAGTTCTCTAATTTTTGACCAGCATATTTGTTATATGCCTTTGTCGCCATCTTAAAGACATCTTCGCTAATTTCTATTGGATACTCAGCAGATATCAATCTATGATTTTTATATCCATAAAAACTAACTTGTTTCAAAGACTCATTTCTTAATTTCAAATATTCTTTACAAGTATATTGATTTAAACCTTCTGCTATCTTCTTTATAAACTCTGTTTCTTCTTTTTCTGTAAAGTCCATCGTTCTATCTTTTAACTTCATAGTTTTATCAAACTTGTGTGAAGAACTATTTCCATCTACAGCATCAGACAAATCATTTATATTAATATATAGATTACGTTTAAACTTAGTACCATCGTTTCTAGTAATAGTCACTCTTTCCCATATATACTCATCATCAACATAGTTGTATATTTCTGAAGATAACAAAATCTTCTTTATACTATCTTTATTTTTTATATTAAAAGTAAAATCAAGTTCATCTCCAACTGTAAGTTCTTTTATATTGTCAATATTAAGCTTACTGTCATAGTTATCATATACAAGTAAGACAGAATAATATGCACCTAGCAAAATTAATACTGAAATTACTAAATATGTAACGTTATCTTTAAATTTCATTTTTTTATTTGTAATCAAATCATATACAAAATAATAAATAAATATAATTCCAAGCAAAATCAATATAAGTTCAAAACTTTCGTAATTAATAAAACTAATTAAAAGTGCAACAAATGGTGCAAGTGTTAAGCCTTTTACTAAAAAATGAGTACGATTATTTTCAAAAGACTCTGTTGCAATTTCCATTTTTCTTTTCTTAAACAAATAAAGTCCAAGTGCAAAATAAATAATGCTAAGTATAGCCATCTTACACATTGATATACTACTATAATTATATTCACCATTAAAAATCATGCTAGGTGCTGTATAATTTATAATTCTAGAAAAATTACTTCCAATGTCTCCATATTCATTATACAATGCTACTACATTGTTTGACGTATAAACAACTACAAAGAAAGTTGAAAAAGGTATCAAAAATGTTATAAGTAAAGTTACCACTATCTGTGTCAAAAGATTTCCAGAAACACTCATTGCCAAATTTGCTATTGTAAAAACAAATATATATGCTATCGTCTGATAAGCAAAAATATCAAATACCATTGCATTAAATATCGTAGCACCCGTCACAACGCCAATAAGTAAAGTTAATATAAGCGTTATGAGTTGCATAAGTACAATCATTCCAATTCCACCAATAGTATTCGTAACAAAAATCGTCTTTCTACTAACTGGCATAGAACACATAAAATCTACACTGTTTTTCTTATATACATATCCAAACAAACAAACTGAAAATATAAAAGGTATAATATACATCCCAAATATATTCACAAAAGCCAACTCACTAAAATCAAGTATTTGATCTTTCGTTGTCATTATCGTAAGACTCGTAAAAATTGGTACTATTATAAAAAATAATACAAGTGCCATCTTTGACTTTTTTATGTTTTGTATCAAATACTTAAAATTAAATAATTTTGTCAAATTCATAACCAAGCACCTCCATTTCGTAAATAAATATTTCTTCCAATGTAAGTGGTAAAAAGTCTAATATAATTGGATTCATATCTTCTAAAATCTTTTCATATCCTTCTCTTTCGCCCTTTAATATAACGGTTGCAACACTACCTGTCTTTTTGAAACTAAGAACATTAAGATTTTGAAAATCCTCTTTTGAAAATTCTCTTGGAAGTGAAATTTGAATTTTAAACATATTAGTTTTTAAAGAATCAATATCACTTTCAAACAAAATACCACCTTTATGAAGAAGTCCAAGGTTATCGCATATATCTTCAAGCTCTCTTAAATTATGGCTAGTCATTATAATAGTCGTTTCCTTTTTCTCCATTTGCTCTGCTATAACTTTCTTCATGAAATTTCTTATAACAGGGTCAATGCCATCAAACGTTTCATCAAAAAACATATAATCTGCATTAGTTGCAAGTGCACAAACAAGTGCTGTTTGACGTTTCATACCTTTTGAGAAAGTTTGAATTTTTTGTTTTCTATTTAGTTTCAATTTGTCAAACATTTTAATAGCAAATTCTTTGTCGAAATTTTTGTAAAGTTTGCTATAAAAAATAACCATATCATTTATTGAATAATTCTTAAAGAAAAACAAATCATCAGGTACAAAAACAAGCTTTTGTTTAAACTCTTCACTGTCCGAAATCTCTTTGCCGTCAATCTCGATGCTACCAGAGTTTTTTTGAAAAATCCCCATAATAATTCTAAGAAGTGTTGATTTTCCAGCACCATTAGCTCCAATAAGTCCATATATAGACCCTGTTTTAATGGTACAATTTAAATCTTCAAGCACTTTTTTATCGCCGTAAGATTTACTAAGATTTGTAATTTTTATCATAATCTTCCCTCCCACGCTCACATTGTATCACCTGTACTAGTACAATGTCAATAACAAAGTTAAAAAAATATCAATACTATTGTATTGACTTTTTATGTTACTATAGTATAATTAAACTAAAGATGAGGTGTTTGTCACTAATCGTGACTTGCCCTTGGGTTTTTGAAAAGAATCACTCAACCGTTGGGATGAACTGCACCCCAAATGTTAGACAAAAAAATCTAACGTTTGGAGGTGCTTTTTTCATGAGTAAATATTCAAAAGAATTCAAATTAGAAGTAATAAAATATTGTATTGAAGGATATCACAGTGCGCGAGATGCAATGGAAGAATTTA
>JABLTK010026153.1_pt1 | contig 10544 bp, 7 predicted proteins | sample 7160131 | NCBI WGS metagenome assembly JABLTK01 (sample SAMN14651221, study PRJNA627086) | human gut metagenome | isolation source: feces | host: Homo sapiens
GGCACGCCGTCGCGGCCGTTCGCCCGCTCCGTTCCGCGCTGGCGGAGGCCGTGCCGGTGTATTATGAAGCCGTCATGCGGGATGGGGCGTGGAAGCTTACGGAGATGAAGGCCGACAAAGTGGAGCCATAAAAAATTTTCCCCGGCGCGAATGGTTTCTGCGTCGGGGAAGGTCTTTGGCGATTACAGCTGTAGCAGGCGGTTGCAGTCGTCTTTGGGCATGGAGTCGTGCGAGATCACGACGATGGTTTTTTCGCCGCAGGTTTGCAGGATGTTCTTCCACAGGCGCGTCTTTGAGTCGCTGTCGACGAAGTTGAACGGCTCGTCGAGGATGATCACGTCCGCGTCGGAGGACAGGCAGCGCAGAAGCTGTAATTGCTTGCGCTGGCCGCTGGACAGGTTGCCGCCCTTCTTTTCGATGGCAACGTCCCTCAGTCCCTTCGGCGCTTCGACGGACGGCCTCGCGCCCAGAAGGTTGTCGACCCAGCTGCCCTCGATGATGAACGCGTCGGCCGGAATCAGCAAAACGCGGCTTCGCAGAAGCGCTTCGTCAAGGTCTTTGTAATCAAGGCCGTTATAGAGCAGCTGGCCGGAGGTCGGGGTCAGCAGCTTGCACAGAACGCGCGCCAAGGTCGATTTGCCGCTTCCGTTTTCGCCGAGAATCAGCATCCGGTCTCCGCGATGAATGGTGAAGGAGAGGTCGTTCAGAACCTTCTTCTGGTCATACGAACAGCCAAGGCCGCGCACCTCCAGCGTTTCAAACGGCGGCAGGGTTCCGAGGCCGATACGCTTGGCTTCGCCGTTCTGCTCGTGCAGCTCGGTCAGGCGATCCAGCGAAATCTTTTTCAGCTTATATTCCTTCGCGAAGGCCATAAAGCCGTCGACGTAGCCCCACAGGGAGGAAAAGTACATGGCGAAGGTCGTTATGGCGCCGACGGTCATGGCGCTGTAGAACACGCGCAGACCGCCTATGCAATAGATGAGGGTATTCGCGAGGTTCATCATGCCCGTGATCAGCAGGTAATCGTAGAAGATTTCGATCTTCGCGCGCTTTTTCTGAGCGGCAGCGAGCCGCGCCACAATTTTCCTCATGCGCCTGACGAAGAAGTTCTCGGCGTTTCCGGCGCGCAGCGTTTCGCCGCCCGAATAGCATTCGTCCGTTATGTCGTTCAGCTGCTCGGCTTCGTTCAGGATGACGGACTCCGCCTTTCCCAGCCTTGGCAGCATGGCCTTCGTCGTCAGAATCAGCAGGAAGATGATGGCGATGATGATGAACGACAGCGGCCGGTCGACGCGCAGCAGATAGACGAGCATGGCGATTGTCAGAAGGATGTTGGACGCGAGCGTAACGAAATCGTAGAACGCCAGACCCCTCACGCGGTCGACGTCGCGTTCCAGAAGGTGAATAAAGTGTCCCACGCCGTTCTGCCGCAGCTTCACGAATGGCATGAACAGCATATCCTTCAGCACGCGTTCGTTGCTTATGGCCGCTGCGTTCGTTTCGGCGATCTGTTCGGCGTAGGAACGAAAGACGAGCGCCAGTATAAATGCAGCAGTCAGCCCGATTTTTATCCAAAGCGCTTGAAGAAAGTCGCCGTAATTGCCCGCGACAAGCGCGTCGATCAGGCGCTGCAGAGCGATGGGGGAGATGAAAGCAAGCGTTTTATGCAGAATCGTCAGGAGCAGGTAGAGAAGCAGAAGCCAGCGGTTATGCTTGTAGAATTCACGGAAGTATGCAAGGATTTTCCTCATATGGCTTCCTGTGCCGGCGCGGCTGCCGGCGGGGCTTCACCGGAAGCGAACGCCGCGGAAGTATCCGCTTCCATAGCTGATTCTCTACTTGGTCATTTCACAAATCAACCTTTCATATAAATGATGCACGCAGAATCTATGAATATTATATTATATTATATATTGAAATATATGTCAACAAAAAAATCCGAACCTTCAAAGCGGAAAGCTTTCTGTTGACAAATCCATGCGGTTCCGGTATACTTTTTCTCAAGGAAATCTGTGGGAAAGAGGTGCGAAGAATGGATTTTGAGAGACTGCTGCAATACTGGTACTGGGTTCCGATTGCCATCGTGGGCTTAATCCTTCTGATCAAATTACTGCCGCGGTACAAAATCGCTCCGCCGGACACGGCGCTGATCATCTCCGGCTTCCTGCGCAGGCGCTACAAGGTGCGAAATCACGACGGCACGGTCGCCGTGAAGCAGTTCGGCTACCGCATCGTGCGCGGCGGCGCGACGTTCTGGGTTCCGGCGGTGGAGCGCATCGACAAGCTGGACATGTGCCTGATGCAGGTGGACATCAAGACGGCGCAGCCCGTTCCCACCAAGGAATACATATCGGTGCTGGTGGACGCGGTGGCCAACATCAAGATCGGCTCGGACGATCTGTCCATCGCCACGGCGGCGGAGCAGCTGCTGCACTACGACTCCGACCACATCAAGGCGCTCGCCAAGGACGTGCTGGAGGGCAACATGCGCGAGATCATCGGCCAGATGACCATCGCCGAGCTGGTGCAGAACCGCGACAAGTTCGCGCAGGAGTCCATCAAGGCCGCCATGTCCGATATGGGCAACATGGGTCTTGAGATCATCAACCTGACGATTCAGAACTTCTCCGACAAGGACAACAACGTGATCGAGACCATGGCGCTTCAGAATATCGTGGACAAGGAGCGCGACGCCAAGATCGCGCGCGCCAAGGCGGAGCAGGAAGGGCACAAGGCCGAGATCGAGGCGCAGGCGATTATTGCGGAGCAGAACAAGGAGCTTGAGCTTCGCAAGGCCGCCTACAAGATTGAGTCCGATCAGGAGAAGGCCAAGGCCGACGAAACCTACAAGATCGAGCAGGAGCGCATCCGCAAGACCTACGAAACCGAGCGCGCCGCCGCCGAAATGACGCGCCTTCTGAAGGAAACGGAGCTGAAGAAGCAGCAGGTCGAAATCGAGCGCGAGCGCCTGAACGTGGAGGTGCGCGAAAAGGCGAACGCCGAAAAGGACGCGCGCATCGCCCGCGCCGAGGCCGAGCGCTTCGAGCGTCAGGCCAAGGCCGACGCGGAGCTGTACGAATCCCAGAAGGCTGCCGAGGCCATCGAAATGAAGGGACGCGCGGAGGCCGAGGCCATTCGCCGCAAGGCGGAAGCCATGCAGCTGTATGGACAGGCCGCGATGCTCGAGATGGTCGTCGACAAGCTGCCCGAGGTCGCACGCGCCATCGGTGAGCCGCTCGGCCAGACCGATAAGATCATCCTGTTCGGCGAGGGCGCGGCTACCGGCCTGACCCGCGACGTGACCGGCTCTATGATGCAGTCCTTCGAAGCCATCAAGGCCGCCACGAACCTCGATATTCCCGGCCTGCTGAATAAGGTCGCCTCCGGCGGTCTCGTCGGCCGCCGCGTAGACGACGCGGAAGCCCCGGCCGATTCGGAGGCGAAGCCGGGGACGGAGGAATAATCTCAACAAAACAGCGCTCCTCGTGCTTGAGGGGCGCTGTTTTGTTGAGCTTAGAAGCGTTGAGTTTGTCTCATAGCGTGGAGCAACGGGTGCTAAGTTGAACGGGCGTATTTTTTGCTGGACGGATACTTTCGCTATATGGAATCGATGGTCGAAAGGTGATTGCGGCCGTCGAACGGAGATTACCAGAGATCGATTTCGGAGATGCACACGCCGAATTTTGAGTCGTTGTATTTACTGCCTCTATATACGCTGTCGATCTGGATTTGAATATTGCTTCCCTCGACAGGGGTGGAGAGGTAGACGGTCTGAGGCGACCGGTTATCCTTCAAGGTGTAGCTGCCCGCATATTGGTCATCCACATATACGCTGAAATCCTTCACGCGGGAGTTCTTCTTCCAATAATCCATGTTTCTGTTGGTTACACCTTTACCATTTACAATTGTGAAGCCCTTGATCAGATACTTGTTTCCGTCGGTAACGGAGAGCTGGATCCAAGCGTTTTCATATTCACCCCATGCATCCCACGAGGTACTGTCGTCTCCGTCGATTACACAGCTGGGATATACGGGCGGATTGTTGTTTTCAAAGTAGGAACTGGCAGTTACGTCGAGCCTTCCCCTATAAGAGGAAATGGAAGGCGTTGTTTCGTGGTATACACGTCTTTCACCACGGGCAGCGGTGTAGCTTTCTCCGTTGGCTCGGATCGTGATGACACTTGTTTGCTCGGTGTTTGTGGTGGCGTAAAGGCCGACAAATATGGGGATGCCGATGATTTGACGAGTGTCGGTTTGGTTGCCGTTGCCCGGGAATGCAATCGTGTAGTCCACATAGCCGTTATCATTTCCGAAGATGTCTACTTCGTAAAAATTGGAGGAGTCGAGGTGGAGAGTTTTCTTTTCACCAGAACGTCCCTCTACCTGCATGCTGCCGAAAAAAGTTTGACTGTTGTTGATACTCAGTACTTCGCCGCCGTAGTCGACGAAAATATCCGCATTTCCTTTCAAGGTGATGACGATCATGCCATATGTGTCCATTGATGAACGGTAGTTATACGCACAGGCAGACCAGCTCAGGGCGAGGAGGAGCGCCAGTGCGAAAGCGATGCATTTTTTCATAGGAACGCCGCCCTTCACATAAGAATGTTTTAATTATATACGAAAATGAAAGGGCTGTCATTGGAATATAAAAAGATTAAAACTTATTTAATATCTCTGGCGCGGTTATGTGTAGAAAAACCGCCCGCAGCGGAGGGCTACGGGCGGGAAGAGGTGGGGAATCAGACGACGACGTTCAGGAGGCGGCCGGGGACGTAGACCATGCGCTTGACGGTCAGGCCGGCGAGCAGCTTCCGGGTTTCCTCGTTGGCGGCGAAGAAGTCGTTGGCGGCGTCGCGGGTGAGGTCGCTGGGCACCATGACGCGGCCGCGCACCTTGCCGTTCACCTGCACGGCGATTTCGACCTCGTCCTTTACCAGCGCCTTCTCGTCGTACTGCGGCCACGGGGCGCGCACGAGCTCGCTGCCAAGGCCGCACAGCTCGTTGATTTCCTCGGTGATATGAGGCGCGACGGGGTTCAAAAGCTGAAGCAGCACGCGCATTTCGCCTCTGGTGACGCTGCCCCTGGCGTAGAACTGGTTCACGAGCGTCATCATCGCGGAGATGGCGGTGTTGTACTTCATGCGCTCGTAGTCCTCGGAGACCTTCTTGATGCAGGTGTGCACGTCGTAGGCCATATCCCTGGAGACGCCCTTTTCGTCGGTCATCATGTCCATCAGCTTCCACACGCGGTCGAGGAAGCGGCGGCAGCCGCGCGCGCCGTCGGTCTGCCACGGGATGGCCTGATCGAACGCGCCCATGAACATCTCGTATATGCGGAACGCGTCCGCGCCGATTTCGTCCACCACGTCGTCGGGATTGATAACGTTGCCGCGGGACTTGGACATCTTCTCGCCGTTGCTGCCGAGAATCATGCCGTGGCTGGTGCGCTTCATGTACGGCTCCTTTGTGGGAACCACGCCAATGTCATACAGGAAGCGGTGCCAGAAGCGGCTGTACAGAAGGTGCAGCGTGGTGTGCTCCATGCCGCCGTTGTACCAGTCGACGGGCAGCCAGTATTTGAGTTCCTCCATCGAGGCCAGTTCGCTGTCGTTGTGCGGGTCGATATAGCGCAGGAAGTACCAGCTGGAGCCCGCCCACTGCGGCATGGTGTCGGTCTCGCGCTTCGCGGGCCCGCCGCACTTGGGGCAGGTGGTGTTCACCCAGTCGGTCATGGCGGCCAGCGGGCTCTCGCCGTCGTCGGTGGGCTCGTAGTTTTCAACGTCCGGCAGCTTCAGCGGAAGCTGGTCATAGGGCAGCGGAACCCAGCCGCAGCAGTCGCACTTCACCAGCGGGATCGGCTCGCCCCAGTACCTCTGGCGGGAGAACACCCAGTCGCGCAGCTTGAAGTTGACCTTGCGCTCGCCCAGACCCTTCTCCTGCAGGTATTCGATGATGGTCTTCTTGGCTTCCTTCACGCTCAGGCCGTTGAGGAAGCCGGAGTTGACCATGGTTCCGCTCTGAATGTCGGTGTAGGCGGCTTCCTGCACGTTGCCGCCCGCGACGACCTCGATGATCGGCAGGCCGAACCTGGTGGCGAACGCCCAGTCGCGCTCGTCGTGCGCGGGCACGGCCATGATCGCGCCGGTGCCGTAGCCCATCAGCACGTAGTCGGAAATCCACACGGGAATCTCCGTGCCGGTGACGGGATTGATGGCGCGCAGACCCTTGATCTCCACGCCGGTCTTGTCTTTGTTCAGCTCCGTGCGCTCGAAATCGCTCTTGCGCGCCGCGGCTTCGCGGTAGGCGGCGATTTCGTCGTAGTTGGCGATGCGGTCCTTATACTTCTCTACTAATGGATGCTCGGGGGAGATAACCATGTAGGTCGCGCCGAACAGCGTGTCCGGGCGAGTGGTGAACACGCGCAGCTTGTCGCCGGTGGTCAGCGTGAAGTCGACCTCCGCGCCCTCGCTGCGGCCGATCCAGTTGCGCTGCTGGGTGGCGACCTTCTCAATGAAGTTCACCTCGTCCAGACCGTCTAAGAGCTTCTGCGCGTAGGCGGTGATGCGCAGCATCCACTGGCTCTTGACCTTGCGCACGACCTCGCCGCCGCAGCGCTCGCACACGCCGCCGACGACCTCTTCGTTCGCCAGACCCACCTTGCAGCTGGTGCACCAGTTGATGGGCATCTCGCTCTTGTAGGCCAGACCGTGCTCGAAGAGCTTGAGGAAAATCCACTGCGTCCACTTGTAATACTTGGGGTCGGTGGTGTTGATCTCGCGCGTGTAGTCGAAGGAAAAGCCCAGCCGCTTCAGCTGCTCGCGGAAATGATCCACGTTCGTCTTGGTGACGATGGCGGGATGAATCTTGTTTTTGATGGCGAAGTTCTCCGTGGGCAGGCCGAACGCGTCGTAGCCGATGGGGAACAGCACGTTGTAGCCCTCCATGCGGCGCTTGCGGGCGATGATGTCCATGGCCGTGTTGGAACGCGGATGACCCACGTGCAGACCCGCGCCGGACGGATAGGGGAACTCGATCAGCGGGTAAAACTTCGGCTTTTCGTGGCTCGCCTCGGCATTCAGGCAGCCCGTCTCGTCCCAGTGATCCTGCCACTTTTTCTCGATGGTCTTGGGATTGTACTCCGGATACTTGCTCATCTTGGCTTATCACCCTTTATAAAAAAATAAAACGCCTCCTGCCAAAGAGACGCGGCAACAAAGCCGCGCGGTACCACTCTTTTTGATCCGGCAGGATCCGCCTCTTTGCCCTGTATCGGGGGCCTCCGCCCGCACCATGGGGATGCTCCGGAATGAGTTCAGCCAACCTCGCCGCCGCCTCGCACCCACCGGCGGCTCTCTGCGCGCGAAAATCAGCCTACTGCTTTCCTTCATTGCCCGCTTATTATACCAGAAGAATGTAAATTGTCAAGGAAAATCCGCACTTTCTTTCATGTCCGCAATGGAAAGGACTCTTGTAGCTGAAAAAAATGCGGAATCCGCAAAAAAAATCAGCTACAACGCATATTCGCTTTCGCGCATCAAACAACAAAAGGGGAGCCGCTGCGGAGCTGGGTTCCGCAGCGGCTCCCGGGTAGGGTTACAGCACCTCTCCGGTTTCCGCGTCGATGCAATAGTCGAGAATGGCCGCGTCCAGCCGGTTGGCTTCCGGAATTTCGACCCGAAAGATCCAGTAGGGACGCATGACGGCGAGGTCGCCGGATTCGTACATGGAGCTGTCCGGGATGTATTCCAGTCCCACATAGACGATTCGCGTGGCTTCGCTCGCCTGAAGATCGCCGTTGACGTAATCGGAGAACGTCTGCACGGCCTTTTCAAAGCTGATCACCTTGCGGGTTTCGCCGGGCGCCTGCACCTCGTAGAGGCAGGAGCCGTTCACGGCTTCCAGCCCGCGGCGGCTATAGATGGTGTAAATGTCCGTGGGATTTATGGAAGAACCGAAGAAGCCGGAGACCGGGGCATAGTTGTAGACGGGAAGCTCGCCGAGACGCTGCTGAAGGTTCACGACGTAGAACAGCTCGTCGTCCTCGCAGTCGATATGATCGCGGACGAACACATGGATACCCGCCGCCTTCTCCGCTTCCCAGAGGGGCAGGTTTTCCTGATAGCGCTTCTCGTACACCGCGGTGGTGACGGCCACGGTCTTGCTGCCGACGACGTCGACGCCCAGCTTTTGAAAGACGCTCTGCGCGTTCTGGACGCACGATTCGCGGCTGCCCCACGAGAAGTCCGTTTCGGGGTACGCGTAGATTTTTTCAAACACGTTGACCGGCAGAATCTCCGCGTCGTGCCCGAACTTCGTCTTGCATTCCAGACTTCCGCGCGAGCCTGCGCTGATTCGCGCGCCATCCTCCGTTTTGATGGTGAGGGAAGCGCCGTCGTCCTCGGCCTGACGGGTCGTCCAGTCGGAAATGAAGTCCGCGCCGAGTAGCGAGCACACCTGCTCCTTGCGCCTGTACAGGTTCAGGGGCTTCACGACGGGGCAGGGCACGGACGCGGCCTTCGGGTTAGAGACGCGTGCGTCGTAAACCGCGTTGCCGTCGATCTGCACGTAGCGGGTATCCGAGTTCTTGGACAGATCAACCGGAATGGGCGTCGCCGGGGCCGGGGTTTCGTGCTGAATATGCTTCTCCACTACGTCTTTGCTGCCGGCGGCCTGCGCGGCGGTTCCGGTGCTGCGCTGGCGAATCACGAGCACGCCGGCCAGCGCGATGACGGTAATGAGTGCAATGGCAATCCAACCGGATCGATTTCTGTTTTTCATGAATATCCCTCCCGAATATTGGCTTGTGTTGGGTTCGTGGGGAAGCGCTTTATCCGCGCATAGGCATCGACCTCTTTTCTCCGTATGGACTCGATCCATATAGAAAGTCGACACGTCCCGGCCGGCTGCAACACTTTTTTGAAAAATTTTTTCGAGAACCCTTTGAAAAAAATCGCTCCCCGGGCGGGGGAGCGAAGGCGAGGGCTATTTGCGGACCATGACGACGCTTTGGGCGATAGTCATCGCCGCGTCCTTTGTGCCCGCGCAGTCCACGATCAGGCAGCGGCTGTCGACGCTCCACACGATCGTCGTCCAGATGCCCTTGCGAATCAGCACGGCGGGCTTGCCGTTGATCGTCACGGACTCGATTTCCGCGTTTTCGGTGTCCACCGTCCACCTTGCGTCCGGGCCGCTGTCGCAGAAGCGCAGCTCGGTGCCCGCGCGGTTCTGATAGACGACGGAATCGTCAAACACGCCCGTCAGCACGTAGCCGTCGGGGATATAGCTGGGGTAGTAGTAACCGTTCCAGCCGGACGGCACGTCCAGATGGTCGTCGGAGGTTTCGAAGCCGAAGGAGGCCTGCCCGCCGTCGATGCGCACGAAGAAACGCATCAGGTCTACGCGCACGCTCTGCACCGTGGCGACCGCGACGGTAAGGCCGATGTAGAAAACCAGAATCAGGCAGGCGGCGGCTCGTCCGGCCTTGGGAAGCGTTCGGACGGCGAAGCGGCGAAGGCTTCGGCGGCGAAGGCGGCGGTTCAGGCGGCGGATGGTCGGCTTTTCGCTGCGCGCAAGCTGCTCGCGCGCGGAGGAATCGCCGGGCTCGTCTGCCAGAATCGTTTCGAGCGATTCCGCCTGATATTCCTGAAGCGCGATTTTCAGCTTCAGCGCCGTCAGTTCCTCGTCCAGCTCTTCGCGGGATTTGGGAGCCTGAATCGTGCTCTTCATAGAAGTTCATCCTCCTTCAGCCGCTGGCACAGCCGGTTTCGGGCGCGCATGAGGTAGGTTCGAACGCTCGCCTTGGCGACGCCGAGCCGCGCGGCGATTTCCTCATCCGACAATCCGTCGAAGTATTTCATCGTCAGCAGCGGCCGGTCGTTTTCCGAAAGGCGCGCAAACCCTCTCTTCAGCGCGTCGATCTCCGCCATGCGGATCAGATTCTCGTCCACGGAATCCTCAGCCGCCACCTCGGCTTCCTCGCCGGTGAGGAAAAGGTATTTTCCCTGCCGGTCTCGCTTGCGCACGAAGTCGACGGAGACGTTCCTGACAAAAGAGACGATGTATCCCCTCAGTTTGCAACAGTCTACCGCGCGAATTTTTTCAAGATTATCGATCATTTCACAGAGGGTCTGCGAAACCATGTCCTCCGCGAGCTGCGGCTCCCGAACGACGCTCAGCGCCACCTTGTACATCAGCCAGCGGTAGTCCACATACAGCCGAACCATAAACGCGCGGTCGTCCTCATTGCCGATGGAAAGAATCGCAACCGGTATGAACATCATGAAGAAGAATCCTCCCGGGGTGTGTATTTTCGGGCGAAGGAATTAGCGCTTCGCGAGCAGCCGGATGACGGCGCTCTCGTGGGGCGCAAGGCGGAAGCGCAGCGCGTTGTCCGCGAGGGACGCGTGCGGCGCGCCCAGCTCCTCCGAGCACGCGGCGTAGGATGCGTTCAGGCGCACGCGGCCCTCGGCGGGCTCAGCGGCGCTGTTGATCAGGATGACGCAGCCGTTGCCGTCGTCCGTTTCGTAAACGCTTGCCTTCAC
>JABLTK010132193.1_pt1 | contig 10542 bp, 8 predicted proteins | sample 7160131 | NCBI WGS metagenome assembly JABLTK01 (sample SAMN14651221, study PRJNA627086) | human gut metagenome | isolation source: feces | host: Homo sapiens
TAAATGTTGTATTTATATTATCACTTGTATTATTACATATTGTTTCTTTATACATATACTCATCTTTACTTGGAAATGTATTACTTTTTTCATAAAATCACCAAAAAACTACAGTTTCCTGTAGTTTATTTTAGTAAAGTCTACCCCCCCCGCAATTTACAAGGGGTTTATTATTTCTTGACTGTTTTTAATTTTTATTATAAATTTTCATTGATTTTATTTAAAGCTTGTTTTGTTTCTCTTTTTGCATTTCTCATTGTTTTACTATACATTCTTTTTATATCAGAGCTATATTTGTTATATGCAGCTACTGAAAGACCTCCTAAGATTGCACAAGCTATACCAGTTTTTAACTTATTAATAATAATCCCTCCAATCATTATTAATATTATTTCCAGTTTAACTTTTATTATTCATTTAACATTTGTTTTAATAAACTTTCTCTTTCTTCTCCATAATTAGAACTAATGCTTGTGTTTAAAGAATCTACTCTTCCAATTAATATAAGTGATTTTTTAGCTCTAGTAACTGCAGTATAAATTAGTTTATTATAAAACATTCTTTTAAATGTTTTACTTAAAATAATAACAACATTATCATATTCACTACCTTGGCTTTTGTGAATACTAATTGCATATGCATGAGAAAAATTATCAAATTTATCACTTTTATAACTTACAATATTTCCCATGAAGTCTATATCTATCCTTGTATCTTCTTTTTCTTTTTTTATTTTTTTTATGTAACCAATATCACCATTAAAAACATTATTATCTAAATCATTTATAAGTTGAATTACTTTATCTTTTTCTCTATAAATTTTATTTCCAATTTTTATTTCTTCTTTATGTTTGTCTTTTTTATTAAATATTTCTTGTAATACAATATTTAAATTATCTATTCCGTTCTCTCCTTTATACATTGGAGCAAGTACTTGAAAGTTATCTATATTTAATTCTTTTTTTAAATAATTTTTACTTATTTGAATTAAATATTTTTTTATATTTACATCTTCACTTTCAATAAATTTAAAATCTGTGTAATCTTTTAATGTTGTAAAACTTTCTTTGTTTTTTATTTTAGTTGCAAAATTAATTATATAAGAATCCTTTTTTGTTCTATAAATTTCTTTTAAATATACTTTATTTATTTTATCAGAATTTATAATATCGTTTAAAACATTACCAGGACTTATACTAGGAAGTTGAAAAGAGTCTCCTACAATTATTAATTTTACTTTATCTTTCAGTCCTTTTAATAAAGAAGAAAATAAAAATATATCTATCATGCTAGCTTCATCTATTATTACAAGTCTTGCATCACTTTTATTAAATTCATTTATTCCAAATGATTTTGTTTCTAAATTCCACTTTAAAAATTTATGAATAGTAGATGCTTCCATATTAACGCTTTCACCTAATCTTTTAGCACTTCTACCAGTTGGAGCAAGCAAAGTTATTTCTGAGGTAATCTCACTTTTTGAAAGCATTTTTGTAGTTCCTTTATATTCATCTATCAAAAGTTTTTTATATATTTCTACAATACCTTTTATAATTGTTGTTTTCCCTGTTCCCGGTCCACCAGTTATTACAAAAAGATTACTTAATAAACTTCTTTTTATTGCTTCTTTTTGTTCTTCATTAAAAATAATTTTATTTTCTTTACTATAGTTTTTAATTAATAAATCTATTTTTGCCTCATCATAATAATCTTTTATTTTATTTAGTTTTTTTAAAAAAGTAGAAATCTTTTTTTCACTTTCATAATATTCTTTTAAAGTTGCTTTGTTTTCAAGAAGAATTACTTCTCCTTCTTTATTTAATTCTTCTAAATAATAAATAAATGTTTCTAATTTTATTTTTTTCTTAAAATGTTTAATAAAATTTAAATATATACTTTCAACTTCAAGTATAGTAGAACCATTTTTATACATTAAATTATTCATTATATATGGAATTAATGCTTTTATTCTTATTTTATTATCTTCATCATTTTCTTTTAAAAATATTAAATCTAATTTATTAAAATCTACTATATCTTTTAAAATATAAATGTTTTCATTAAGTATATCTAATATATTTAGTTTATAATTATTTATTATTCTTAAGCTTTCTTTAGTAGTAAATCCTAAATTATTTAACATAATTATTAGTTCTTGATCGCTATCTAATTCTTGCATTTTATTATGTAACATTTTTGCTTTTTTTTCTGTCATATTAGGTACTAGTAATAAATCTGTATAGTTGTTTTTTATTATTTCAATAGATTTTTTACCAAATCTATTTACTATGTTTTTTGCTGTTTTATATCCTATTCCTTTAAAGATACCACTACTTAAATAAAGGACTATCCCTTCTTCATCTGTTGGTTTTTCTACTGTTATAGAAGAGGCTGAAAATTGCATTCCATATCTTGGATGATTTATAATTTCTCCTTCTAAAACATAGTTTATCTCCATATTTATTTCAAAAACATTCGCAGTAAAAGTTATAGTTTTATTTAAAAAATCTTTTAAATCATTTGAACATTCTCTTACCTTTATAAGTCCAACAGTATATCCATTATTTCCACTAAATAAAATTTTTCTTATATTTCCATGTATTTTACTCATATTTACTCCTAAAATAATATTAACATTTTTATTACAAAATAAAAAGAACTAATCGTTCTTCTTATGAGTTCTTGTATATATTTGCGTAACATTTGAATCTTTAGAATAATCTTCACTATCAAAAAATGAATTTATTTTTGTTTTTAATTTATATCTATTACTAACATCTCCTGTTTTTATAGTTCCATTTACTTTAACATTGTAAGCAAAATTTCTACATTCCAAAGAAGCATTATCAAAAGAAGTTAATACTTCTGCGACATTATCTAATCCATTTACTGTGGCATCTAAGTTAACGTTAAAAATTTGTATAATCGGACTATTTTTTTCTTTTCTAGTTCCTGTTGCTAGAGCTGCGACATTATCATGCCCATTTACTTTTAAATTTGATATATTTAAATCATGTACAAGTAAATCACAACCTACATTGGTAAAAAGTGCTGTGTTGTTACTATCTTTTTGCTTTTCAACAGTAATACCAGAAATAGTATGTCCTCTCCCTTTAATAAATAAGTCTGTTGTTTTACCTGATAAATCAATTGGCTTTGTATCACTTTTATACATTATTGTACTTTTTAAATTATTTATTTCTTCTTTAAATTTACTAATATCATTTAAATCAGGATCCACTTTATTAATTTTGTTATATAAAATAACTATTCTTTCCTTTATTTCATTTCTCTTTTCTACTGCTAGTTTAGAAGTTTTATTAAGTAATTTTTCATATCTATCAATTAAATACTCAATGGCTTCTATTTCATAACCAAATTCATATTTTTCTTCATTAATATCATTTAAAACAGATACTATAAGTGGCACATCAGGATAACTTCCTATCTTTTTAAAATCTTCCATTGTAGAAACTTCTATTTTAAGTGGTTTATTCTTATAATAAGCTCCTATTTTATCATTACGTTGTGTCATTTTTTACCTCCTACTAAATATATGACATTTTTATATAAATATCAAAGTAGGATTTATTATATCACTTAATATTTAAAATAACAATTAATTTTACACTTTTTTACAATAACATCATAGCTAAAGTTATTATTAATAAATTTACAATTGCAATAGTTAAGATTATTTTAAATGAAAATCTAACCCATGTAGTATATTCTACTCTAGCAAGTGCTAGTCCTCCCATTATAGCACCACAAGTTGGAGTAATTAAATTAACTAGTCCGTTTGCAGCCACAAATGTCATGATACTTCCCTCTACACTATAACCTAAAGTTGAAGCAAGAGGTCCTATAATTGGAGTAGAAAGTGTTGCAAGACCTGAAGAAGATGGAACTAAAATAGATAAAACAATATGAAGTAAATAATTTCCAGCTCCAAAAAGCCCAGCAGGAATATTTCTTAAAGCTTCCGCAGCATTATAAATTATATAATTATCTAAATAAGTAGATTGCATAAGTACACTTGCTCCCCTTGCGATTGCGATAATTAATATAACACTTATCATATCCTTAGCACCACTTACTATTAAACCTGTTATTTCTCTTTCTTTAAATCTGTTTATTATTCCAATAATAATTCCCATAATTAAAAACCAAAGTGCAGCTTCATAAAAATACCAGTTTCCAAGTGATTCTCCTGTAAGCCATCCAGTAAAAGATGTAAAGATTGTTATTCCAAATGTTTCCCATGGAATAAAACCAACAATCATTATTAAAAATGTTAAACCAAAAAGTATTAATGTAACTTTTTGTTTTTTTGTTAATTTTTCTACCTTTTCTTTCTTTACTTTAGAACCATATACTTTTTCCATTTGTTTTTGTTCTTGTAAACTAAGAAAAGTTGAACCTTTATCTTTTTGTACTTTTTCAGCATATCTCATTACAAAAAAGATTGAAATAACAAGTGTAGTAATCCAAAGTATTGCACCAAGGGCTATTATTATTCCTTGATTAACTTCTATTCCTGCAGGAAGTGCACTTACTGCGGCTCCTACAGCAAATGGGTTTACAGTTGAACCAAGTACACCAGAACCAGCACCTAATAATACAACCGCAGAAGCTACAATCGTATCCATTCTAGCAGCAACCATAGTCGCAGCTAAAAGTGCGTAAAATCCTACTGTCTCCTCAAGCATTCCATAAGTAGTTCCCCCAATAGAGAAAATAAACATTAATATTGGAATTAATACTAATTCTTTTCCTTTTAATTTTTGAACCAAAACTTTTATTCCGTCTTCAAGAGCTTCTGTTTTTGTAACAATTGCTAGAAAACCTCCTAAAATAAGTACAAAAATACTTACATCAATTGCATTTGCAAACCCCAAGATAGGACTCATTAATATATCAGATATACTAGCACCAACTACACCACTTCCATTTACTATTTCACTACCATTAAACTCTGCCTTTGGAAGTAAGTGTGAAATAAGTCCTAAAATAAATATTAATATTATTATTATCGAGAAAGAAGATAAGATAAAACTTTTTTCTCTTTTTTTCTTAACCATTTTAACTCCTTTTTATTAAAGTACCATCTTTTTTTAATAAAGCATCACTTACTTTATTAATTGATGTAATTATTGCTTCTCCTTTTTTATTATTATTTAAAAACTCTATACAAGCTTCTATTTTAGGTAACATACTACCCTCACTAAATTCTTTTTCATTAATGTATTTTTCTGCTTCAGTAACAGTCATTTTATTAAGTTTTATTTCATTTTCTTTTTTGTAATTTAAACAAACTTTATCAACATCAGTTAGTATTAATAACATATCAGCTTTTAAATCTATAGCTAGTTTTGCACTTGTTTTATCTTTATCAATTACAGCTTCGACGCTTTCATATTCTGTGCCATTTTTTATAATTGGTATACCTCCACCACCACAAGCAACTACTATATGTTTTCTTTTTAACAAATCTTTTATAGTTTTTAGCTGCATTATTTCAAGTGGTTTAGGTGAGGCAATAACTCTTCTAAATCCCCTTCCTGCATCTTCTTTATATATAAAACCATCTTCTTTTTCTTTTTTTTCTGCTTCTTCTTTAGTATAGAAAACACCAATTGGTTTGGTTGGATTATTAAATGCTTCATCATTTTTATCAACAAGCACTTCCGAGACTATAGTTATACATTTTTTTAAAATATTTCTTTTTTCTAATTCTGTGTTAATTGCTCTTTGTAAAAAATATCCTAAATATCCTTGACTCATTGCCGTACACTCAGCAAAAGGCATTTCAATTGTACCAATTTTTTCATGAGAAAGTTCCATCGCATCATTAATCATTCCTACTTGCGGACCATTTCCATGTGTAATTATTACCTCAAGTCCATAATTTATTAAATCTACTATGTTTTTAGCAGTGTTTTTTATTTTTTCATTCTGTTCTTCTAAAGTTTTTCCTAAGGCATTTCCGCCTAAAGCTATTACTATTCTTTTTTTCATTTTAACGTCGCATAAATTAATGCTTTTATAGTATGAAGTCGATTTTCTGCTTGATCAAAAACTTTAGAATAAGAACTGTTAAATACCTCATCAGTTACTTCCATTTCACTAATACCAAATTTTTCATATATTTTTTTACCTATAGTTGTATTAGTATCATGAAATGAAGGTAAGCAATGCAAGAATATTACATTTTCATTTGCGTTTTCTATAATAGTTTTGTTTACTTGATAATCTTTTAAAAGATTAATTCTTTCTTCCCAGATACTTTCTTCTTCTCCCATTGAAACCCATACATCTGTATAAATAATATTTGCATTTTTAGTTCCAGAATTAACATCTTCTGTTAAGGTTATTGTAGAATTTTCTAAAGAAGCAATTCTTTTAGCCGTTTCAACTAGTTCATTATCTGGAAATAAAGAAGATGGTGCAACACAAGTGAAATTAACTCCCATTTTAGCACACATAATCATAAGTGAACGAGCAACATTGTTTCTAGCATCTCCCATGAAAACAAAGTTTAAACCTCTTATTTCATCAAAATTTTCTTTTATTGTTAAAAAGTCAGCTAACATTTGTGTAGGATGTGATAAGTCAGTTAGTCCATTATATACAGGAACAGTAGAGCTTTTTGCGAGTTCTTCTACAACACTTTGAGAAAAGCCTCTGTATTCTATTGCATCATACATTCTAGATAAGACTTTTCCAGTATCTGAGATGCTTTCTTTTTTCCCCATTTGACTGCCAGTTGGACCAATATATGTTGCGTTCATCCCTAGGTCATATGCACTTACTTCAAATGCACATCTAGTTCTAGTTGAGTCTTTTTCAAATAAAAGAACTATGTTTTTTCCTTTTAAATATTCATGTGGTTCATTATTATGTTTTTTTCTTTTAAATTCTTCACTTAGATCTATTAAATACCTTAATTCTTCTTTAGAAAAATCTAATATTTTTAAAAAATCTCTTTTCTCTAACATACATCCTCCCTAATAAGCGGCATACTCATACATCTTGGGCCACCACGTCCTCTTGAAAGTTCAGCACTTGGCATTTCTATTACTTTAATACCATTTTCCCTTAAAACTTGATTAGTTATATTATTTCTGTCATATACAACTACCACACCTGGTGCGATTGCTAAAGTATTGCTTCCATCATTCCATTGTTCTCTTTCACTTGCAACTTTATCTCCTCCAGCACATGGAATAAGTGTTATTTTTCTATTTAGATATTTACTTAAAATATTTTCTAGACTATCATCTATTTCTTTAACATTTAAATCCTCATCACTCTCAGGTATATCTCCCTCTGTTATCTCAAAAACTTGCAATGTTTCCATAATCCCAGGATGATAAGTAAATTTATCATAATCAATTTGTGTAAAAACAGTATCTAAATGCATAAATGCTCTTGAACTAGGAATTCTAAAAGCAAGAATTTTCTTAATTTGTGTTGTCTTATCTCTAAATATATTTTTAGCTAGTTCATCTATTGCTTCAGCTGTAGTTCTTTGAGAAATACCAACTGCGATTACTTCATTATTTAAATTTAATATATCTCCACCTTCTATATGATAATTATAGGTTCTATTATAATAAAGTCTTGTGTCTTTATAATCATCATGATAATTAAATATATATTCTGCATAAATTGTTTCTCTATTTCTTGTTACTGAATACATTTTATTTAAACTAACACCTGTTCCAATTGATGCAAAATTATCTCTTGTAAAATATAAGTTAGGCATAGGATCTGCGATAAACTTGCTTTCTTCACTAACTAAATCTACTAAAGACTTTTCTATTTCCCTTTTTTTTCTATCTAATTCTTTATATTGTATTCCCTCCATTGTTTTTAAAACCAAACTCTTCATGTCAGTAAAAGAATTTAAATAATCATATACTATTGTCTTATATTTTGGTGTTTTAATACCTGCTTCAAATACAAATTGCTTAATAAATTTTTCTTTAATTTCAACACTTTTTTCTAAAACTTCCGCCATTAAATCTTCTAAGTAAACAACTTCTACTCCATTTAAAATTAAAGTTTTAGCAAAAGCATCATGTTCTTTTATAGCTTCTGGTAAATAAGGAATATCATCAAATAATAATCTTTCTAATGTATCTGGTGTTAAATTTAATAGTTCATTACCAGGTCTATGTAATAATACTTTCCTTAATTTTCCAATTTCACTTTTTACTCTAATCATACTTTCCTCCTAATAATAGCTTACCTACTATATAAATAATTATAATATAAATATTTAATCATTTAACATATTTTTTCAGTTGATTTTCATTTTATTTACACAAAAAAAGAGTTATTTTCTAACTCTTAGTTATACAAAACACTGCATAAAGTGAAACTGATTTAATATTATTTTTATTAAGATTTAACATATTTCGTTAAAATTGTACACTTTATATATATTTCGTACATTTTGTACGTTTTTTTCTAATTAAAAAATGTAATTTTTTTATACAAAGTTATATTTTTTTAGTTAATATTTATTATTTTTCTAATATATACTCATTACCGGACAGTTTTTAAAAAAGAGTTAAATGATGTAATATTATCATATTTGTAAGAAAGAATGGAAGCGATTTTATCAAAGTTAACAGACTTAGGCTTCAAAGCTGTTAAAAAAACTAAAGATGGAAAATTTAAAAGAGTACTTTCTCTATTTCAAGCAGGTTTAAGACTATTTAAATTATTCATAAATTCTAATAAACATTATAGAGTTCCTTTCACTTTTAAACTTTATGATGTATAAACTATTCTTAAATTTATATTTTACTTTATTTAATGATTTACATTAAATACTTTTTATGATGTTTTAATAACAAAAAAATCTCATTTTTCATACTTCAAATGAGATTTTTTCCATTTCCTAAACATAAAAATCAGCTATTTATTTTAATTGATCCTTAGTTATTGGGCAAATTTTGATATATATTTTACCACTATATTTCGGGTGTTTTATCAAAAGTGTCCGGTACTGAGTTAAAATTAAAGTATTTTTCATAAACTTAAATTTGTTTTTAAACGGGTGTCCGAAGACCTCCGGCCTCCAGGACACCTATCTTCTAATTCATATTTCAAGCTCGTATGGACTTGATAAAGTGCCGTTACCACCAGTAATTTTCACACTGGATGAAAGATATGTGACTAGGCGAGCACCAAGCCTATAACCAGCATTGTGGCCGTCCACACGGCCGAGTCTATAGACACGACGCACAAGGCGTCTATTCTCAGCACGAGGCGCCAGTAACCATTGAGAATCACTATTGTATAACCAGTTTGTACTTGTACATGTTTCATTATCATAACCAAATAAAGGTTGCTCGCCATTTCTACATCCACTACTTGCATATCCATAATCTGAAGGATACATTAACCCTACTTTTCCTGTCCAGTTTGTTGTTCTTGTTACTGTTATTCCTTCATCTGTAAATTGAGTTGTTGTACTTGATCTCTCTTCTGCATATGACTCTGATGCAGTTATATCATAATTTGATGCTGAAGTATACCACACTGCATCTTCTATCATTTCTTTCGCATTCTCTGTTAAACCTGTAGAACTAAAATCGCATGCAGTTGTTGCATTGTCACGCCCGTTATAACAGGTCCCACTTCCTCTATTCCAATATAAAGAATTATTTACACTTTCACCTTCGTATCCTGGATTTAATAGTCTCATTAAGTCTGCTCCTTCATATGATCCACTACTACCCCATTGAGTTATTCCCCAACCATCATTTATTGTAGAAGCACTTGTATCCCATGAATAATCTCCTATACTTTCTTCTCTTATTATTTTAAGTCTTTTTTCATAGTTTCCTGTTCCGTCATCTACTTCGAATACTCCTATGATTCTCCAGGTTTCATTATTGAAATTTACATAGTTTTTTACTACATCATTACTTCCACTATATCTGTATTCTGTTAATGCTTCTGTTTGACCTGTTTGTGGTTGATCAATCTTTATTAATCCTTCACTATTTCCTTCTGTTGCTTTTGCGATTATTGTATCTGCTCCAGTTAGTTCTTTATATGTAACAGTACATGTTGTATCATTTGTTACATTATTTACTGTTAGTGTATTGTCATTCATACTTCCTACTTGACTATTCGTACACGTTACTTCTGGACTTCCGTATCCTTCTGTTGGATTAAGTGTAAATGTAGTATTTTCATTACTTCTTACTACTTTTCTTGTTTCTCCTTCTATTGTTCCATTTAATACTGTTACTTGTACTTCATATGTTCTTATTATTTCTTCTCCATTTTTATTAAAATAAAATTTACAATTATTTTGTTCTGTTATTCCGTTTATACTAAATGTTTTTGTTTGTTCGTTGTATGATATATTCTCTTCTTTTACTTTTGTTCCATTACATTCTGTATGATGATAGCTATATCCACTTTCTGGAAGTGTTTTACTATACTCATAACCACTTTCTGTTTCTAGTTCATATGCTTTTATTTTATTTGGTAACAATAAAATTACTAAAGTTATTA
>JABLTK010001020.1_pt1 | contig 10541 bp, 7 predicted proteins | sample 7160131 | NCBI WGS metagenome assembly JABLTK01 (sample SAMN14651221, study PRJNA627086) | human gut metagenome | isolation source: feces | host: Homo sapiens
AATTGTTGTAGTAATCTATTTACTTCTTGAACTGAAGTACCACTACCTTTAGCAATTCTAGTTTTACGACTAGCCTTTATTATATCTGGATTTCTTCTTTCTTTAGGTGTCATTGATAATACTATGGCTTCGATGTGAGCCATTTGTTTAGGATCTATTTTAACGTTATTAAGTCCCATTTTTTTTGCGCCAGGGATAAGTTTTAATAAGTTCTCTAAAGGTCCTAGTTTTTTCATTTGTTTCATTGTTGATAAGAAATCTTCTAAATCAAATCTTCCTTGCTGCATCCTTTTTGCAGTTTTTTCTGCTTCTTTTTCCTCAATTGCTTCTTGAGCTTTTTCTACTAAAGAAACAATATCTCCCATCCCGAGGATTCTTCCAGCCATTCTTTCTGGATCAAAAGAGTCAAGTCCATCCATCTTTTCACTAACACCAATAAATTTTATTGGAACATTAGTTAAATGTCTAACTGATAAAGCAACTCCACCTCTAGTATCTCCATCTAATTTAGTAAGTACTACTCCTGTTAGGGGTAACATTTCATTAAATCCAGTTATAACATTTATTGCATCTTGTCCCATCATTGAATCAATTACTAATAATATTTCATCAGGATTAATCTCTTCTTTTATATTATCTAATTCCTTCATTAAATCATCATCTATATGAAGACGTCCTGCTGTATCGATAATAACATAATCATAATTATTTTCTTTAGCATAATTAATAGCATTTTTTGAAATTTCTACAGGATCATTTTTCCCTTCATCATAAACTTCTATATTAAGTTGCTTACCTATTTGTTTTAACTGATCAATAGCTGCTGGTCTATAAACATCACATGCTACTAAAAGTGGTTTTTTAGAATGTTTTTTTCTTAAATAATTTGCTAATTTACCTGAAGTTGTTGTTTTACCACTACCTTGAAGTCCAACCATCATAAGAGTAGCTGGATTACCTTTAATATTTAAGGGAGCGCTTTCTCCACCTAATAATTCTGTTAACTCATCTTGAACTATTTTAACAAATAAATCACCAGGTTTTATACTTTTTTGAACTTCTTCACCCAATGCTTTTTCTTTTACAATACTAGTAAATTCTTTTACTACCTTATAATTAACATCAGCCTCTAATAATGCCAATCTTATTTCTCTCATCATTTCAGAAATATTATCTTCTGTTATTTTTCCATATCCCTTTACTTTATGAATTACATTTTGTAATCTATCACCTAAATTTTCAAACATTTATAATCACCTGATATTATTATACAATAAAAAAACTAGATAAACTAGCTTTTTATTCATCATCAATACTATTTGTATCTGGTGCATTTATTATTTCATCTATATTAAGAGATGAAGTACTACTACTTCCACCATTCGTATTTATAGGTGTAGTTATAAGTGGTTCTATTCCATCACTCTTACCTCCATCAGCTTGAATTGGAACTGTTATTAACGGTTCTTCACTTGGAGCATCTGACATTATATTAGAAGTAACGGTATTAAATTTTGGAATTACCACTTGTTGTTGATCCATACTAGTTACTGGTTGTACAGGAGAAATTGCAGGAGTCTGTTGTATATTTTGTTCTTGTTGCTGCATACTAACTTTGTTACCTGACCATATCTGTACGACATTACAGTTTCCACTCTTAGGTTCTGGATTTGGCATTTTTAATTTTACTATTAAAGGAATTGTAAAGGCCATACCAAAGCCTAAACTAGTACCAGGTTGTAGTGTTTTTTGTTTTTCTATTATTTCATCACTAATATTAGGAACCATCTTTCTAATATAATCAACATCATTAGGATGGTTCATTTTAAATATTAAGAAATTAGAACATTGTGAAATAACTGTATCAGACATTTCAACTGGACGTTGAGTAATAAGACCTAAAATTACTCCATATTTACGACCTTCTTTGGCAATTCTTTCAAAGATATTATAACCTATCAAATACCTATCAGTATCATTTTGAATATATCTATGGGCTTCTTCAACAAGCAAGTGAAATGGAATACTTGCTCTATCTTTTAATCCCTTAGAAAACTCAAATATAAGTCTTGAGTAAATCTTAACTAAAACCTTAGCAAAAGAGTCATCTACATCATCAAAATTAATATTAACTATTTGATATTTTTTACCATTATTAATTAATAATGATGATAAATATTTTTCAACTGTTACATATTCAGGATATTCAAAATATCTGGCATTATTACCAACTATTAGAGAGTGTAATCTTACTCTAATAGTTACAGCGTCACCATAAGTATTTTCATTTCTTAGCCATCCTTCACTTATTAGGGTAAAGTTTAATGCTTTTTCTAGCATATCTAAATCATAATAAACTCCACCCTTTGGCTCATATGAATCATACTCTTCTTTAATAAAACTAGAAACATATTCAGTTAATAAAACACTTTCAGAAAATTGTCCTTGGTTATCTATTAGAAAACATTCTCTAAACTTTCTAGTATAACCAATTCCTTGAACAGGAGCTTCTAAATTAAATTCTGGTGTTGAACAACTTGCTAAAATTGAAAATATCTCATTCCTTTTATTTGGTGAGGTTTCATTAGTATATAATATTGTCATTATTGCTTTAGCTATCAAATGATTTTTATATGCTGTTGACTCTTCTCCAGTTTCTGAGAAAATCATTGCAAGCTTTAGCATTCTCTCAATTATAGGTATTTGAGAATGATTAGTAATTTGTAACAATAAACATAAATCATCAACATTTAATAAGAATATAGGAATACGTAATTTTTCTCCAATACCATCAGCTTCATTTGTTGAAATAAATCTATAGTTAAAGTTTGGATCTATCTTATTTAAATCTACAAATGCATTATAATATTCGGCTGATGAATCAAACATAAATATATTTGATTTATATGGAAATAGAGTTCTATCTTGGAACATATTTTGAATAATTCTAGATACACCACAACTCTTACCACTACCAGAATTACCAAAAATAGCAAAGTGATTGCTAAAGAAATTATTGACATTCAAGTAAACTGGATAATCATTATAAAATGGACTTACACCAAGTGGCATAAAACCTGGTTTCTTATCACCTAATATTAATGGAACTTCTTCTTTTGTTATAGTTCTAATTTTAGAATCAAGTGATGGTTTTCTAATAACACCACCCATAAGTCTACCATTTGATATTTCTCCTAGAAATCTTACTTTTACTATTTCTTTATCTATATCATCTACTTCTCCAAGGATTTTTTTATCGCTATCTTCAAATATCAAATGCATATTCATTAGGTTTATAGCAACTTCTTGGCCTTCTTTTATTTTAACATGTGCATCTTTATCACTAATGTATACAATTTTGTCAAACATTATATCCCCTCAATTCTTCTATCCCTTATAAAATCAATTATACTAATTTTTTTTATTTTTTACAATAAAAAAGTACATTAAAGTACCTTAGTTAAATCTTCTATAATCTTTTTATCATTGATACTATTAATAATATTTTCTAGAATTGTCTTTTTTTCAAATAGTTGTAACTTTTCTTCATATTCTTTTAATTTATTTATAGTAATTTGAATTTGTTTATAAACTGCATTTCTACTTACGTTATAGTTTTCTGCTATTTCACCTAAAGATAGGTTACTAAAATAGTAATCTTCAAAATATTTTTTTTGTTTATCCGTCAAAAGTTTGTAATAACAGTCGTATAAATTATTGTAATAAACATATTCTTCCATATAACCACCTACATAAAATCTTTAAATAATCCATAAATGTATTTTTCAATATCAAATACTTGTAAATCTTCTTTTCTCTCACCTAATCCTATATATTTAACTGGAAGTTTTACTTCTTCTTTTATTGCTAAAACTATACCACCTTTAGCAGTTCCATCCAATTTAGTTAAAACTATACCTGTTATATTAGTTATTTCTTTGAAACTTTTAGCTTGAGAAATACCATTTTGACCAGTTGTTGCATCTATCGCAAGTAGTGTTTCATGAGTTCCACCTTCAATTAATGAAGAAATAACCTTATTCATTTTTTCTAATTCTTTCATTAAATTAACTTTGTTTTGTAGTCGACCGGCAGTATCTATCAAAACCACATCATAATTTTCATCTTTAGCTTTTGTAACTCCATCATATACAACACTAGAAGGATCACTTCCTTCATCTTTAGAATAAAAGTCTACATCTACTTTTTCTCCCCATTCTTTTAATTGTTCTATTGCCCCAGCTCTAAAAGTATCAGCTCCAACTAATAGAACTTTCTTACCTTCATTTTTTAAATTATATGCTAATTTTCCAATGGTAGTTGTTTTACCTACTCCATTTACTCCAACAAATAGTATAATAGTTGGACCACTTTCAGCATAATTTATTTTATCTACTAAAACATCATCATTAACATATATAATAAACAATTCATCAACTATAATCTCTTTTAGCAATTCTGGATTCTCTATTTTTTCCTTGTTAACCCTATCTTTTAGTCTATCAATAAAATTCATAACGGTATTAACACCAATATCAGCCATAATTAATATTTCTTCTAGTTCTTCAAAATATTCTTCATTAATTTTACTATATTTATTAGTTAAATTAGCGAGTTTTGATACAAATCCTTGTCTTGTTTTTGTTAAACCCTTCTCATATATTTTTACATTTTCTTTTTCTTTATTTTTTCCACTTTTTAGTTCTTTATTTGCTTGTTCAGAACTTTTTTCAACACTATCAGAAAAAGAATTTGTAGTTTTTTCTTCTTTTTCCACAACTTCTGTGGATTCTTTTTCTAGATTTTTATCCTTAAACATATTTTTAATTTTATTAAATATTCCCATATATATCACCGTTTTAATTATATCATGTATAAAAATATAAGTAAATCTAAATACAGTATACCATTTACAAATACTATCTTTTATAGTATAATCTTCATGGTTAGTTCTTTTATAAGAAAAGGAGGAATTATGGAAAAAACCAATGAAACAAAAGTAATTGTTTTAGGTGGTTTAGGAGAAGTTGGAAAAAATATGTATTGTATAATGCATAAAGACGATATTATTATTATTGATGCGGGAATTAGTTTCCCTGAAAGTGATTTACTTGGGGTTGACTATGTTTTACCTGATTTTACTTTCTTAAAAGAAAATGAAGATAAAATAAGAGCTTTATTTATAACTCATGGTCATGAAGATCATATTGGAGCAATTCCATTTTTATTGAGTCAAATTAATATACCAGCTATTTATGCACCAAATCAAGCTAAAGAATTAATAGCTGTTAAACTTGAAGATCGAAACATTAGATATGATAATTTATTTGTTTATACTGAAGATGATGTTATTAAATTTAACGAAATGGAAATAGAGTTTTTTAGGACTACTCACTCCATTCCTGACTCTCACGGTATTAGTATAAAAACACCTAATGGTAGAATTGTAACTACTGGTGACTTCAAGTTAGACTTAACACCAATTGGACCAATGGCAAACTTATATAAAATGGCATGCCTAGGTCATGATGGAGTTGATTTATTAATAAGTGACTCTACAAATGCCCTAAATGAGGGATATTCAGCTAGTGAATCTAAAGTCGATAATGCTTTAGGTGAAATGTTTGAACGTTGCAAAACAAATAGAATTATAATAGCAACGTTTGCATCTAATATATATCGTTTGAAACATATTTTTGAAACTTGTTATAAACACAATAGAAAGATTTGTATTTTTGGAAGAAGTATGGAGAACAATATTAATATATCTATAAATGGAGGATATATTAACCATAAAGAACTATTAATATCTCCTGAAGAGGCTAATAATTTAAAACCAAATGAAGTTACTATTTTATGTACAGGTAGTCAAGGAGAACCTTTGGCTGCATTATCTAGAATTTCAAATGGTACTCATCGTCAAATAAAATTAAGACCTGATGATGTTGTAATATTCTCTTCAAGTGCTATTCCAGGAAATGCACTAAGTATTTCTAAAACAATTAATAAATTATATTTAAAAGGAGTTAAAGTTTATACTAATAAAGCACTTGCCGATTTACATACATCTGGACACGCTAATGAAGATGAATTAAAACTTATGATAAGACTATTAAATCCTAAGTATTTAATGCCATTTCATGGTGACTATAGGATGTTAAAAAGACATGCCAATATAGGTATTGAATGTGGAATTCCTAAAGAAAATACATTTGTATTAAAAAATGGAGATTCCTTATCTTTAGTAAATCATAAAATAGAAAAATCTAAATCTATGCCAGGTGATGATATTTATGTTGATGGTAATAGAATTGGAGAAATTGGTAGTGCAGTATTAAAAGATAGAAAAATGATGGCTAGAGATGGAATTTTAGTTGTAATTATAAATGTTGATATGAAAAAACATGAATTACTAATTAAACCAAATATAACAACTAGAGGATTTGTGTTAATAAATGAAAATGAACAGTTAATAAGAAAAATAGAAGAAAAATCAGAAGCTATTTTAAAAAGAGAGCTATCCAATAATAAATCAACTTTTGCAACTATTAAAAGTAATCTAACATCTGAACTTTACTCTTATATTAATGAACTTACAGGAAGAAGTCCTATAGTTCTACCAATAATTACTGATATAAAAAAAGAAGAAGTTAAAAACTAATTTAACTTCTTTTATTTTGCCTCTTCTTGAGCTCTTGTTTCTCTTACTACTGTTATTTTAACAGTTCCAGGATATTTCATATTTTCTTCTATTTTTTCTTTTATATCTCTGGCAATTCTATGAGCTTGTAAGTCATCAACTTCTTCTGGCTTTACAATAACTCGTAATTCTCTACCAGCTTGAACGGCATAGGCTTTTTCTACTCCTTGAACCTCATTTCCAACTTCCTCTAATTGAGTTAATCTTTTAATATAATTTTCTAGGGAATCATTTCTAGCTCCTGGTCTTGACGCACTTAATGCATCAGCAATCGCTACGATAACAGCTATAACACTGTCTGCCTTTGTATCTCCATGATGAGATGCTATAGAATTTATTACTATCTCATCCTCTTTAAATTTCTTAGCAATATTTACACCGATTTCTACATGACTTCCTTCAATTTCATGATCTATTGCTTTTCCTATATCATGTAGGAGTCCAGCTCTCTTTGCAAGAGTAATATTTTCACCTAACTCAGCTGCTATTAGGCCTGATAATTGAGCAACCTCAATAGAATGTTGTAAGGCATTTTGGCCATAACTTGTTCTAAAATGTAGTTTACCAATGATTTCAATTAAATCTGGATCAAATTTAGTTAATCCTAATTCAAATGTGGCTTCATTACCATATTCAATTATTTTTTGTTTCATATCTTTACATACTTTATCATATAACTCTTCTATTCTCGTTGGATGAATTCTACCATCCTTAATTAAAGTTTGAAGAGTAACATATGCAATCTCACGACGTAGAGGGTCAAAACTTGATAATACTACAGCTTCAGGAGTGTCATCAATAATTAAATCAACACCGGTGATTGCTTCTATAGTACGAATATTTCTTCCTTCTCTACCAATTATTCTACCTTTCATTTCTTCATTAGGTAACTCTACTACCGTAACAGTTTGATCGCTTGCAATATCTGCAGCATATTTTTGCATTGATGAAACAATCATTTCTTTTGCTCTTTTATCTGCAACTAATTTTGCTTCATTTTCTTGCTCTCTGATGTATTCAGATATTTCTTTTGACATATTTTCTTTTACTTGCTTCATAACTAAATCTTTAGCTTTTTCTTTACTAAAGCCTGATATTTTTTGTAATAGGTCTAGTTGTTCTTTTCTTATTTCTTCCACTTTACCTTTTTCTTCTTGGATTTCATTTAATTGTTCTGTTAATTTTTCTTCTCTCTGATCAAGTGTAGACTCACGTTTTTGATATAATTCATCACGTTTATCCATACTACCTTCACGTTGCAATAATCTGTTTTCTTGTTCTTTTAGCTCTGACTTTTTTTCTTTTATTTCTTTGTCAGTATCCATTTTTAATTTATGTAATTCTTCCTTTTGTTCTAAAATGGTATCTCTCTTAATCTTTTCTGCTTCTTTTTTTGCTTGATTTATTAAGCTTTCTACTTTTTTACTAGCAATAGCACCTCTTAATAAATTTATAACAAATGCTACTCCTACTCCTAGTATTAATCCAATTATTATAAGTAAAATGGAGAATATCATATTATTCATATATTACCTCCATTAGAATACATTTAAAATTCATTTAAATCATAATCTATACTTCTATATTAAGTTACTTTTTTTTGTGTGTCAAGTTTTTATTAAAAAGAAAAACTAGGATAATTTACCTAGTTAAATTTTTTTGAACTATATCTAAATTAGTATATATTTTTTTCTTTAATCTATTTTTTACAGGAAATAGAATCTTTGAACTACTTAACATCCAAAGCTTTTTTAACGACTCATCGATTTGTCTCATTGAGGCGTCATCTTTTCTGGATTCTTCTATTAACCTACCTTGATATTCTACCAAAGATTCTATAACATTATCCTTTCCAAGTAGGTTCATAATTTGCATAGCACAATATTGCGACATTCTATAACCACAATTTTGACTTCCAGTATCATCTATACCTGATTCTTTTAAAATCTGAGAGGCAATTAACTCCATATAACCTTCATTAATATATATATTCCTACTATCATTATCATTTATCTCCATTAGGGAAATACCATTTCTTTGATATATTTTTCCATCTTCTTCTACTATTAGTTTCTCTTTTCCACAAACAGCATGACCAAATAATTCATGGGCCAAGATATGATAATCATTTCTTTTAGTAGTATTTTTTGTTATTACAATCTGTTCATTACCATCCATAGTTCTATTAACAATTAAACATGCTCCTACTTTCTTTGCTTTTAGTATGTTAGAAAAATTTAGATTTAATCTGCCACCTTTCAAATTTTCACTTACTTCAAAAACTTTAGGTAAGATATCATTAACAGTTTCTTCTTTTTCATATTCGCAAAAAATAGCTTCTCTAACTGTTTGTAAAACTAATTGTTCATACTTAGGACCATAGAATTTTATGGCACCATCCAATAAACGATTAACTTTTTCTTTTGTGGCACTACCTTCACCTAGTAATATATTAATCTTTTCCATAGTCCCTCCTCAATTTTTATATTCTATCACTAAACAAATTTATATTCAACAAAAAAAGAGCTTATTTGCTCTTTCCTTCATCTAACGAAATATCATAAAATTCTCTAACTTTTTTCTCTATTTCATCTTTTAATTCTTTATTATCCTTTAATAACAATTTAACATTTTCTTTACCTTGACCTAGTTTTTCTCCATTGTAAGAATACCAAGCTCCTGTTTTTTCAACTACACCAGCTTCTACTCCTAAATCAATTATTTCACCTTCACGAGATACTCCTTCACCATACATTATATCAACTACAGCAGTTTTAAATGGTGGGGCAACTTTATTTTTAACAACCTTTATAGTAGTCTTATTTCCAATTACTTTATCAGCAATTTTTAATTGTTCATTACGTCTAATATCTAATCTTATTGTAGAATAAAATTTTAATGCTCTACCACCAGGAGTTGTTTCAGGATTACCAAACATAATTCCTACTTTTTCTCTCAATTGATTGATAAATATAGCTGTTGTTTTAGTTTTATTAATTGTTCCTGATAATTTTCTTAAAGCCTGTGACATAAGTCTAGCTTGTAATCCTACATGAGAATCTCCCATCTCTCCATCTATTTCTGCTTGTGGTACTAATGCTGCTACAGAATCTATTACAATAATACTAACAGCTTCGCTTCTAACCAAAGCTTCACATATTTCTAGTGCTTGCTCACCTGTATCAGGTTGTGATAGTAATAATTCATTAATATTAACTCCTAATTTTTGAGCGTAAACAGGATCAAGTGCATGTTCTGCATCTATAAAAGCTGCTCTCCCACCTTTTTTTTGTTGCTCTGCAATTGCTTGTAGAGCAAAAGTTGTTTTACCACTTGACTCAGGTCCATATATTTCTATAATTCTTCCTCTTGGATATCCACCAACTCCAAGTGCAACATCTAATGATAAACATCCACTAGAACACACATCAACTTTAGTATGTGTATTTTCGCCTAGTTTCATTATTGCACCCTTTCCGAATTGTTTTTCTATATCATTTAATACTTGTTCTAAGGCTTTATCTTTATTAACCTCTTTACTAACAGTTTTACTCATAATTTCCTCCTTGCAAATAACTTACACTTTAATTGTATAATAAGTTTTCAAAAAAAGCAAGAATTTTTTCGAACAATTGTTTTATTGTGAAAAACAAAATAATTGAAAATAAAAAATTCCCTTACAAAAGAGAATTTTTGAGTGTATTTATATCATTAATTTATTATTTCTTCCTTAGGAAATATAATATTTTTATTTAATACAAAATATTCTACTGCTGATACTATTGACATTATTGTTGCAAAATAAAGTAAGAAATCAGCAACGTTTATATTAATAAGTTCA
>JABLTK010031112.1_pt1 | contig 10539 bp, 8 predicted proteins | sample 7160131 | NCBI WGS metagenome assembly JABLTK01 (sample SAMN14651221, study PRJNA627086) | human gut metagenome | isolation source: feces | host: Homo sapiens
GAAACCTTCATTGGAATAACTTTGCCGATGTTTTTGCCGATTGTCATAAAGTTTAACTTATTGTATTATCGCAAGTAATTTACATAAGTGAAGTATGAAACCCAAAAAATATGCCGATATTTTTGCCGATATAACTTTGCGAACTCACAACAGTATAGGCGATAGGCAATTATTTGACCAATCTTTGCAATACTATGGGGAATAGTCTTGCCATTACATCGCTCATAAACTTCTTGTCGCTGCACATTTTCGAGAAGAAGTCCTCATTTGTGGCGTAGCGATTTGCGAGTATCGACGGGAATAATTTATCGTAAACGATGCGGATAGTCTCTCTGTCGCTCTTTGCAAATTTTTGAAGTTCCGGATCATTTATAAGGTCGTTTTCTATCTGTTTTAAGACCTTATCCATTTCGGTAAAGTTTGTTCCGAATTGCTTGTTTATGTCGTCAACAATCACGGACAGCTTGTCTCGTTTGGGTTCGGATTTTTTACCTTTACCCGTCATTGGCGCGACTTTCCCGTCGGACTCATCGAGCGCTATGCTTCCGTCATACTTCTTTTCGTTCTTGTAGTACTCTAAAAGTATCATGTCGTCCAAATGGACTTTTTCACTTTTGTCTCGCGGGATTACTTTCAATAGGAACTTGGCAAATATGGCAAATTTAAGCAAGTCCTTGTCGTACATCCTGCATATTTGAGTTATGAAACCGTAGAAACTTACGAAGGACTCCAATGCCGACAAAAATTTGTCCTGATCTTCTCTCTTTAAATCCGAATAGATTTTGACGGAACTATCGAGAATTGACCGCATTTTGCCGATGGCATTTTTGTCCTGTTCTCCGCTTTTAAAGTAGATATCCGCGACATTGTCTATCTGTTCTTGCGTATATACCGCCGATTTATCAAGATACTTTTTTAGGTCATATATGCGGTTGGGGTCAGTTTCCTCTTGCAAAACGGTAGCTTGATAAAAGGGCTGAAAGGCCTCTTTTATGTCTTCGGGGCTATTTACAAAGTCCAGCACAAAGGTATCGGTTTTGCCTTTGCATGTTCGATTTAGGCGCGAGAGCGTTTGCACGGCCTTGACGCCCGTTAGGCGCTTATCGACAAACATTGTATGCAGCAAGGGCTCATCAAAGCCCGTCTGGTATTTTTCCGCAACAATTAGAATATTGAAGTCGTCGCTCTTAAAATACTCTTTTAATTGGTTTTCTTTTATGGTTTCGCCGCTTTTTGTCTTGTTGCATTTTTCCTCAGTGTAAGAGACTTCGCCGTCGACAAGCTCTCCGGAAAATGCCACAAGCACGTCTAAGTTCTTATAGCCATTGTCCCTTATAAAATTTTTGAACTCTTTGAAATAGCGTATCGCATGCAGGCGCGAGGCGGTAACTACCATTGCCTTTGCGTGCCCGCCTATTTTTTTCGAGGTTATATCGCGGACATGCTCCAACATAATTGCCGTCTTTTGCGATATATTGTGCGGGTGCAACGACTCAAATTGGCGGACTGCACGCGATGCTTTGCGCTTGTTGAATTCGGGGTCGTTTTCTTCGCTTTTGGCAATTTTATAGTAGGTTTTGTATGTCGTATAGTTTTTTAATACGTCCAATATAAAGCCTTCCTCTATGGCCTGGCGCATAGAGTAAATGTGGAACGCGCGGTAGGTGCCGTCGGGCATTTTAGTGCCAAACATTTGCAAAGTCTTGCCCTTTGGAGTGGCGGTGAAGGCAAAAAACGACATATTTTTATGGGTTCCGTGCGAGGCCAACTCCTGAACTATTTTATCCTGATAATCCGGCTTTGCGTTCTCGTCTTGATTTGCAATTTTTGCCGCTTCTTCAAGCTCCTTTTCCATATCGGCGAGGGCGAATTTGAGCTTTTTTGCGGCCTCGCCCGTTTGGGAGGAATGCGCTTCGTCGCAGATTATTGCAAATCGCCGCCCGCCCGCCTTAATTTGCTCGAATATCACAGGGAACTTTTGAAGGGTTGTTATAATTATCGGGATTCTATCGTTTATAGCTTGCAGCAGCTCCTTGGAATTTTTTTCGACTTTTTTAACGACCCCGCGGACGTGGTCAAACTGATAAACAGTATCCTGCAACTGCGAGTCCAATACCTTGCGGTCCGTAACGACAATTACAGAGTTGAATATTTTTTTGTCGCTTGCGTCGTGGAGCCCCGAAAGACGGTGCGCAAGCCAGGCTATGGAATTAGACTTCCCGCTGCCCGCGCTGTGCTGAATGAGGTAGTTTTTGCCGGTTCCATTTGCCTTTACGTCGGCCAAAAGTTTAGTGACCACGTCAAGCTGGTGGTAGCGCGGGAATATTATGGATTTTCTGCCGTCTTTTTTTACGTCAAGGTGAATGTATTTTTGGAGAATTTCCATTAGCCTATCTTTGCGGAGTACATTTTCCCAGAGATAGGCAGTCATAAAGTTGTCGGGATTTGGCGGGTTGCCCTTGCCGCCGACTTCACCCGCACCGTTTGAGCCTTGGTTAAAGGGCAGAAAGTATGTTGCGGCGCCGGCAAGTTGGGTTGTCATAAATACCTGCGCTAAATCGAGCGCAAAATATACGAGCAGGCGCTGATTGAAGGCAAAAATGGGGTCGCGCGGGTCTCGGTCTTTTTTGTACTGGTATATGGCGTCATCGACGTTTTGGCCTGAAAATTCGTCTTTCAGCTCAAGAGCTGCAATGGGTATTCCGTTTAGTAGCAAAACTATATCTATCGTATTTTGCGTATCGCTGGGCGAATAATGGAATTGTCGCACGCAGTGCAAAATGTTGCTATTATAGCGCACCGCAAGGTCCGGATTTATGGAGGTTTCAGGCGCAAAATACGCTACCATAAAATTTACGCCCCTATCTTTTATGCCGTGGCGCAAAACCTGAATTAGGCCGTCGGCTTCAACCTCTTCGCAAAAGCGCTTTATGAATCTGCGCTCGCAGTCGGAACCATAAATTACCTGATAGCGCTCCCAAGCCTTGGACTGGGTAGATTTTACAAATGAAAGCAAAGTTTGGGTGTCCAATGCCAAGCGGGCGTCAAAATTCTTGTCGCTTCCTTTGATAAATCCGCCCTCGGGCGAGCACAAATACGCCTCAATAGCCTCCTCCAACTTGATTTCCCTGTGGTTAAAGTGAATCATGTATTAAGATCTAAACGTGTTAGAGATTGGTTAAAGAGAGTATGTTCTGGAGTTAACTCCTTGCATACATAAAATCGTTTGATTTTTTCTTTATTTATATTTTGGATATTCAAAGCTGTTATAAATTGTACTTTTAGTTTCTTACATAATTTGTTTAGAATAATCAAAAATTTGGTAAGAACGTCTTTATCAATAGAATCTAAAGCAGCAGAATCCAATATGAAATAGTCTAAATTTCTTTCTATTGCATTGATACAAAGTAATAAAAACAGAAAAATAAGCGAGCGTACGGAACCGTATCCCTCGCCGTCATCGTGTGGCAGTGAGAATAATATTTTGAATATATTATTCTTAGTATATACAAGTTTAAATTCTTTTAAATTATTTTCACATACAATTCTAACGATTATATCTAAAAATTTTTTATATTTTAGTATCCTGACAGAATCCTCTTCTAATAGAGCTTCAACATCATTATAATTCTCCCTCTTTACAGTAGCTTCCGCATTCCTTAAAAGTGTTGAAATATTTTTTTCAGAAATAAATTTGCTTAAAAGATAGCGTTTTGCATTTTCATTAGAGAATTCTTTTTCTAAATTCTTATCGAGATCAGGAAAAAGTTCGTCTCTCTTGCTTTGGTAGTATTCTATTTCTTTTTTTAAAGTTTCATTTTCCTCAATAAAAGAATTTATTTTGAGTTGAATTTGCCCTCTGTTTTCGTTTAGAACATTTTTGTGAAATTCATAACATTCTTCGTAGTTTTTTTTCAAAAATTCCCCAAGTTCTTTTTTGTAAATATCGAATTTTCCTATAAATTGTTGAGGAATTATAAGGTCAATTTCATCCAAATCCCTTTTTAACCTATTAATATAGCTTTTGTTTTTTTCATACTTTAACTTAGCATTCCGCAGGTTGCTAGAGATTTCATAGAATTTGTCAGTAAAAAGCTCAATATATTTCAATTCCGACTTAGGCACATCCGACAAAGATTTACCAAGAATTTTAGATATTTTTATTAAAACATTTTTTTCATTTGTGCTAAGAGAGCAATCTTTTGATATTTTATCATAAGCTTTAAGATTCAGTAAATATGAAATCCTTTTCCCAGATTCTTGAGCAGAGTCATTTCTATTTGACTTTATGGCTTCTTCAAATTTAGATATTGAGTCAAATTTGCTAAATATATGAGAGAATGAGCGAAAGGATACACTGTGATTATCAGGCCAATAATATTCTCCAAGCCAACTTGTCCATTTTTTTATTTTGACAGTGTCACCTGCTTTAAATCCATTAATTGTAGATGAAATAATAGATATTGGAGCATTCGGTTCTGTTAAGATTCTTGATATTTCGATATCGCCTATTTTAAACCTAAAAAAACCAGTTACTCTTCTATTTCTCAATTCATTATAATTAAAAAAATTAGTTTGAGCTCCTAACAAATAATCTATTAACCTCAACAGTAAAGTTTTACCCAAACTATTACAAGAATCTTCTTCTCCTAACTTGTTCCCTAAAATAAGATTGACACCGTAATCGAATTTAACAACTTCAAAGCCTTCCAAGTCAACTGTTAATTTTTCAAGCATATAAATACCCCTTCCCTAAAATCTATTTCTCCAATTGCAAATAGAAAATCCAAGCAGTCTATAATTTCAACAATAGATAATCCATCTATATTATAACATATGTCATTTATTTTTATTTTATCATGAGCTTTAATGAAATTATAAATTGCAATTGCTTTAACTGATAATGACAATTGAGGTTGTAAAAATTTATTTGAAGTAATCATTTCTTTTTAAAAATTTCACACACGGCATAGTAATAAGATAATATACCTATTTCATTTAGATTATATTCGGACATTGTTTTTTTCATAATTACAAGCATCTCTTCAAATATTTTTTCCTGTGACGCCACGTTACCCGATATTTTTTTATACAACGCCTTCAATGCTGACGACAAATAGGAAGCCTCAACGGACAATTCTTCATCTATAATGTCTCTATATATATGAATAAATTCATTTGAGAATGAACTTGAGATATACCTTTTTTGTTTTCCAGATAATCCATTGATTTTATTTTTATCATCTAAGCAAAGGCGCTTCATGTCATCTTGATATGTTTCATTTTTCATATTAAGATCTTCCTTTTCTTTTAGCTTATCTGCCAAATTTTCAAGAGTCCCCACTTTTATATGCAAATCTTCATAAAACGAACCTTGTATCTCATATCTATACCTGAATCGCTCGTTAATTTTAAACAGATCATCACATGAATATTTTGAGTTACCTGAATCAATTTCTGCATGGCAATTTGGGCACAACCATAAGCCATTCAAGGAAGATGTTATAAATTCTTCACTCCGATCTTTTCTATACTCGGACCGAGGTCCATTTTCAGATGCAGGAATAATATGAGCAGCTTCTCCTTGCTTCTTCATTGCGGCCGCTTTTCCACAAATCATGCAATATCCATTTGACCATGCAAATAGTTCTTTCTTTACGGAATCAGAGAAATCTATCCTTTTAGAAGTTGCCATCTTATATTACAAATTTTCCAGTTACGCACTCGAAGATAAGGGATTTTTTGTATGCGTCAAGTTTTTGTATTATATTTTGCTTTTCTGTAATATATTTATCTATTTGGGAACACTTACTGTCCAAATAATCCGCTATCTTCTGTTGAGTTTTTAGTGGGGGGATCAACGTTGGTATATTTTTCAAATCTTCAAATCCCATTCCTTGTCTGACCCCGTCACCCATTCCATAGAAGACTTTACAAATATCATACATATGGTATAGATAATGGAAAAAACGTGAATCTAACCTAATCTTAGGACGAATAGTCACATATGCAGATGTTATTATTCCACGTTGTGTCACAATTCCAGTTCTCAAACTTCTCTTATCATTTTGTAAGTCAGTAAGCCTAAAAACAATATCTCCATTTTCTACGATATTGTAGGTTTCAAATGATGCAGGCAAAAGGCCGTCATTATTATTTATATCCTTACGTTTAATCTTACCGTAACTGAGCGACAACAAATTTTGTTCTTCGAGGTTTTTGTTTCTGTCTTTGTGTTCTTTAAATATAGATAATAGCTTTCTAACTTCCCAATCGTCGGGAATATAGCCTATCCACTCTATGCCGCTGGGTTTGAGGGGGGCGGACTTATCAAGGCCTTTGGTGACGGTTTCAGATATCAATGACTGCTTATAGGCTTTGAGTTTTTCTATGCTCTCCTTCTGCTTGGCTATCGTCGCGTCTATCTCACCGCATTTCTCATCCAAGTAATCCGCTATCTTCTGTTGAGTCTTGAGAGGTGGAATCAAGGTTGGTATATTTTTCAGATCTTCAAATCCCATTCCTTGTCTGACCCCGTCACCCATTCCATAGAACACTTTACAAATATCATACATATGGTATAGATAATGGTAAAAACGTGAATCTAACTTAATCTTGGGACGAATAGTCACATATGCAGACGTTATTATTCCACGTTGTGTCACAATTCCAGTTCTCAAACTTCTCTTATCATTTTGTAAGTCAGTAAGCCTAAAAACAATATCTCCTTTTTCTACGATATTGTAGGTTTCAAATGATGCGGGCAAAAGACCGTCATTATTATTTATATCCTTACGTTTAATTTTACCGTAACTGAGTGACAACAAATTCTGTTCTTCCAGGTTTTTATTTCTGTCTTTGTGTTCTTTAAATAGAGATAAAAGCTTTCTGACTTCCCAATCGTCAGGGATATCGCCTATCCACTCTATGCCGCTGGGTTTCATATTATTCAAAAATCCTTTCGATTGAGCCTTTCAGTTCGGACTCAATTTGCAAAATTTCCCGCTTGATCTCCTCGGAGGGTACTGGCGGGGTATATTCGTAAAAGTAGCGCGTAAATGGAATTTCGTAGCCGATTTTTGTCTTGCTTTCGTCTATCCAAGCATCGGGGGCGTAGGGCAAAACTTCGCGCTTCATGTATTCTGCGACATCTTCGGAAAGCGGTATGTTTTCGGTATCGCGCAATTTGGGATCCACCTGAACTTTCCCCTTTTTTAGTATGGGCTTTCCGCTTTCGTCCCGCAGGGGGCGTTCAACCACAACTTTGCGGTAACCAAAGTCTTCATTCTTAAAAATCTTGCTTAGCTTGTTCTCGCGGAAGTCGCCGTAAATCTTTGCAATTTCATCTATGGCGGTTTGGGGTATGTCGTTCCGCTTGTTGCCAAGGCTCTTTCTGCGCTTTTCATACAGGCCATTTGCGTTTATAAGCTGAACTTTGCCCATGCGGCGTTTTTCTTTGTTATTGCTTAACACCCAAATATATGTGGCAATTCCCGTATTGTAAAATATGTCGTTTGGAAGGGCGATGATGGCTTCAAGCAAGTCGTTTTCCAATATGTATTTTCTGATATTGCTTGGGCCGCTGCCGGCGTCGCCGGTAAAGAGCGGAGAGCCGTTGTGGACTATCGCCACGCGGCTGCCGCCTTCCTCAACAGGCTTCATCTTGGCGACGGCGTTTGAAAGAAAAAGCATCTGGCTATCGCCTATCGCGGGAAGCCCCATAAAGAAGCGCCCGCCATTTTCTCTGGTAAGTTTTGCCTCTTTTTCAACGCTCGCCTTTTCCTTCTTCCATTCCCTGCCAAACGGCGGATTGGATATTATGTAATTGAATGTCTGGTTGGGGAATTGGTCGTCAGAAAGGGTGTTGCCGCTGCGTATTAGGCTGTCGTTCTCTCCTTTTATGAGCATATCGGCCTTAGCTATGGCGTAGGTTTCGGGGTTGATTTCCTGCCCAAAGCACAAAAAAGCCGCTGAGCTATTGTGCTTTTTTATGTATTCGCTTGCTATGCTCAACATGCCGCCCGTTCCGCAGGCAGGATCGTAAATTGTGCGGGCTTCCTTACTGGAAAGCATGGCGTTGTCAAAATTTAACAGTATGTGCACCATGAGCTCTATGACCTCGCGCGGAGTATAGTGCTGCCCAGCCTCCTCATTATAGCTTTCGGAAAATTTGCGGATTAGTTCCTCAAAAATGTAGCCCATTTCTATGTCGCTCACCCGCGAAGGGTGCATGTCGGCCTTGTCGGTGCCAAATTCCTGCAATACGGTAAATAAGAGTCCGTATTCGCGCATTTTAGGTAGCTCGTCTTTTGCAAATTCAAATTTTTCAATGATTTCGCATACGTTTGGCGAAAAGGAGTTAATGTAAGAGGCAAAGTTGTCGTCTATATGGTCGGGGTCGTCAAGAAGCGTGCGCAGGGTATATTTACTCGTATTATAAAAGGGATGTCCGGAAGCGTTTGTTAAAATTTCGTTCCGCATTATATCGTTATCCATGTTGCGGCATTTTTCAAAGGCTGCCAAAACATCAGATTTTGTTTCCTCCAATATGGAATCAAAACGCTTTATGACTGTAAGCGGCAAAATAACCTTACCGTATTCGTGGGGCTTATATACACCGGTAATCTTATCGGCTATTGCCCAAATGAGCGCGGCCTTGTTTGTAATCTTTGAGTTCAAATCCATTTTTATATAATACAAATCTTCCAAAATTATTACAAATCGCGCAGTTCCGTTCAATTCAATTTATGGATAAAGCCGCAGTAAGTGAAAAAACGAAGGCAATTTTCCGCATTTTGCTAAAAAAGTGTCCCTATAATACCCCTACGAGGTAAAATTTTTAAAAAATTTAAAAAAAATCAAAAAAAAGCGCGAGGTCTTCCTATACTTCTTCTTATTATGGGAAAAAGTACATATCATATAAGAGGGGTGGAAGCCACAGTTGCTTCTATCGCAAACGATGCAAATTCTATGGCTGAAAAAGAGCTTGTAGAATCTACAAACATTAACGCAATCGCTCAGGCCCCCTGCGCGGTAATAAAAGACGGGAAAGGAGGTAATAAAGAAATAACGCAAGATGAGTTTGTAAGTACAGATTGGGATTTATCGGATAGTAAATCTTTCCGGCAGGCCCTTGGAACTAATTCTGAAATTTTCAATGCGTTAAACAAAAACTATACGGTTCATGGGGAAACCATATTTTTAGAAAGGTTAAGGGGTTATTACAATGGGTTTTCGAATGTGATTTCGTGTGCGCTTCAGGTGCTTTTTGCGAACAATCCGAAATTTGCGAAACTAAGTTACAATGATTTCCTGAAGAAGACGGGGTTGAAGGCTGATTGCTTTTCGGACCAGACGTTGTTAAACAATAAAAACGCCTTTAAAATAATCAGTAAAATTAAGAACCATGATACGCGCGAAAAATTACGGAACTGCGGGGTATCGGTAGTCGTAAAGTTTTTAAGAATATCTGAGCGGACAGATTTTGAGGCATTAATTAAAAAATTTCTGTCCGGCCCGGCAGTGAGCCGAAGTAACGCCGAAGAGTATGTTAATAGCATATTCCCCCACAAAAAAGCTTTCAGTAAGGCCAGCCAAAAGCGGAAGCATTGCCCCGCAAGCAAAAGTTGAGTATCCAAACCGGTTTGGATACGGGGGTACTGCGGTATCGGTATTACCCTCTGAGAAAGTGGTGCAGAAAATGATATTGAGGAGCTTCTAAATAATGAAGCCAATCCTGATATTGTTCTGGAAGAAGTAAATGGGTATAGCCGGGAGTCCTTAGGGGTAAGAATAGATATTGTGGGCCACGGTCAGATTGACGCAGAAAAAATAGAGGCGTCGTTTGAGTCTATGCGCGAATACCTCAGTTTATTCGTGGAAAGGTATGCGGAGGGGGAGCCGGAATGGAACAATGTTGAGAAATTACTGAAATATCTGGAATCCCATCTGGATAATAAATCCCAAACCTCTGAAAAAGATGGTTTGGAATTAGCCGATGCGGGTTCAAACAATATATCCGAAAAACGCGAAGATTCGCCTAAAACAGAAGATACGGGGCTTAGCGCGAACCCCAAAGTAACCGAAAGTCCAAAAAACGCTTCGAAAGACCTACTCTTAGAAAAAGTTTCCGTTTTGATGAGCGGCTTTTCTGGCAATGAAGGATTAGAGTCAAGGCAAAGACTGGTAAGCAATGTTACAAAAGTAATCAGAGAAAGCGGGATCGGTTACGCTCCAAAAGATCATCCGAGGGCCATGCAGATTGCGTGGGAAATCGTAAAGAACGGCTTGGACGCAGAAAAGCTAAGGGGCGTTGAGTCGGTCGCGGAATTATATAGCAAATTCTTTCCCAACGGCAATTCCAAGGAAGGAGGGCTATAATGCTTTCAGAAATAGAGTCTGCCCATTCCAAGAAATGGGAAGTAGGGAATGCCGAATTAAAACCAAATGGACTGGGGTTTATCAGGGCAAGCTCAGCTTTAGGGCCACAAAGTGCCCTAAAGCCGGCTTGCGGGGACGGGGGCAGAGCCCCCATCCCTC
>JABLTK010092560.1_pt1 | contig 10538 bp, 10 predicted proteins | sample 7160131 | NCBI WGS metagenome assembly JABLTK01 (sample SAMN14651221, study PRJNA627086) | human gut metagenome | isolation source: feces | host: Homo sapiens
ACACGCTCGCCTATTACCAAACGGTTTCCGGATAATCCTTATCCTCTACCGCCTTGCGCAGAACATCGTTGGAAACGTCCTTGCTCAATGTGACCACCGCGGTATCCGTGTTGTGGTCTGCGGTTGCTTCGGTCACGCCGTCAATGGCCTCCAGTGCCTTTTTGACGGTTGCCTCACAGTGCGGGCACATCATGCCCTCAATTTTCAATGTCTTGGTCATTGTCTTTTGTTCCTTTCTTGTATGTTTAATTTTTTTATCTTTCGCAGCATTGCGGATATCTAACCAATTGAGCCGCAATGCATTGGATACGACACAAAAACTGGATAAGCTCATTGCCGCCGCGCCGAACATTGGATTGAGCTCCCAGCCCAGCAGCGAGATAAACACGCCCGCCGCCAGCGGGATGCCGCACACATTATACGCAAATGCCCAGAACAGATTTTCGTGAATATTGCGCAGCGTTGCGCGGCTCAGGCGAATGGCTGCTGACACATCAAGCAATCTGCTGTTCATAAGCACAACATCCGCCGCATCCACGGCAACATCTGCGCCCGCACCAATCGCAATGCCAATATCCGCACGCGCAAGCGCCGGTGCATCGTTGATGCCGTCACCCACCATTGCCACCTTGCCGCGGCTGCGCAGCTGTCGAATCACAGCTTCTTTTCCGTCCGGCAGCACATCGGCAACGACTTCATCCACACCTGCCTGCGCGCCAATCGCCTTGGCTGTGCGTGCGTTGTCACCGGTCAGCATGACGACATGCATTCCCATATTGCGCAGCTCACGCACCGCCTGTGCGCTGTCCGGTTTGATGACATCTGCGACTGCGACAATGCCGACCAGCTGATTGCCCCTGCTGAAAAACAGCGGCGTTTTTCCCTGCTCTGCGAGCTGCTGCGCCTGTTTTTGCAGAGATGCCGGAATCTCACAAATAGTCTGCATAAATGTTCCGCTGCCGCCGTGCAGGGGAACTCCATCCAATGCGGCAGACAGTCCATGTCCCGGCAGTGCTTGAAATTCCTGCACATCCGGTGCAGATACCGCATCGTGCTGCGCCCGTTCTACAATCGCACGTGCCAGCGGATGTTCGCTCTTTTTTTCCAGAGCATACGCCAGCGTCATAACATCGCGTTCGGAGTACCCGTCTGCCGGAACCAAATCGGTAACTTTGGGCTGTCCGGATGTAATGGTACCGGTTTTATCCAGCGCAACAACGGCAACCTTTCCGGTTTCTTCGAGCGAAACAGCGGTCTTAAACAGAATGCCGTTTTTTGCGCCCTTGCCGTTGCCAACCATGATGGCAACCGGCGTTGCCAAGCCCAGCGCACACGGACAGCTGATAACCAAAACCGAAATGCCGCGCGCCAATGCAAAACCGAAGGTCTGTCCGACAAGCAGCCAGACAATGCAGGTAATCACGGCAATCGTGATAACCGTCGGAACAAACACACCGGATACTTTATCCGCAATTTTTGCAATCGGCGCCTTTGTCGCCGCCGCGTCACTGACCATCTGAATAATTTGTGACAGCGTCGTATCCTCGCCAACACGCAATGCCTCACATTGCAAATAGCCGGACTGGTTGAGTGTCGCCGCAGATACCAAATCTCCTGTAGTTTTATCTACCGGAATACTTTCACCGGTGAGCGCCGCCTCATTGACGGCACTGCTGCCGGACAAAATCTTGCCGTCTACCGGAATGGTCTCTCCCGGACGCACGACAAAAATATCGCCTTTTTGAACCTGCTCAATGGAAACCTCTACTTCTTTGCCGTCTTTCATGATGACAGCTGTTTTCGGTGCGAGCTTCATCAGTCCCTTGAGCGCATTGGTTGTTTTGCCCTTAGAACGCGCCTCCAGCATCTTTCCCACGGTAATCAGCGTCAGAATCATCGCCGCAGACTCAAAATAAAACTCGTTCATATACGTCATGACCGCAGCATCGTCTCTTTGGACAACCGCATGGGTCATCATGAACAGCGCGTACACGCTCCACACAAACGATGCCATCGAGCCGAGCGCTACCAGCGTGTCCATGTTCGGCGCCCGATGAATCAGCCCTTTGAAGCCGCTGACAAAGAATTTCTGGTTGATAACCATGACAATGCCTGCCAACAGCAATTGCACCAAGCCCATCGCCACATGATTGCCTTCAAACCACTTGGGCAGCGGCCAGCCCCACATCATATGTCCCATGGAAAAATACATCAGCACGAGCAAAAATCCAACCGATGCAATCAACCGGCGTTTGAGTACCGGCGTGTCGCGGTCTGCCAGCGCATCCATATCCATAGACGCTTGCGATGTTCCGCTCTGTGCGCCCTTGAGTGAAGCACCATAACCCGCATCCGTCACCGCTCGGATAATGTCCTGTGGCGATGCCGTGCCCTCTACACCCATAGAATTGGTCAGCAGGCTGACAGAACAGCTGGTCACGCCGGAAACCTGAGACACAGCCTTTTCCACGCGCGCACTGCATGCGGCGCAACTCATGCCGGTCACTGTATACTGTTTCATGTTATTTGTTCTCCTCAATGCTTGTGACCTTGTAGTCCGTCCACGCGAGCGCTTGCCGAATCGCATCATCGCTCACTGCACGGTCATACGCCACGATGGCAATTCCCTTTTTCCAATCCGCATGCGCGACTGCGCCGTCGATTTTATCCAGCTGCTTTTCTACATGCTTGCGACAGTTGTCGCACATCATGCCCTCAATATACACGGTTTTTTCACCGATTTTTGCGCCTTTCAGCGTCTTATGCTGTTCCGGAACAGCATCCCCGCCACCGCCGCAGCAGCCGCCTTCGCCCTTCATGTGCTTCATACCGGAACGCGCCGCAACAACAGCGACAACAACCAGAATCGCAACAATAATGATTGTTCCCATAAACATAAACCTCCTTTATTTCATGAGCTTCTGCAAAGTCGTTACCAGCTCGTCAATCACTTCTTCATTTCCCGCCTGAATATCTTTGACGACACAGGTTCGGATGTGATTGGACAGCAGTTCCCGATTGAACGCATTCATCGCCGCTGTAACCGCCGCGGACTGTATCAAAATATCCGGACAATAGGCGCTTCGCTCCACCATACCGCGGATGCCGCGAATCTGTCCTTCGATGCGGTTGAGCCGATGAATGAGGCTTTTGTATTCTTCCTCGGAACGCTGTTTTGTTTTTTTACAGCAGCAATCTTTGTTTTCCATTTGTCTTACCTCACAGAGTTCATATACCCCCTAGGGGTACCTTGATTGTATACCTGCTATGGGTATGTGTCAATACTTTCCTCCAAGATTCGTCTAAACAGAGCCGCCACGTCTCTTTGGAGCATAGAAAAAGAGCGCGGCACAAAGCCACGCTCTTAAGATACGATATTTTCCGATTAAATATTCGGAATCAAATCCATTTCCTTTGCCACTTCAATGTTGACCGCACCGACAGCAATCTGTGCAATCGCATCGACAAAGCGCTGGATGCTGCTGAGCATCAGTGAGAAGTAATCACAGATGTCCGTGATAATGCGCTCCGGATCGTCCTTCATGTTTACCACGATGTTATGGCGCATATACACCACGCCATCCTGCTCAAACAGGCCAAACTGGCCAATCGTGCAGAAATTGTTGATGATAAACAGCGCACGCTTGAGCTCCGGCAGATTGCGGGAAACGGCGTCCGAATCCACCTGCAGCATGGTCGCATGCATCTGGAACAGTGCAGTTTCTTCCCGCGCCATTTTTGCCGGCGGGAACCACATATCCACAATCACGTCCTGCTTGACCTTGCCCAAACGGCTCAGCTCCACACGGGTCATCGGCTGCTGGCCGTTTTCAGCCTCGAAGAATTCCGTGCGGAATCCATTCTGTTTGATGACATCCGCCATGCAGGAGAGAATTTTCTTCTTCAAATCTTCCATCTGTCTCTACCTCTTAGCCTTTTTTGATGCCAATATCCAGACGATAATGTGCCTTGTCAAATGAAATCTTCTTGACATCAGCATATGCCTTCTGAATGGCCTCATCCAGCGTCGGAGCGGTTGCTGTGACGCCGAGCACACGGCCTCCGTTGGTCACAATCTTGCCGTCCTTCTTGGCGGTGCCGGCATGGAATACAACGGATTCTGTCACGGCATCGAGACCATGAATTTCCTTGCCCTTTTCATAAGCAAGCGGATAGCCGCCGGAAGCCATAACGACGCAGCAAGCAGCATTATCTGCCCACTTGATATCCATTTCATCCAGCTTGCCGTCAATCACTGCGTTCATAATATCAAACAGATCGCTGTCCAGACGGGACAGAACAGCCTGTGTCTCCGGATCACCGAAGCGGGCATTGTACTCGATAACCTTCGGTCCCTTCGGCGTCAGCATCAGACCAAAATACAGCACGCCGCTGAACGGACGGCCTTCTGCTGCCATGGCGTCGACAGTCGGGCGGAAAATCGTCTCCATGCAGGTCTGCGCAATGTCCTCGGTATAGAAGCGGGACGGAGAGAACGCACCCATGCCGCCGGTGTTCGGGCCTTCGTCATGGTCATACGCACGCTTGTGATCCTGCGCAGACGGCATGGTAGACAGGTTCTTGCCGTCTACAAATGCCAAAACCGAAACCTCCGGACCGGTCAGGAATTCCTCAATGACAACGCGCGCACCGGCGCCGCCAAACTTGCCGTCATCAATCGCATCATGTACAGCTGCGATGGCTTCTTCCTCTGTCATGGCAACCGTAACGCCCTTGCCCAGAGCCAGACCGTCCGCCTTGATGACAATCGGCGCACCGTTTTCCTTGATATATGCAATCGCGTCCGCGCTGTTTTCAAATACAGCATAGCCTGCGGTCGGAATGTTGTACTTCTGCATCAAATCCTTGGCAAAGGACTTCGAGCCTTCGATAACTGCCGCATTCTTATGCGGGCCAAATGCACGGATGCCGACAGCTTCCAGTGCATCTACCATGCCCAGTGCGAGCGGATCATCCGGTGTGACAACAACGAGATCCGGCTTGTTTTCCTTGGAAAACGCAACAACGCCGTCAATATCGGTTGCCTTGATGTCTACGCACGTGGCAACATCTGCAATGCCGCCGTTGCCCGGTGCGCACCAGATGGTGTCTACCTTCGGGCTCTTTGCCAGTGTCATGCAGACAGCATGCTCACGTCCGCCGCTGCCGATTACCAGTACTTTCATATTGGAAATCCTCCTTCTATAACTGCCAAAAGTCAGGCACGCCCAACGACGCACCTGACTTTTATTATCTTTTGCTTCTTAGTGATGGAACAGACGAATGCCGGTAAACGACATCACGATACCGTACTTGTTACAGGTATCAATTACATGGTCATCACGAATCGAGCCGCCCGGCTGTGCGATGTATGCCACACCGGACTTCTTTGCGCGCTCTACGTTGTCTCCGAACGGGAAGAATGCATCGGAACCAACCGTCACGCCGGACTGCGTTGCAATCCAAGCCTTCTTTTCCTCGCGGGTCAGCGGCTCCGGCTTGACCTTAAACTTGGTCTGCCATACGCCATCTGCCAATACATCCTCGTACTCATCCGAAATAAAGACATCAATGGCATTGTCGCGATCCGGACGGCGGATGCCGTCTACGAACTGGAGACCCAGAACCTTCGGATGCTGACGCAGCATCCAGTTGTCTGCCTTATTGCCTGCCAGACGGGTGCAGTGAATGCGGCTCTGCTGACCAGCGCCGACACCGATGGTCTGACCGTTCTTGACATAGCAAACCGAGTTGGACTGGGTGTACTTCAGCGTAATCAGAGAGACAATCATGTCCAGCTTTGCCTGCTTCGGCAGCTCCTTGTTCTCGGTTACGATATTGGTGAGCATGTTCTCATCAATCTTCAGGTTGTTGTGACCCTGCTCAAACGTAATGCCGAAGATGTTGCGGCGCTCAATCGGAGCCGGCTCATAGGTCGGGTCGATCTGGATGACAGTGTAGCCGCCCTTGCGCTTGGTCTTGAAAATCTCCAGTGCTTCGTCAGAGTAAGACGGTGCAATGATGCCGTCGGATACCTCATACTTCAGGTATGTAGCGGTCTGGGCATCGCACTCATCGGACAGAGCAACCCAGTCGCCGTACGAGCACAGGCGGTCTGCGCCGCGTGCACGGATATATGCGCAGGCAATCGGAGACAGCTCCTCCTCCGGCAGCGTGTCGGTGAAGTAAATCTGCTTCTCGACGTCGGACAGCGGATTGCCGATGGCAGCGCCTGCCGGGCTAACGTGCTTAAAGGAAGCAGCAGAAGCCATGCCCGTTGCAGCCTTCAGCTCACGTACCAGCTGCCAGCTGTTGAATGCGTCCATAAAGTTGATGTAACCCGGTCTGCCGTTGAGTACCTTGATCGGCAGTTCGCCTTCCTCCATGTAAATGCGGGACGGCTTCTGGTTCGGGTTGCAGCCATATTTCAGTTCAAGCTCAGTCATTGGAAACTCCTCTCAGCAGTGCTTATTGCGGATGATGCTGGAAGCCTTGCCGGTCTCCAGATCAATAAAGCTCACGTACAGGGAAACCTTGTTTTCTTCGTTCAGGTTATCCCATACCATATCGGCAAAGGTGTTCAGATCGCCTTCGATGCGAACGGTCTCCGGCTCGCCCTCAAAGGACGGCAGCGGATTGCCATCGGTCTTGTAGGTATGGATGAAATGACCCAGACCTGCACGCGGTGCATCGTATTCAAAGAAAAAGCGCTTGTTGCAAGCCGGATCGCCGTCAAAGCTCTTGAGAATCGACAGCTCGTAAGCGCCGTTCGGCTCGACAACGCCGGAAATGCGCGGGGTGTAGTTCGGGCCGTCCGGCTCAAACTGACGGGTGCGCAGCGCTTCAATATAGCTCTTGCCTGCTGCCAGACCGTCACGAACCGTGTCGGTCTGATCGCCGTTTGTGACGATGGTTGCGCCGTTGAATGCGCGAACCGGATGATAAATAATCAGGGACGGGTCCACCATCTTAGACGGATCAAACGCCTCTGTGCGGATGCCGTCCTCGGTCTCAGCGAAAATGCGATTGCGGCTGTTTTCGCTGCGGCCCATGATAAAATATGCAATCACTGCGTTTTTGTCATCTGCGCTGCGGCCCAGAACGATGCCGCGGCCCGGATAGCTGTTTTCGCGCAGCAGTGCGCCAAGATCAAAAATTTCCATGATAAAATCTTCCTTTATACCGTTGCGTGTTATTCAGAAATCGAAACAATCCCGCTGTCGGATACAGACAGCTTGCCCTCGCAGAACAGAGAAACCGCACGCGGGAGCAGGATATGCTCTGCCTGCGCCATGACGCGCTTTTGCAAAATCTCCGGCGTGTCATCCGGCTCAACCGCTACCGCTTTTTGTGCGATAATCGGGCCGCCGTCTGTGATGGCATTGACAAAGTGCACCGTAGCACCGGTTACCTTTACGCCCTTCGCGAGCGCCGCCTCATGAACATGCAGTCCATAGAAGCCATCGCCGCAGAACGACGGAATGAGTGACGGATGTACATTGATGATGCGGTTCTCAAAGTTCTTGCAGAACTCCTCGTCCAGCACGGTCATAAAACCAGCCAGAACAATCAGTCCAATGTCCTGTTCCTGCAAAAACTGCGCCAATGCGCGGCAGTATTCTGCGCCGGAGGCATAGTCCTTCTTGCGGCGCACCACGCCGGGAACGCCCGCCTGCTTGGCGCGCTCCAGCGCGTATGCCTTGTCATTGGAGGACACAACGACAGAAACTCTGCCGTTGTGAATATCCCCGCGTGCCTGTGCATCGAGAATCGCCTGTAAATTGGTTCCGCCGCCGGAGACCAGAACAGCGATATTTACCATAACTCAACTTCCTTTGCGCCGGTCTTGCACTCGCCGATGATGTAGCCGGTCTCGCCTGCTGCAGCGATTGCTTCCAGTGCCTTGTCTGCCTGCTCCTTCGGAACAGCGACAACCAGACCTGCGCCCATATTAAAGGTGTTGTACATGTCATGCTCCGGAATCTTGCCAACTTCCTGAATCATCTTGAAGATGCCCGGGGTCGGCAGAGCAGCCTTCTCGATGGAAACGCTGATGTTGTCCGGCAGCATACGCGGAATGTTCTCATAGAAACCGCCGCCGGTGATGTGGCTCATTGCCTTGACATCTACGGATGCGATCAGAGACTGAATGGTCTTGACATAGATCTTGGTCGGAGTCAGCAGCTCTTCGCCCAGCGTCTTGCCAAACTCGGAGATGTAGCGCTGTACCGACTTCTCATTGATGCCCAGCGTCTTACGCACCAGAGAATAACCGTTGGAATGAACGCCGGAAGAAGCAACGCCGATGAGAACGTCGCCGGCTGCCAGCTTGGTGCCGTCGATCATCTTATCGCGGTCAATCAAACCAACAGAGAAGCCTGCCATGTCATACTCATCTACCGGATAGAAGCCCGGCATCTCAGCGGTCTCGCCGCCGACCAGTGCACAGCCTGCCTGACGGCAGCCGTCTGCGATACCCTTTACCAGCTCAGCGATGCGCTCCGGATAGTTCTTGCCGACTGCAATGTAGTCGAGGAAGAACAGCGGCTTTGCGCCGCAGCATGCGATGTCGTTGACACACATAGCGACACAGTCAATACCAACCGTGTCATGCTTGTCCATCAGGAACGCCAGCTTCAGCTTGGTGCCGACGCCATCGGTGCCGGAGACCAGAATCGGGTGCTCCATTCCCTGTACCGGCGGTTCAAACATGCCGCCGAAGCCGCCGATCGAACCGAGTACGCCAGGAATATAAGTGCTTTCGACAAACGGCTTCATCTTTTTGACAGCTTCATAACCTGCGGTAACATCTACACCTGCTGCCTTGTAACTTTCAGAACGACTATTAACCATTTTCACCAATCCCACTTTCAAAAATATTCTTTTCAACGGTGTCCGGAACTTCGATCGGATATTCTCCGCTGAAGCATCCGTTGCAGAAGCCGCACGTTGCGCCCACTGCAATTTTGTTTGTTGCCTCCAGAGACAGATAACCCAGAGAGTCCACGCCGATCAGCTCACGGATTTCCTCTACCGTTCTGCCATACGCAATCAGGTATTCCCGATCCGGTACGTCTGTGCCGAAGAAGCACGGATGCAGGAACGGAGGAGACGAGATGCGCATATGCACTTCCTTTGCGCCGGCATCCTTGAGGATTTTTACCAGACGCGCACAGGTCGTGCCGCGAACGATGGAGTCATCCACGAGGATGACGCGCTTTCCCTCCAGATTGTTCCGGAGAGCATTCAGCTTGATGCGAACAGAGCGCTCGCGCTTGTCCTGACCAGGCTGAATAAAGGTTCGGCCGATATATTTGTTTTTAATCAGGCCTACATCATATGGAATACCTGACGCCTTGGAATAACCAATCGCTGCCGGAATGCCGCTGTCCGGCACACCAACGACGACATCTGCATCCACCGGATATTCCTCTGCCAGATACCGGCCAGCTTCCTGACGGGCAAAGGCAACGGACGCGCCGTCTACGACGGAATCCGGACGGGCAAAATAGATATATTCAAAGACACAGGTCGTATGATCACATTTGATATCGCATTTCATCGAGCGCAGCTCGCCATCTTCGATAACGATCAGCTCGCCCGGCTCAATGTCACGAATAAAGGTTGCACCCAGTGCATCCAGCGCACAGGACTCCGATGCAACCACATAGGAATGCATCAGCTTGCCGATGCACAGCGGACGGAATCCGTGCGGATCACGCGCTGCAATCAGCTTGCGCGGAGACATGATGGCAAGGGAATACGCGCCCTCAATCTTGCCCATCGCATGAAGCACTGCCTGCTCAATGCTGCCGCACTTGAGACGCTCGCGCACGATGGTGTATGCCAGCACCTCGGTATCACTGGAAGAACGGAAAATACCGCCGTCCAGCTCGATTTGTCTGCGCAGCTTGCCCGCGTTGACGAGGTTGCCGTTGTGCGTGATGGCAAGGTTGCCCTTGCAGTGAGTAATACATACCGGCTGTGCGTTTTCGCGCGACGGATGACCGGTTGTGGAGTAACGGACATGTCCTACCGCAATGGTGCCCGGCATGCCGTCCAAAATCTTCTGATTGAACACTTCGTTGACCAGTCCAATGTCCTTATGACACTTGATAACACCGTTGTTGTTGACAGCGATGCCGCATGCCTCCTGTCCTCTGTGCTGCAATGCAAACAGAGCGGTGTAGGCATCATGTGCCGGACTGATCTTGCCAATATCTTCTTTGTTGACGTAAACGCCAAACACGCCGCATTCTTCATGCAGCTTTGCCTGTCCGTCAAACGGCGTGCAGGCCACTTTTCTCATTTTATACTTCATAAAATCCTTCATTCAAAAGCCAAGCGATGGATACTTTGTTGTAAATTAACTGCAATGGATGCGTTCCAGCCGATCCAGAATTTCCTGATAAGCATCTATGGTATTGCTCAAATCGCGGCGAAAGCGGTCTTTTCCCAGCTTTCTGCCAGTCTCGGCATCCCACAAGCGGCTGGTATCCGGAGAGATTTCATCCGCCAGCACAATCGAGCCGTCCGGC
>JABLTK010044293.1_pt1 | contig 10531 bp, 12 predicted proteins | sample 7160131 | NCBI WGS metagenome assembly JABLTK01 (sample SAMN14651221, study PRJNA627086) | human gut metagenome | isolation source: feces | host: Homo sapiens
CGAGTGTGACAACCTACGTTTAGAAACAAACCAACAAACCAAGGTACTCTTAGCGGGATTCACAGGAGTAGTACTACATTCATCGTTAAGAAACAATCAATAAACAACAAAAATAGAACAAACAGCATAATCAACTTATTCAAGACTCTTAAAATCCCAATGAAATATTACATACCTGTACTTCACCATCGTAAGTATAGAACAACAACTGGTTGCGTATTTAAGGAGAATGGATGAACAAATGACCGCGGGAATTGCCTGAATTAGTAAAACAGCATCAATTGTCTTTCAAGGATGATAAATCTATGTTCGTTGTCTCCTTTCAGAGTAACAAAGAATACTATTGATTCTGTTGATGGGTAATGATCTTTCGTAGAACAGTGTTGTATCCTATTGGCCTTGATGTTGTAGTGGTCCTTGGTGGATGTAATTTGGCAGAATAGGGTTAGGAAACGAAACTGCAAATATGTAATATCTTATGTGATTACAGACTGAAGAAATGATCAGTGCTTTGTTCTCTTGCTTTCAAGTTATGGGTATGGTTTATGTGATGTACTATTCTGTTGACATAGTTCATTCAGTAGTTCCCTTGATTATCATATTGATTATCACTGCATTCTTTTTGGTTTGTTTTTACCATACACTTTTGTCTGCTAAAGGCTTAAATTGACTAAGTATGTGCTCATGTCTTGAATTGGTACTTTTTTTGTTGGTGAGTTTGAACTCCTTTTGCAAAGCATTTTTCCTAACCCTCCACAGGTGATCACTAATCATGGCTCCCTTTGAAAATATGTCTACTGTTGAGAAGGAGGAACTTGCTATTTCTCTTGCTGCATTGATCTGTGCTGATGCCAAGGTCGAACTTACTGTAACTTGTAGATGATCATTATAATAGATAGAAGGACAATTTGGATAAGTTGGTGAAGGCTTCTGGTAATACTATTGCTCCCTATTGGTCTATGGTGTTTGCCTCGAATTTGGCTGGAAAGGATCTCCTAGATATGATTGCTGCTCCTGGTAATGATTGCTGTATTGGATTCATATTCAGGTGTTGGTGCTGCAGCCCCCGCTGCTGGTACTGCTCCTGCTGCTGAGGAGAAGAAGGAGGAAGAGGCGAAAGAGGAAGAAGAAGAAGAGGACATTGATATGTCTGGAGGTGGTCTCTTCGGTGATGATGATGATGACTGGTAAACATGTCAAAGAGCCATGTTTTTCCTTTTCTGTTTGTTGTTCAGTATGGTCCTTTTGTTTGAAAAGCCCCTAATTCTTTTTTCATGTTCCATTTCTCTTATTCTAGTAGTTACTGATACCATTAAATGCCTTCCAGAGGATCTACGTATGAATGCCTTGTATTTGCACTTAAATCTAGTGTTGATAGCTTCGATCAGACACTTAAGGAGTTGACTCCCTCAGGTTTCCCTATCACAAGCAGTTTTGATAATATGGGTGATTTCATATAATAGAACTGTGTTTTGGATTTGTTGGTCTTTTGACAAGTGCAATTCCAGCCTATTTATTTACTAGTAAGTTCTTCAGCGTCAGCCTCTCTGTATCTCCTGGTTGTCTGATGTGAGTTGTAGTACTATCCTATATTCCTTGGAACTATTGTTATTTGTGCCATTTTACTGGCTACAACATACAACAAACTTGCATTAGATGAGTTTGGACGTGTGATGGAGAGAAAGTGAAGATGTGGAGAGAGTGTGACGTTTAGGAAGCGTTTTGGTGAAGAAGAGAGTGAGCTGTATGGACGAAGAGAAGCAGCTGCCTATTCAATGTTTATTACGAATCTGATCTATGTGGGTTGTGCTGCTCTTTTGTCCTTTGTGATCCTTCCTCGTTTTAATATTGATCTACCTACCTATGTTATCTATGTGGTTGTGTCCATCCTTTCTGGAGTCTTTGCATTCGGTTGTGGCTATGGATTCTTCTGAGTTAACACTTGGGATATGTGTTTATGTGATTGTTTGATAAACTTATTACTTCTTGACAGAGGAACAGTTCTAAATAGTGAATCAAACAAACATATCCAGTTATAACCACGACTTGTCATCATTACAAAATCACTTCCAGCTTTCCGCATTGTTCTAGCCATAACGCTATATGTACTATGGCTTGTTAAGATCAAATAATCACATTGGGCGAGAATTAACATATCGATAACAGCTCGAGAGAACCCATCCGCATCTCGTGCTCCAGTCTTACTATGGCCACGATGATATTCATTCGATGTCACTATCAAATCACCATACTTCTCACGTAACATTGTTTCTGCTTTATCAGCATCAGTTGAAATCAACCACCGTGTATTGTTGATATTCAAGTGATGTTCTTCCATGAATGCCTCTGCTTTATTAGCATAGCGATACACATCATGAGGATGAAGGAAGATATGTGTATCTTTGAATGTCCCTCCACTAGTCCCCATTCGAATATGAAATCCAATAAGGAACATTCCTTTCCAAGGATTCAATACTTCATCAACCTTTTCCTGAATCCATGGTTGAGGTTTCAGTACTTTCGTCAAGAACACTTGTAATGCATCCATTGACAGGTCAGTATAATACTGATCGTACTTACGAGAAGCATCATCTGCATTGATGGGAATACTGTAGTTGATATGGCTGGGATCTACAAATCCCATTCGTGCCAGTTTCAAGATGTAATTGTCATGACGAATGATGTATTGGAGATAGGCGAGAAAACCTGTAACAATGACTCCTTCTGATCGACAGTACAGCCGAGGAGAGAGTTTACGCATCGATTTATCACTTGGTTGCATGTAACTGTAATGACGATTCCAATTGACAAAGCCGTGGGTTGGCCTCTTCGCAACTATTTCATTACAGTATATTCAAAACATACAAGTATAGGTCGAGTTCTGCTCTTTGAAGGAAAATGTGAAATGACGAGTGAACTGAGCATAGTTCAGGAGAAAGGCTCTCTTTGTTAATATCGCATAGAAAAAAGAAGATGAAAGAGCTAGAAGACTATTTCCCAATCCAGTCTCTTTCATTGGGAAATACACAACAACGCGCTTGCTCTTACTTGCTGTTAAGTTATTATGTAGATTAGTGTAAGTTTCCATAAACGAAGATACGTTCCCATTATGATTGAAATATGGATCGTCCAAAGGAATGTCATCCTCAATTGGACCAACAAACAATGGATTCTGACGTTTTGGAGGTGTGGGCTTGGTGTTCGTCTCAGGGGTAGTGGTTGTATTGGGTGTTGTAGGAACAAGAGAAATCTTCTCTGGAACATCTGTAGCCTTGTTTATAATATCCAAATTCGTTCCCATCTGAAATAAATGCTCTGGCTGCACAACAGTCTTTTTTGAAGGAGACTCATGAGATATCTGATCACGCTGTAAATCAACTGCAAACGTCTCAACAATCTAGATCTAACGAATTTGCAACCACACACATACAAAATCACGAGGATCATATGGTTTCTCGACTGTCCGAGAAACCCACATAATTGGTATATGGCTTTGTACTGCACGTTCTGAGTCAATTATATATTCCAAATAACAATATAAGTAGAAACAGAATAACAAGAGATAGAGGACGAACTCCCATGATTGTTTCCTCCACATACATCTCATTTCAACAGATTAATCAAATTGACTCAAATCTGATTACAAGAGAGATGGATTATGATCCTTGTTGATCTGCGAGTGGAAAAACAATTCGGCTCACCTTCTATTGCAGAGAAGTAACAATAATACAGGAGTCAAACAAACAGTACACCATGCCAACTCTTTTGACAAATCCTCAAATCTGGCCTTCTTTGCAGGATAAAAGTACTTTCCAGGAATCTGCTCAGTATCAATCTTCATAGCCTGTTGCCTCAACTCCTCTGTCGGAAGAGCAGCAATTGCTAAATCACGCAAAAATATCTTATCAATCAATCGCTTCTCCGCTGTATGATGGAGATATGCCATTTGTCTTGAATACTCCTTAGCAATCTTTGAATACTCTTCTTGTTGTTCAGGAGTCAATTTGGGAGGTTCATATGTACGCATCTTGTAGTAATGAATCAGAAGAGATTTGAGCTGCTTTTGATCCATCTCAGACTCTGACTTGGATGCCTTTTTCGATTTGGCCTTACTCGCATCCGTCTTAGGTTTCGCTGTGGCGAAAAAGACACAGAATCGGTTTGTCACTTGTGGAATATACACCGAAATTGATTTCGATGATACAGAAATCAAACGATTCATTTACTTGCGAGATAATGATATTGGAGTAAAACCGCGGTTCTCCTCTGTTCTATCTCAAGTGACAAAGAGAGATTCTCTGTGACCAATTCTTGTTTTCTGTAGTTAAGGAGTGTGATATTGTGTCATTAGTAACTTGAAGGAATGGATGGAAGTGAAACGACCAATCTCACTTCCTTTACTGTATCTGCTTCAGATATTCGAATTGTGGATGTAGCAGTTGAATTGGACCATGATTATTCTGTAGAATACACATCCTGGCATGGTAACTCCTCAATCAACAACACAGGTGATACCTTTTATTTTGTCTGATTGATAGGATGTTTTACACTCTCCTCAAACACCTTCTGTGATGAATGCATGTGATGCGGAGGACTGCTTTACTCCTCTTGTATTCTCTCAAAACTCAATTATGTCGCAATCACAGGAACAGATACCAATATATCGATTTGTATGTATTTATCTGAATCTTATGAGATAGCATGAAGAATTGCAGCGGATCTCAAGAACCATTCTTTGTTCTGAACGGATATCTCCTCAACCGTGCCAAGAGCATCTAAAGATTGTATCAACCAAGAGTCGAACGAATGCTTTTGATTCTCTGGACAGTACTCCTTCAAACAGTCGGCGAGTATCTATTGAAGGCAATAAAACCGAAACTTCTTTGCCGAGTCGGTTATCCATCATTGATGGAATCTATCGAAAACTGAAGAAGTACCTCGAACAGGAGATTGCTCGACGCTCTACTACTGAGTTTCTGTCAAGTAGTACTCCAGGAAAGTCTATTCTTTATGTAGGCGTGTTGTTTTTATGTTATTCTAGACTCTGACAACGTGCCCTCCTCTAAAGAAGATTAACCGAAGAGTCAGTTCTCCTACTTTTGATAGTACAGAGGACTTAAAGGCTTCGAAGCGCATGTACTTTTCTTTTTAGTATACCATATTTTTCATTTTTGTTTTTTCTATGATTCCAAGGAATTGTACACGTCTATACTCCTCTCTTGCTCGTATACGGCGAAAGCACAAAGTAGCAATGGTTATTGGATTCTATGGAGGAAAGTAAACTTGCATGACTATTTTTGATGATGTAGGTTTTCTGGAATGCAATGTAACATGCAAAAGACATCAATCGAAGATCAATTGATTCAAGCTCTATATTCATTAGGTAAAATTGAGTTTGCAAATGTATACAAACCGTCAAAGTTTGATTGGGAACGTTGCTCTCGTTTGTCTCGCTTTTATTGGTTTAGAAATAGGAACTGACAAAGGTGTTAGTGCAATGAAGATTGTTGTTACTGGAAAGATGCTCGATTATGAAGACGAGTTTGGAGATGACTTACATAGTCCACTGTCGGTAGACCGTCTTAATGCGATTCTTCCTGATGATATCCGTGTGTTTAGTTGTAAGGGAAAGGATATCAAGTCATTTGAAGATGTTCGTATCAGTAATCATTTTAATCCCCATCTGAATACGTTTTCGCGACAGTACTCATATTTATTGCCAGTAACAGACTTGAAACGGCTTGGAGTGGATCTGGATCGAATTCTCTTTGAGAAGAGTCTTCAGGTGTTTCAGGGAACCCATTATATGAAGAATTACTCAGGTTCAATTCGACATTGGAACAAATCTCTCCGTCAATTCTATGTTCGAACGATGTAAGTTTTGACAAAGTATCGTGATTTAGTAACTCCATTGACGTTGAATCGGTCCATCTGAACCAGAAGGAGTTCTGGAATGTGACTTTGAATGGAAATAGTTTCTTATATCACCAAATTCGAAAGATGATTGGTGCCTCTATTGCTACGAGTTGTGGTTCATGGTCGTTTGAGTATCTTCAGAAATGTCCTTCTTGCTCTTCGTTTTCATAACTAGCATTTGAATCGAGTGGAATTCAAGTTCCTCTGGCTCCTAGTACTCCTCTTGCTTTGAGATCCATTACTTTTCGAAGCGATAAACATGTCTATTTAGATCAGAGCGAACTTGAACAAGCAGTAAGTTGTGGAAAACACAGAAAGAATGAGAATCCAAACAAGTTTTATGACAATCTTCTTCTATTGAATAACGAGGAGAATCAACAAGTAGTGTTATCTATACGTTTTTATAGTGTTAGAGTGAGAAGTTTTTTAACTCGTACATCTTCCCTCGCATGGTCCAAGATATTTCACTGGATCAAAAGGAGTTTGATCATTTTGTGTCAAGTCTACACTTAGGTTTACAGTATTATTAACTTGTTTCTTGAGCATTGTTTTTTGTGAATGGAGTATACAAACCAATTTGGAGAACGGTGCAGTACGGAGCGAGTCTTACAGTATCTTCTCCAATCAGGATTGCTGGGGAAAGAGAATCCCTGTGGTTTGTTCATTAGTCGTGATGTTCTCATGTCCAATATAAACGAAATTAAGAGTGCTTTTCCTGAACCATTCTTTAGTCATCGGTATGCTGTCAAAGCAAATCCTATCAAGGAACTGCTGAGAATTGTGAAAGAAAACGGATTTGGATGTGAATGTGCTTCCTTTGGAGAAGTTTACAATGCACTGAGCTCTGGAATGGAAGAAAAGGATGTTTGTTTGGTTCTTTGAATTGATTATAGATCGTTTATGATTCTCCTTTGAAACTGGAAAAGGACCTCCGATTCTGTTTCGAACGAGGCATCCACATCAACTTCGACAATATGCAGGAAGTACTTTCTCACATTTCCGCTTATGTTTGTAGATGGAGATGGGATACGAGTTGTATTGCACCATGAAGGAGCAAGGACAGGTCAAGGAGGGTCATATTGGTCTTCGAATCAATAGTCAGTATGGCTCTGGAGCAATTGAAGCTACCTCTACTGCGACTCCGACTTCAAAGTTTGGATTGCCTCTGAAAGACACGGATTTTGATGAACTCGTTTCCATGTTTCGAAAGTGGCCAGCACTGGATGCCCTCCACAGTCATGTAGGGTCTCAAGGAGTTGATCTTCACTTGATGGTGGGAGGTGTGAAGTGCATTGTGGATTTAGCAGATCGGATTAATCATATCCTTGGACGCAAACAAGTATTTCTCCTAGCTAATTATGACGAATAGATTACGGTCCTGGATATCGGAGGAGGTCTTCCTGTGGACTACAAACACGACGAATCTAATCAGATTTCGTTGGAATATTCGCGACATCTCCGACAAGAAGTTCCACGTCTCTTCTCTGGAGATTTCATCGTAGTTACGGAAATGGGTCGTGCAGTGGTTGCAACTAGTGGATGGTTCGTCAGCCGAATTGAGTACACGAAAATCGCTAGTGGACGTTTGATTGGTATTACACATGCTGGCGGGAACATGTTCGTTCGTGAAGTGTATATGGGAAGTACTTGGTTCCATCCTATTACTGTTTATGATGGTTCGGGATGCAGGAAGACAGCCGATGTGAAGTGTGTTGATCTTGCAGGTCCTTTGTGTTTTTCAGGAGATCTTATTGCTAAAGGACTTGATTTACCTTCGTTCCAACAGGGAGACTACCTTGTTTATCACCATACAGCTGCATACTCGATTGGAATGTATTCAATGTACAACTCAATTGCAACACCCCCTGTGTATTTGTACTCTGTTGCAAAGGAAACAAACGAGGTAACTGTAAAGCTGATTAAGCGGGAAGAAAGTGTTGAGCAAATAACTACCTTTTGGGATTTCTTTCTTTCTTGTTTTGAAAATTCAATTCCTCGATACTGATGAGTTAATAAGTATAGTGAATCCAACTCTTGATAATTAATATTACAAGTCATAACTAAACATTTGTTCATGCCAATAACAATTCCAACGAAATGAATTCAAATAGCACTATTCACGTTAACTGCCCGTCATGCCATGCACTGTTGGAAATCCCATCCCACGTTCGTAACTTTCAAGTATACCATGAACCGATTCTGTTATTTGTAGTGTCCCGTATGTACTAGAACAGCTGCTCTGAGTACTCAATCATGCAACGGGATTCATCCATTAGATCCTACTCCTTCCCAAGCTAGTCAAACAAGCATTGCAAACAATGCTTATGCTCTTTTTCAGATGATAGACATCAACAAGAAGTACTTAATGACAATTAAATGGATTAGTTTTAGTGGCTTCTTGGATTGTCAGGAACTTCAAGCTGCACTGTCATCGGGAGGGATTTCATTCTCTCTCCAGACCGTGAATATTCTATTGGCAAAGCATGACCGTGAACGGAAGTAGTTATACTTTCGTATGTTAATTGTAGTGGTCAACTCGGTTTTGAAGAGTTTAAGTCGCTTCTTGATGAAGTATGGAAGTGGAAGGTTGAATTTGGGTATGACTTTGAGTCTAGAATGCTTTTGATTACTTTGATACCGATAAAAGTGGTGCTATTGACTTCCAGGAATTACAAGAAGCATTAGTTCAGATAGGGTATGAAATGGTGGGGAGTTTTAGAATAGGATTCAATTGTCTCCTAGTACTTTCCAAACTGTATTTTTTTCTTCGGATATCGATCGTTCAGGATCAATTCAACTTGATCAGTTTATTAAAGTGAGTCTACGAGATACGAATAAGGAGTAGCTCGTTACTGAACTTCAGTTGGGCCAAATTCGCTTTAACGCTCTTGATACACAAAAGGCAAATAAGATTGAGCTTACATATGACGCGTTCATCGATCTTCTTTTCTCCATCCGATCCTAATAGTTGTGTGATATTGATGGTGTTATTTCCAAACATACGATAGTACAGCAATCGGACTCTGAACGATCTGGTTTCCCATATGTATATCGGATGGCTTCTTTATCCGATCGAAATCCTCAATCTCCTTCAGTAAATCATTCTCATCGAAAATATGGTTATCCATACTCCGTAGACCACGGACTTCATTGGAGGAGAACAAACGATAGAAGTAATAAGCAAGAACTGCGGAAAGACCCTTACGATCAGTGATTCGTAGAAAACTTACGTATATCACTGCACCACATACAATAATAACAACACCATAGATTGCAGAGAAGATAAAACACTGATTGAAGTTGTAGGCTACTTGACAATGATCTTCACGCATCAGAATTAAATACATACCAACAACAATACTACTAATTAACCAAGGAGAAGATAGTTACTTTGCAATCATTTCACAGATACAGATAAGAACTAACTACAAGTTAATTTATGATTTAAGTATTACGAAGCGCACTTCCTTCCATCGAAAGTTGTAGGCAGCAAAGAATAACTCCAAACTGAATAGCATTGTTACTAGACCGATAAACATAAGGACGTCCATGTGGATAAATACCATTTCGATAGACGAAAATAACTAATCCAATCAGTCCCTTCAATAACCATTTACCACACCAAGTGAAGATCCAATCATCAAGAGTGCATTGCTCGGCAATTGTTTCTGCAAGGATCGATCAACAAGGTTCATAGAAACAAAACAATGTCAGAAATTACAAAACTAATCTTTTCTTTAATGCAAGTCCAAGAGCCATATAATACACAAGTAATTCAATTCCATATTTCTTTGTCGAAAGATCTATCGCTTACAATATACACAATTTACTACCTCGTATTGTAGACTCAAAACGATCCAATGGGACCGAGAAAACCTCAATAACCTCATCCTCTTCCAAATGCAGTTTTACATTCTCTGGGAAATTTTCCTCCTGATCTAGATTTATCTAGATGTAAATGAAACGAACAGAACCAACCAGGACAGGGATCAAACAAAGTGACTCTGATCCAGTTCCAGAGCATACAGGGAGCAATGGGGCAGAATAACTATCAAGAAGTTTCCCTGTATATCCAGTTTCTTCTTTCAGTTCCCGTAAGGCAGCTTGTTCTTTCGATTCATTAGCATCGATTAATCCTCCAGGAAATTCGATACAGTAACAGTTAACAGGAGGTCGATAGATCTTCTCCAAAAGGACCTCTTTCGTTTTTCTCGATGGTGAATAAAGGATTGGAAGAATGTTTACACCTACATCGAAGAAAGTAACGGTCACTTACCATCAAGACACCGAATATCATGGTCACCCTTGTTGATTCGTTCAACAATCTCATAGCTCTATATTATATCCAATTATCCTTCCACTTACCCGAATCTGTGTTTGACCTGGAAGACGATATTGTTTAATCCCCATCTTCAAGAATCGGCCTTGATATTTCCAGTCCGTATGTAACGAACTCATCTTCAGAAGATAATTGTACTCAGGTAACAAACAACTCAATAACCACCGACAAAATGACAACACTTCATCTTAGAACATACGGAACTGCTTGCGGATGTTGGAGAGACCCTTGGACTTCTGAGACTCGTGATCAATGACGTTGAATCTCACAGTCTTC
>JABLTK010071487.1_pt1 | contig 10530 bp, 10 predicted proteins | sample 7160131 | NCBI WGS metagenome assembly JABLTK01 (sample SAMN14651221, study PRJNA627086) | human gut metagenome | isolation source: feces | host: Homo sapiens
AGCATTAATTTAATTATATATGCACGTTGGAGGGATTGATAATACTTTTAGGAGCAATTTTGTCAAGGTGGAGATTGCGTTAGCAATACTACCTTGACAAAGCCTTGCGGATAAAAGTTTTATCAATCCCTCCAACGTGCATATATAATTAAATTAATGCTATGCCACTTTAGGCACTATGTTTAAAATTTAAGAAAGTATTGTCTATACTCTTCGATGATTTTTCCTCCATCGTATTTTATGATAGACTCTTGATTTTCTTTTGATAGTTCTTCTAATTTTTCTCTGTTATTATATAAATAGATTATTTTTTCTTTTAGTTTATTTTTGATTTCTTCGTCATTTGCACCGTATTCTCTGTCGCCTAGTATGTACTCGAATTCTTTTGGTCCTAATGCTTCTGGGACTACTCCTACGTCTGTTGTTATAACTGGTACACCACAAGACATTGCTTCTAGTAATGGTAATGGTGTTCCTTCCATGATTGATGTGCAAATGCATATGTCTATATTGCTATAGTATTCTGGCATTTCATCGCTTGTTCTCCATTTTTCATTTCTGTCTGCATAGAATTCTTTTATATCATATCCATCGTTAATTAGTTCACTAACTATTGGCTTTATTATGGAATGAAATCCTTTTAAATCTACTCCATCAAATTTTATTGCACTATTTCCTACCCAACCAACTACTAGTGATCTTTTATGGTCTTTAAATCTTTCTAAGTTTATTGGTACCATTTTTGACGTGTCGCACACATCATGTACTACTCCATATGGCTTTTTGTATGTGTTTATTTTTTCATAGGTATTTAGTAGTTTTTTTGAAATTACATAGTAACTTTTTGAAAATTTGTTAAATACGTTTTTGTATATTTCAAGTTCTTCGTCTTTTAAGAATAAAAAGTCATAAACTCCTGTAGATATTTTTTTATTAATGTCAGCAATATATTTTTCGTAGTCGCCGTATTTTTCGGTTACTTTATTTATAAATGTTTCGCTTTCCATTTGTAATAATGTTTTTCTCCAAAAGAAATGTATCATATCGTAGCTTTTTTGTTCTTCTAAGAACTCAAAAAATTCTTCTGCTTTTTCTCTAACGTCAAAATATTTTATATCAATTTCAAATTCATTTTCAAAACTCTTTTTTAGTTTTCTAGAAATAATGTCAAATGCCCAGTTTGGTATGTCGCATACAAGACATATTTTTTTCATTTTTAAATCAATCCTTTCATATTTTTAATATTTATTGCGATTAATCTTTTTTCATCATCTTGCTATACATTTCTCTTTGAGGTTTAGACATTGTTTCTTTTATTTCTATGGGCATATATGTTCTAACCTCTGCAATAACTTTACAAATGTCGATTGTATCTCTATAGTCACCATTTATAATTTTTCTAATTATTAGTCCAAGTGATTCTTGACAAGCTGGCACGTCCAACTCAACACTTAGTTTGTAGAACCATCTCATTGTTGTTAAAATTTCAATTCTTTCTTCGTCTGTAAGTAATACTGAATCAACAAATTTATAAAATATGTATGTCATGCTTTTAGCATAGAAAAATCTATAAAATTCTAATTCATTATTTTCTTTAAATAAGTCGTATATGATTTTGTATGCTTTGCTAATACCGTTAAAATATTTTATATTACAACTTGTAGATATTGAAGATGCAGAGTTTCTTTGTCTGTAATAATAAACAACATTTGGTATATAATAAACGTTTTTAGATTTTATAAAGCAATTCATTGTAAAGATTGCATCTTCAGCAGGAACTCCTAATACGAATTGCATTTTATATTCATCTAAGAAACTTTTTCTAAAAAGTTTGTTCCAAACAGCTGAATTCATGATGTAAAATGAATCTTCATAATCTTTGATAGCAACTTTAAAGTTTTTATATTTTTCCAAATTGAAAACTGGTTTCTCCCAAAGCTTACCATCATCATTACAATTTTGATAATTTGCTACAACATAGTCAGCATCTCTTTTTTCAATTTCTTCTACCATTGGTCTTATAGAATCTTCTGGTAAGTAGTCATCTGAATCGACAAACATTATATAATCTCCAGTAGCATTTGCTAATCCATGGTTTCTGGCATCAGATAAACCACCATTTTCTTTATGAACGCATTTAACATTTTCGTACTTTTGAGTAAACACATCACACATCTTACCAGAAGAATCTTTAGAACCATCATCTACTAAAATTATTTCTAAGTTTTCATAGGTTTGATTTAATATAGAGTTTACGCATTCTTCTAAATAATTTTCTACGTTATAAACTGGTACAATGACACTAACTTTTTTCATATTTTTCCCTCCTAAAGAAAAAATCATAGAGAATCCCCCTATGATTTTAAGAATTCTCTAACGCCTACCAGGTTAGCTGACGGATTAGGAATAGAGATTTCCTTTTAAGCTCTAATAGCTTAAATACACCCCATAATTGGTTCCCCGGCTCTTTTTCAAGATTAAGCGTCTCTTTACTACGTTTTCTATTTTAACACAAATTTTACAAAATTTCAATCATTTTTCTATTTTCCAATAAACATCTGCACTAAAATTTTCCCATAAGTCTTCGACTCAACAATTCCAATTCCTGTATAATTATATGCATTACTTAAAATATTTTCTCTATGACCTTGCGAATTCATCCAAGCTGTGACAGCTCCTTTTAATGTAGAGTTTCCAGCAATGTTTTCACCAGCTGCTTTATATGTTATCCCAAAAGATTTCATCATATCAAAAGGACTTCCGTACGTAGGTGAATTATGTGAAAAATAATTATTATAAGCTAAATCTTTTGCTTTTATTTTTGCTACTCTTTGAAGTTCCTTATCCATTTTTAAAGCAGACAATCCATAAGCAGCCCTTTGCTCATTTATTAATTTTAAAAGTTCTTCTTCTTCACTAGTCGCACCAGTAGCTACAGTACTTCCACTATTTTCTGTACTTGGTTTATTTGTAGTTCCTGTATTCGAGCTATTAGAATTTGAATTTCCTGTTATTGCTTTTATATATTTCTTACTAACCGCACCAACTAAATCACTTTCTGTTTGAATAACATACCAGTCTCCTACTTTCGCAAAAACTCTAACGTATTCATTTTTATAAACTAACCCAACTGATTTAAAATTTGTACCAGGACCGCTTCTAACATTTAACGCAGATGCAGTTACCATCCCTGTAACAAAATTAACTTTTTCATAATATGTCATACCGTATATTACTGTACATGTAGCAAAAAGTATAATCATAATTAGGCTACTAACTAATATTTTTTTCTTCATAAAAAAACCTCCCTCTTGGTATAAACTAATTATTACCAAAAGAGAGATTTTTATACATTACAATTATTTAGCTGTTACAACTTGGTCACCTGTAGGAATCTTTATAGAAACACTTTCGTTTATATTACTAAATTTTGCATCAGCATCAATGTCAATTGCTATAGTTTCATTCTCCTTTACAAGTTTAACATTTAATTTGATTCCATTTTTAATAGCATAGCCATTTTCTATAGTTCCTGTAATTGTTGCAAGACAATTCTTCAAAGATAAATCTTTTAACTCTTCATTCTTTGCAGATTCTTTTAATAATTTTAATGCATCTATTTTAATTTCATATTTCTTTGTAGATGTACCTTTAACAGAAACATTATCATCACTTAATACTTTTTTTAGTGCATCAAATGTTGTCTTTAAAAGGCTATATGTATTAGCATCAAATTCAACTTCATTTAAATATTTTTCAATAGTTTCTTTTAAATCTAAATTAGCACCTTCAAACAAACTAGAAAAAGATTTTGTATCATCTAAATCACTTACAATCCATTTACCAGAAGTATTTTTTTCAAAAAGTGGACTATATACATACATCTTGTCTTCAGTAATAATACCTTTAATATTTATACTAGTAAGTTTGTTAGTCTTAACAACTTCGTAAGCAGAACCTTTTCCTGTTAACTTACAGTTCATATCAAGTGAAATAGCATTATTACTCTTAGCTACTACGATGTCACCCTCAATATTTATATTTGTATTATCACTTCTGTTTTCAGAATTTTTATAATCTACTTTACCAGTTACTTTCATTGTAGCATTATAAGTATTTAGTACACCTTTTTGAGCATCTATTAATTCAAAATAGTTTGGAATACTCTTTCTTAAGTCAGCCATCATACCTTTTACATCTGCTATAACGACAACTCTTTTTTCAGCATCCCAGCTAACTTTTCTATCCATACTTTCTGCAATAAATCTAACTGGCACTAAAGTTCTACCATCTCTAATAACTGGTGCAGAATCTAAAGTAATATTAGTAGTCTCACCACTTACTATTTTTTTAGCTACATTATTATCTATTTGAAGTTCTATTTCGACATTATCCTTCTTAGCATTTACAGTTCTAGTTTCAGGTGTCCATTTAATATTTTCATCTGTTACACCTAAACTATTAAATATCTTTCTAAATGGTACCATTGTTCTGTCATTTATAATTTGTGGATTTACATCAACAAAATCAATGTATTCACCATCATTTTGAACTCTTATTGCACTTGTTGGATTAGCTGCAATAAGTGTAGGTTCACCACCTGGCAACGCAGATATAGGAACAAAATCATACTCACCTGCATAAGCAAATGATGCCATCGTAAATATCATAACGATAGACGCAATAAGTAATAAAAACTTTTTCATAAAATCTTCTCCTTTACTATTTGTTTATTGTAATCACATACTCTACCTTTTCATTATATTCATTTGATAAAACAAAATCAATAGTAAGATTACTGCTATTTGCCATTTTAATTTTACAATTAATCGTATTCATGTCATAGCATAATTCATCAAGCTTTACATCATAATTAAAAATCTTGCTATTTAAAAACGTATATGCTCTACTAACACTATCATCCCACATAATATTGTCAAACTTAGTAAAGTCAAAATAATTATAGGAAATATTATCAGTAGAAACATTACCCGTAGATAAAACGACAGCACCATTTTCATTGGTCAATTTAAATTTAGAAAGCAATTTAGAAAAATCACTTTTTCTAGAAGCAAATGTTGAAATATTTATTTTACTTTCTTCGATAGCACATAATTTTTTAAAAGTATCAAATGCAGAAGCATTATATCTGCCTTCTAAATTTAGTGCACCATAAGTAATCGTTTTCTTCTCTTGTCCAAAAATTTTCTTAGCGCCATCAGAAACCGCTTCTGTTATTAAACCATTTTTAGTATAAGTATTTTTATATGTAAGATTTCCCCACCCTTCAGAATTAATTTCTTTCATCAAATCATTAGAGCCGCCAAAAGTAACATTAACATCTTGCAAAATCTCATCACCATTTTTAGTTTCAGATATTTGAGCATTTACAATCGCCTCATTATTATTAGCCGAATTTTCCAAATCAAAATACTTTCTTGTTATCGTAACACTAGCATTATTAGATGAGTTAGTCAAAAAACCATAAAGAGTATTTGACTTAGCCTTTACACTATTTAAAAAATAATCATAATCAATTATAACAGCAGTTCTATTCACACCGTCCCAAGCCACAGTCTTACCAAGACTTTCAGCAATAAATCTAAGAGGAACTAAAGTCCTATTATTTACAATCACAGGTGCAGAATCCAATTTAATACTTTGCGTATTTCCATTCACCGTCTTTTTTGCAAGATCATTTCCAATCTGCAATTCAATTTGAACATCACCTTGCTTAGCCTTTATAGTCCTAGTTTCAGCAATCCAAGTTATATTCTCATCAGCAACATTCAAAGCATTAAAAATCTTTCTAAAAGGAACCATCGTCCTACTATTTATAATTTGAGGATTAACGACATTCCCATTACTATCTGCAAAATTCAAAACATCCCCATTCACTTGAACCTGCACATCAGATGCATAACAAACAGAAAAAATCATTATAAAACAACAACCTAATCCAATTAAAAATTTTTTCAATTTCCTTCCTCCTTCTTTTGTAAACATTAAATAAAATTCTATCTTCAAGGAGGTTTGATAATACTTTTAGTAGCGTTTTTTTGTCAAGGTGGAGATTGCGAAGCAATACTACCTTGACAAAACGTAGCGGATAAAAGTATTATCAAACCTTCCCACCACATCTAATTTAAACTTCTAAAGTTATCAAGGCTTCTTTCAGCCAAAAATTCATACTTTTTCTTCTTATCCTTAAACTTCACATCAGTCTTTAAAAGTCCAAAATTAGCATTCATCGGTTGAAAGTCATCATTTGGAGTAGAAACATACTTAGCCAAAGCCCCTATTATAGTCTCACTACTAAAAATAATCCTATCCTCTCCATTAAACTTTTGAATAGCATTAAGTGCCGCAACCATACCAGATGCTATAGATTCAACATATCCCTCTACACCAGAAATTTGTCCAGCAAAAAATATATCAGTTCCTTTCAAATTAAAAGTCTCATCAAGCTTTTCAGGTGAATTAATATATGTATTTCTATGCATAACACCATACTTAATAAACTCAGCATTTTTTAAAGCAGGTATCATACTAAACACTCGCTTTTGCTCGCCAAATTTTAAATTTGTTTGAAAGCCAACCATATTATAAAGACTACCATCAAAATTATCTTGTCTTAACTGAACAACAGCATAATACTTTTTATCAAAACCGACTGGTTTAAGAGGTCCATACGTAAGAGTTTGCGAGCCACGTCTCGCCATCTCTTCTATTGGCATACATCCTTCAAAAAGTCCACCGTTTTCAAAACTATGTTTTGTAACAACCTCTGCGTTTATTAACTCGTTATAAAAAGCTTCATATTCTTCTTTTGTCATAGGACAATTTATATAGTCACTATCCCCTTTTCCATATCTATCGGCAGTAAAAGCATTATTCATATCAATCGATTCTTTAGTTACTATCGGAGCTGCTGCATCATAAAAGAAAAGTTCTTCTTTTCCCATTAACTTTTGAATTTCTTCTGACAAACTTTCAGAAGTAAGTGGACCTGTTGCAATTATCGTAATACCTTCCGGTATTTTAGTAACTTCTTCTTTTATTACCTCTATATTTTCATTTTCATTTATGTACTTAGTAACAAGCTTTGAAAACTCATCTCTATCAACTGCTAAAGCTTGACCTGCAGGCACTTTTGTCTTATCAGCACACTCTATAAGAAGTGAGCCAAGTCTTCTTAACTCTTCTTTTAAAAGTCCACAAGCATTTGTTATAAGATTAGACTTAAAAGAATTGCTACAAACAATTTCAGCTAAATTTTCACTTGAATGTGCTGGCGAAAATTTAATTGGTTTCATTTCATAAAGTCTAACCTTTATCCCTCTTTTAGCTATTTGATAAGCTGCCTCTGTGCCTGCAAGACCAGCTCCGATTACATTTATATATTCCATTATTTTTTCCTTTCACCTTTATTTTTATAAGCTAAAAAATGTATCGTTTTTTATTAAAGCTTAGATAAATACAATTACTCATATAAAGATTTTAAAAGAGCAATCTCTTTTTCATATCCATCAAGTTCATTTGGAGTCTCTAAATAAAAAGGCAAATCTCTTAATTTAGGATGATTAATTATTCTTTTAAAAGCCTCAATTCCAATACTTCCTTCACCTATTTTCTCATGTCTATCTTTATGACTTTCAAAAGTATTTTTGCTATCATTTATATGAATTGCTTTAAGCCTATCTAGTCCAATAACTTTATCAAATTCATCTAAAACTTTGTCTAAATTATTTACAATATCATACCCTGCATCATAAACATGACACGTATCTAAGCAAACACCCAATTTTTCTTTTAGCTCAACTCCATCTATAATTCTCTTTAACTCCTCAAAACTTCTTCCAACTTCGCTACCTTTTCCAGCCATAGTTTCAAGTAATACAGTAGTTGACTGCTCTTTCCAAAGTATTTCATTTAAGGCTTCTATAATAAGCCTTATTCCTTCATCTGTACCTTGTCCAACATGACTTCCAGGATGAAAATTATACATATTGCCAGGTACAAACTCAAGTTTTTCTAAGTCATCCTTCATCGTATCCTTACCAAATTTTCTAATTCCTTCATCTGCTGAACACACGTTTATCGTGTATGGAGCATGTGCTAAAATTTTTGCAAAACCATTTTCTTTGCTAATATTTAAAAAACTTTCTACATCTTTAGGGTCAACTTCTTTGGCTTTTCCACCACGAGGATTTCTAGTAAAAAACTGAAATGTATTTCCGCCAATGCTAATAGCTTCTTTAGCCATGTGTGTGTACCCTTTTGAAGCAGATAAATGACATCCTATATTTAACATACTTTTCCTCCTATTTTACTTCTTCTAAAGCTCTTGCTAACTGATCTCCACATGAAGTATCTTTATATCCACATTTTATTCCCTTTAAAATGCTAATAACCTTGTCCTTAGGTTGTCCTTCTACCAAAGCTGCAATAGCTTTTAGATTACCATTACAACCTCCTGTAAATCTAACATTTCTGACAATCCCATCTTCTACATCAAATTCAATTTGACTAGAACAAGTACCATGTGTTTTATATTTATAATTCATAAAAATTCCCCTTTCTACAACTATTATTCCATCAATAGTCCTATTATATCAGATTATTTTAGTAAAAAAAAGATTGTAATAGAGGTTTATTTGAAAATCAATAATATTTTTGTCAAATGTTGATATTATATAGCAAATCATGTATTATAATTATTGATATGTAAATTGAAAGGAAGTACTTATGAAAAAGAAATTTATAATTTTGGTAATTTTATTTATGATATTATTAACAGTTGTCTTAGAGTTACCAAAAATTGAATCAAATTTAAACCATACAAGTGGCGAAACATCAAACGTCACAAATGTTGTCCGGCCCTTCCATAAACAATAACTCTACTGCAACTACGAACTATGCCTCAAATGAAAAAAAAGAAAAAATAGTTATTACAGAAATTCCAGAACTACTAAAGAACTTTAGATACCAAGTAAAAACACAATCAGGCGAAAAATATAGTGGTGATATCTGCTTACCTGAACCTAACAAATACAATAAAGTTAAAGGTATTACAACTTTTAGAGGAAATAATTACAGAGATACTGCAGCCTATGGCTTTGTAAACGTAAGTGAAAATAAACTTGCAAAGGTTTGGACAAATGTAATTGGACAAACAGATAGTTGGACAGGCGTTGGCTGGAATGGTCAGCCATCAATTGTTGAATGGGATAAAAACATAAGAAAACAAATGAATCTTTATGATGAATTTAAAGAAAAAGAAAATTTTGTTGAAGTAATATACGGAGCTCTTGACAGTTATGTACATTTCTATGATTTAGAAACGGGACATCCATCACGTGATCCTATAAAAGTTGAAAGTTCAATCAAAGGTAGTATAACAATCGACCCTAGAGGCTATCCTCTACTTTATGTTGGTCAAGGCATAAATCAATTAAGTGGTGAAACTGTAAGATTTGGTTATCATATCTTTAGTCTTATAGATGGCAAAGAACTATACTTTATAAACGGTAGAGATAAATTTGCTTACATCGGTTGGGGTGCTTTCGATGGGAATCCTTTAATCGATTCAAAAAATGATACCATGATTTTACCAGGAGAAAACGGACTTGTTTATGTTACAAAATTAAACACAAATTACGATACTGTAAATGGAAAAATCACCATCAATCCTAACGTTACAAGATACCGTTACACAAAAAACGGCTATGCTGGTGGAATGGAAAATTCTATAGCAATATATAATAACTATGCTTTCTTTTTAAACAACAACGGTGTACTACAAGCACTTGATTTAAGCACACTTTCACCGCTTTGGTCGTACAACATGGAAGACGACTGTGATGCAACACTTGGCTTAGAAGAAGAAAACAACACAATAATGCTATATGCAGCTTGCGAGGTAGATAAAAGAAGAGCCGCAGCTCCTGCTTTTGCAAAAAAAATAGATGGTAAAACAGGTCAAGTAATTTGGGAATACTCTTGCATTTGTCAATATGATGCAAACGTAAACGGTGGTGCTCTTTCGTCACCAATAATAGGGAAAAATGATATATCAAACTTAGTAATATTTAATTTTTCAAAAACAACAAATTTAAAAACCGGAAAAATGGTTGCCTTAGACAAAGCAAACGGAAACGTAGTTTGGGAAAAAGACTTAAACTTCTACTCTTGGAGTTCTCCAGTTGCTTGTTATACTAAAGAAGGAAAATCTTACATTATATTTGGAGATTCAAACGGACAACTACATTTGATAGACGGTAAAACAGGCGAAACATTATACGTACTTCAAACGGGTGGTGGAAACATGGAAGGTTCCCCAGCAATTTATAACAACCAAATCATTATCGGAACAAGAGGAAAACGAATTTATCGAGTAGACATTCATTAAAAAATTTGTGACAGAAAAGGGATAAGAGACGTAGGATTGATAAAACTTTTAGTAGCGTTTTTTTGTCAAGGTGGAGATTGCGAAGCAATACTACCTTGACAAAACTTAGCGAATAAAAG
>JABLTK010016736.1_pt1 | contig 10519 bp, 14 predicted proteins | sample 7160131 | NCBI WGS metagenome assembly JABLTK01 (sample SAMN14651221, study PRJNA627086) | human gut metagenome | isolation source: feces | host: Homo sapiens
AATTACCGGAGTCACTAATTCCCAGAACTGACGAGGAGGCTTAGATGGGCTTTTCTACAACATCATGACATGTAAAGCGGAAACAACACGAGGAGCCATTCCAATCTCACTTGACTTGTTTACCTTGATCTACACTTCAAAGACTGTTTTGATTCCTACACCGATGGTTCCATCTTCCTTTATTAGTCGAACAACTTTATTGTTCTGAATTGCGTCTTTTAGTTCGGAATCGTTGTTCAACCCTGACTCCAAACTTGGAATACTCGTTGAACGTTCCAAAGATTTGACATCAATCGAATTCACATTGAATGGATCCTCTTCGTCTTCAAAGATCAACTTTCGCTATTTCTTAGTTCCAGAAATCGTACATACTATTTTCTTCTCCGTCTCCTTCTTGTTTGAATCTAATACAGTATCTAATGACATAGTCGCCAAAGTTAATAAGATAGAGCTATTAGATAATTCTCACTGAAGAAAAGAGAATTCAGTGATAATCTGGATCCAATGAATCGTACTTATGGGAATCAATGACTCTAACAAATTCGAGCCGATTTATGTCCTATCTAGTTTTTCGTTTTCTCTTTCGGGTTGGTTCTATTTAAATGAACGGCGGTATTAATCCATCAACGACAAAACTGTTTCGAGTGAGGAAGACTGTTTTCAAGATGCTCATGAAACGAGGATATGCTGTTAGTGAAAACGACATGAACATGACTCTAGATACATTTTTGCGAGATGTATTTGAATTCTAGTTTGGTGAAGTGTAGTATTGCGATGCTGAAGGCAATCCCAATTTAAATGAAGTTACAATTCCTGTTGGATTATGAAGATTGAATTTATTACATGTAGGCCCGTCGAGCTGACTCTGAGGATGAAAACGATCGAATTGTAGTATTTTTCATCCGTGGAACCGATAAGAAGGTTTAAATGGAAGAGTTGACTTATTTTTAGATCAATGGAAAGGATTTTGAAGCAAAGGTTGCGCAGATGGCAGCTGATCTCGTCAAACGCGTTGTTCTAGTGTTTGGAGGTGAACTCACAAGTGATGGAAAGAAGGTTTCATTCATGTTGGGAGTTGAGATATAGAAGCTCAATGCTTGTTCGACTGCAGATATGATTGTAGAGGGTTTTACCGAAGACGAACTTGTTGTTGATATTACAGAGCATGAACTAGTTAGGATGGTTCTCTTTATCTATTATAGGTCCCTGAGCATCAGCTGTTGAACCCAAGTGAAAAGGCCTATCTATTAAAACAGTATGGTCTAGAAGAAAGACAGCTTCCACGTATCCAAAAGCGAGATCCCATCGCTAGATACTTTGGAGCACAGAAAGGTCAGGTATTTAGAATTGTCAGAAAGAGTGAAACTGCTGGAAAATACGTAACCTATCGAATTGTGGATTCGTAGTCTGTTTGACATGTTTGTTACTATTTCGTTTCATGGGATTTTTGGTTAGAAAGCAAGAATACGTGTTGTACAAGCGTTCTGGAGCAGCAGACAATACATTCCAGATTGATCCTTGTCAATTGTGGAGATATAGTTGGCCTTTTCATTCCAATTTTATGTAGAACAAAGAACAGCTCCTTCATTCACACAAGTTATGTGGGGCACATGCCCCTTACCTTTTGGTTACGCTTTCATCGTCTCAATAGCCGTAGAGTATCATCTTTCATTAATTAGGAAAGGTCTTATGCTGGAAACCATCAATTCTATCCGACTCATCATTCCATCAGATTCTTGTTCTCCTCGTTTCTACGTTATGTATCATTACTGAAGCAGCAGTATTAGATTCTTGGTTCTTTGAACCGTAGATTAGTAAAAGTACTAACACTTATCTCCCTTGTACACTATCATTCCTTCTTTTTCTTTGCTACCCCTTTTTACCGCGCTTTGTGATCATTTCCTGTTCATCTGTGTTGCTCTTGAATCTCATTCAATGCAATCACTTCAATCAATGGAGAAATCAAAATGAATCTCTCATTCCTCTCTTACTAATCATAATTACTGTTCCAACAACCACAAGTGCTGTAACTGTAATTCTTATCGTCTCTTTTGCTGTATCTTGTTGGAGATTGTTCATCTCACTTCGGACACATTTCAGGCAATCGATATCCATTGTTTTCTCTCTGTCTTTTTCATTTCTGTGTTCTATGCTTGTTCTACATATTGATACTCCTACAGCAATACTGAATGCCTTATTGTTATTTCATATGCACCTAATTACGCCAATCCGATATCTTTGGCACCAGCACAATATTCATGTAGTCGAACAATATGTTCTTTGTTAGAAACCGAAATAACAAACATTGTACAATCGAAAAATAGAAGATACTACACGATTCTGATAAGCAAAGAGAAGAACAATAATGAATGACAATTCCAGGAATCTGTAAGACCACTGATTCCTTTTAGCAATACACACTCTATTAATTACAAGAAATATTCAATTCAACCCAAGAAAAGAGCAATGATGATCCCATCTATTCATGATCTCATTCATGTACTATCACTCGTCAAAGCACACGTTGCAGGAAACACAATGACCGGCCAACTTCGGCCGATATACACCACAAATGGAACAATATACCGAGTTCGGGTCATTTTCAAGATCCATTTCTCGACTATCCCACACGATCCCTGGATCTACCATCGTCGTGAATAGATAACTCAGAATACAGACACATGATGTGATAATTGTCAAGATATATTGATTGTATTGGATCCTGTAGGCATTTCGAACGCTTATAGTACAGAGAAGACAGAGAAGAAACAAAAGGGAAAGACAGCGATATCTTTGAATTAAGATCTCAAGAATAATCACACCGTCCTGGTCCTAATAGAAGAGTGATCCCGTAACGACTACGTGATCGATAGAGAATGAAGAAACGACCTTGAACGATGAAAAATCTATTTGATTATCCTTTCTCAGTCTCAACATACCGTCGACTTTTATCTGCCATCTGCAGAAGGAATCTTTTGAATGGAAGTAAAATCGCGGGAATTCGAGAATGAACAATATAAACAAAATAGTTCTTTAATATTTGTTGTTTGCTTGGATCTTAAAGGATATAAGATTAAGGATGGTTGGAGTACAAGAGAATTCTGATTACTAGGATTATGGACATTCGTCGTACATGAATGATATTCCTGCTTATCTGGAAAAAAGATATAATATCCAAAGACAACTTGGGTATGGATCGTATGGAACTGTGTTTCTAGCTATTCAGAAATCTACAAAGAAACAGTACACGTAATAGTTGGTAGTAATGGAATCAGAGTGGCCATCAAATACATGCACCACATTTTTAGCTCAAGGGAAGATGCTACAAGAACGCTACGTGAAATCTCAATTATGCGGCAGTGCAATCATCCTTGTATCTGTAAAGTGCTTGATGCATTCATTCCTCAAGGAAAGGATAAATTCAATTGTGTTTGGCTTGTTATGGTAGTCCTATAATGGGATCTAATTACTGAATAGGAGTATGGTGGTTGGGATCTTCAGAAAGTGATGGAAACTTATCGAGATATTCAAGGATGGTCTGCTTCGCATGTACGCTATATTATGTATCAGATCATATGTGCATTTCATTATCTCCGAGTATTTGTTAATCGAGAGTTCCAACACATAGACGGCATATATCATGCATCGTGATGTGAAGCCATCCAATATTTTGATGGATACGCAATGTGGAATTCATGTTATTGATTTTGGCTTGGCTCGTCGTATTTCACCTACCCAACCCGTTGCTCGTAGCGACTCTGCTACTATTTCTGTGCTTTCCGCACAAAGTGAAGACTTAGGAAGCCTTCAAACCGAACAGTCTGAAGAGTCAGCAGAAGAGCCTCGTCCACTGTTACAACGTCCTATTCTCCAGCGACAGTTGACTCGTCACATTGCCACTCGTTGGTATCGTGCTCCCGAGATCATCATTCTGGAGGTGAATATAATCACATGGTATGATGGATAGAAGAACTACTCCTTTTCTGTTGATATTTGGTCATTGGGATGCATTTTTGTTCTTTTTCTATCATTCCATGATTCGTAGGCAGAATTACTCCAGACATTGGAACCAGATATCGGCACTCCTTCTGCCTTGTTCCCTGGCACGGCATGTTATCCATTGAGTCGACCTCGTACAGGAGAGGGACTGGAAATCCTAAAGGAGGAGTATACAGGAAGAAACCATCAATTGCTGAAGATTTTCGAAATAATTGGGACCCCAACACCGTAAGACGAATAACCAAATTATGTGATAGGCAGTGAAGAGATTGATGCTTTGGAGAATGAGGATATGAAGACATTTCTGCGTCAGATCGACCCAATCAAAGGAAAAGGATTCAAGGATTTGTTGCCTCATGCAGAACCAGCAGCGTTGGATCTATTGAAGCAAATGTTGTATTTTGGTAAGAACGATGGAAGTGTGTGATGATAGACCCTAAGAAGCGAATTACCCCCGAAGAAGCTCTGGAATCGCCATACTTCAATGGAGTTCGTTGTAAGGATATGGAAGTGAGATACGATGAGAGGAATGTTAAGTAGTTGTCATTTGGGGGACAATTAGTGTTGCCTATCGATTTCAGCAAGATCGATACCGAGATGACAATCCGATTATGTCGAACTCAGATTTACAATGAAATATTACAGTTTACAGAGAAACGAGAAAAGGAAGAAGAGGAGATTTCTTTTGTACGACGATTATCATCTTCCAGTAAAGTCCTGAAGATGGTAACAACGAAAGCACAACTTAATAAACCTGAGGAGGATAAGAAGTGTACAGTAATGTAGATTGTTTGTTTAACAAATTATTCACTGATCATTGTATAAGAGGGTCATAATAATCAATACAATCGCACACTTTCCGAATCCTCGTATTCTGAAGTACTTTTCGAAACAATGTTTCTTGAGTTGGCCATCGTCGTAAACACACTGAGAGTGTCAGAACAGCATACTTCAATATTCGAGGATCCTCTTTCTGCAGCATAAACTTGAGTAAAGACAAGGAGCCACAATCCATCCATAACGCAAGCCGAGAACAGGTTAAGGTTACAATCACTAATAGATTACTGATCCTTACTTGAAGCGATGGTTCTCCAATCCACATGATCAACATAAGTTGAGTCAAAACATGTTTCTGAAGTATCCATTCACAAACCCATTCTATCTCATCAACCATTCTGATCCCTACGATTCTGACAGAGACAGGTAATCAAATGAATTAGATCCTTTAGGATATCTGTGGCCGTATCAACACATGATCGCAGCAGCTCTGTCTCCTTCTGAAGCAGTGTTAACACATACGAGCACAATGCTTCTGTTGTGGGAGTGTATGGAACTGATGCCACTCGTGTGAGATGCTGGAGAAGCTGCAGAGTTGCTAACAGAGTATACGTTTGTGAACAGTTCTGAATGAGATGATGATAAAGTTGCTTCAAGAGGAGCAACGACAAATGTTTCGACTCCAATCGATACTTGAGACTCAAGATGTTTCGAAGCTGTTTCCCCTCTTCCCTTTGGAGACAATGGAATCCACTCTGGCTCTGTGTCAATTGCAGACTCACGCTCACAGGACCTACACATCACCATCTTCTCTAAATCTTACAGACTCGAGCCAATGCCTCCAGTAATCTTCGAGCATCCACTTGATCCCACTGTGATACCAAGAGTGATGGGAGTGATGGTAGCCATCGCAGACACAAAGGAGCTACTGCTGGTTCTTCCTTCAGCCAGTCAAGCAAGGAAGACAGATCTGCAAGTTGGGTACTCTGCATGAATTGACGTAAAACATTCCGAATTTGACATTTCAGGTTTTCGGTCAGAATCCCTTCAGATTCATTTCGATCCAGAACGTTCAGTAACCATTGATACGGTATCTCGTCACAAAGAGCTCCTTGTGAAGGAGACTCTGCAACCACTTCTGCCATATCTAATGGATTGAGTTGAATGAACGATAAACTAGAAATTGTAGAATGGGTGAAGTGAAAGACTGAGGCTACATGTGAATTCCCAAGGGTGCATATACAGTGAGAGAGCAGATACGAAACAGTTTTAGCTTCAAGAAATCCTTTTCGTCGTTTGATTGTCTCAATTAGATAAGCAAGAGTGGACATTGATGAAGGAGGAGAATGAATGATGACGAAATGAAACAGCTGAGCGAAAACTGACCAATGGTTCAGTCTTTGAGATACATTCTCAAGCATCAACCACATGGAAGAGGAATCAATTTGATGATCCTGAACAAATCGATAGACACAATAAATATCATATTCGATTGGTGATTCTGTTGTAGATAACTGATGAATGAATAACTGACAAAGAGTTGGTGTCATACCTGATGCGTTGAGTTGCTGCTTCAATCCAATCTCACCACATCCCCGTAAAGTATTCATTACAGAGTTCTGGAGCGATAGAGCAAGCGAATTTACACACTGATGAAGTTGGATGTACAAACCACTTTCAATGAGTGGGATATACCACGAAGAATAGTCAAGTGAGAGTGACAATAATGAACAAATCGAATACTGACAATCAAGAGACGAATAAGATGCTAATGAATAGAGAAGAGAAGAAAAGTAACTCAATGGAGCTTCTAACTATAATGAGATCAATTCAAATACACACTGGATCGTAAAAGACAATGATGGATAATTGCACAAAGACTCTGAAAACAAGATGGTGGGATTGAGGCATGAAGTACCGAGGAGAGAAAGCGCAGAACAGAGTCTGAGAAAGCTTGATATAAGATACTATACGAATCTATACCATGACTAATGAGAATATTGACAAGATGAAACACTTCTTTGAGAATTGTCTCATTAGTGCGATGCCGAAGACAACATAACAAAAGAGACTGCATGATGGTATCCAAAGTACAGATCTTTAATGGTTTCACTTCACAGTACTCTAGATATCATATTGTAGAACTATTCTGTACTGTTAATTCGCTTTGATATAGTATGTAAAGCAGATATCACAATCCGTTGATCAGGATCCAGTAACTGTGAACATAATGAACTCCACACATCTAAGAGATAAAAAAAGGAAAAATATCCGTTACCTCGATTCTTCTGCCTTGTCATTGATGCGATTGAACCTTCGGGATGACTTAGCATCCTCTCTTCGTTCCTTCCGATACCAAATTCACTTCCTTGGTATATTCCTCCTTTCGCTTCTCCTTGTGAAAGAAACATACCTTTGTAAGATCTCACGTAAGGAAGAGAATCAGCTGATACCAGGGATAGAAGATGATGAAAACACTTTTCGTAGATTTCTCTTCTTGCAATGGTACAAGTGAGTTATTATGATAGAATTGAGTTATACTTAGGGTTCACAAAAGGATGGATCGAAAGAAAGGCTGAGAAAGGAGAAAAAGGAAACAACTCGAAAGAAGGTTGTGAATATGAAGAAGGGAAGTAAGGATATTGGGAATCCGTTTTAACACATAGAGAAATACATTGCTGCCAAGCATGAAGAAGTACGACAAGAGATGCAGTTACGGAGAGTATTGGACGTACTTAAACTAGTAAAGTGTAGTCTATTACGAAAGTCATTGGACAAACAATTGAAGAGGCGTGTGCCTCCAAAGCTGTTCAACAGGAAGGAAACAAAATAAAGCTTTCTGATCTAAAGGAAAAGGGAAAGAATCGGTTGAATGATGCTCGTCAGAAGTTGAGGGAAGAGGAAAAGAAGCGAAAGGCTAGATTTAGTGTACCTGAACCAAAGAAAGATGACTGGGACAAAGAGTTTGGAGATGATTTACTGTGGTAGTTTGCTTTTCATTTTGCTTCTTTGTTGTGACTAACGTGAAGAAAGCAGGGATACTCAAATGAGTCTTGAAGATCTAACTTCTTAACAAATCTATGAGACGCAAATACAACTCATAAGTAATAATGCCATTTTATGCAGATTTAAAATAGCCACCATAATTCCAGTTTATAATAATCAATCATAGTATTACCACTGTACAATTGATTAATTGGTGATTATTAACCGCGATTGGTTACTTTTTAGTTTTCTGTTCCTGTAAACGATGCTCCGGAATCGCGATCTTGATAATCGAGAAGATGGAGTTCTTTATGTTGATGAATATGTTAGCGTAAGAGCCTCTTGTATCACTTATCTGTAGAGTCGCACGCAAGACGTATACCTCCACTATCCAGTTTTGGAAACTCCTCTGGTGCAGAGAGATTTACGTCGGCGGGCAACATCTAATCTTAAGCAGCCTTCTTATTATGGAAACAAAAAGGTATATATCGAAGTGGTCTATGATATGTAGAAACAGTATTCCCCTTCTACTGATCCAAATACTCGTCTTCTCCCACTTCATGCATGGAATGCAAAGAGAATGAAGATGCGCCGGATGTGGGGTTGGTATCTCCCCTATGTCGATAATCAACATGAGGTTAGTAGTTGCTTAAAGGTTATCTTATCGATTGACTTATATCTCTAGTCTGTATCTAGATGTGCTACAGTTCATGATTCGTCCTATTATGAGATTATTTCTGTTTATGGTTGTCTTGATAATGTATGTGAGATTCTCGGACAAGCAGTATCTATTTTATCTAGTTTTTACATCTAGAGTCTGAGGAAGAGTGCCTATGATCTTGGGAGTGTCCCAAGTGATCGACTGAATACTATTTTTATATATTCATCTATTGAAGAGTCTGTCTATTGCATTGGACCAGTTCAATTATTAATCGAGCAACATCAGTCGGTTCACTCACTCAGTTCCGATTCTGCAACTATGCTTACTGTGTGGCTTTTATGCCATCCATCGATTTCAGATTCGGTGTTTTCTGTTTTGCAGAAGTTAGCTGTAAATTTGTGAGTGCCAAATAAACCCATGATTATTAGAGCTACCGTATCCTATGTGACTGATATTTGTTATCTCTCTATTCGTGGGAACCGTTCATTAGAGTTATTCAAGAAACTGTATCCTAGAATAGGGATTGAAGAGTCGACAATGAAAAACTACCAATATGTAACCATTCCATATTTTGTGTCTATTTCGACTGCTCCCTATTATGCTCCTGAATACTCTTCAGTCAATGGTGATCTTCAGCTTCCAGTCCCAACTCAGGTTTATTACCCTCCTGAGAATGCTGTGTTTGAAACAGTTAATGAGCCTTCTTCTAAGACACATATGGCCCTCCCCTCAGTACGGAAGGTGACAACCTTTTCTTCCTTAACTCCAATTACTGACTTGAAGAAAGATATTGGTAACGGTGCGAATACCATTGTCATTCGTCGTTATGGGTCTCGTCTTGGTCGGAGTATGAACGGATTTGACATTCTGTTACCTCGATCTGTTCTCGACTCAATGTGGCGAGTCATGTGCGATTTCCATGTGATTGTGGTAAGGTCTTCTTCTTGAAATCCATTGTAGTTGGCTCAGTTGGAGTGGCATGCATTGCATACATGCTTCGGGCAGCCTCTCTTTCCGTATGACTACCCTGAAACACCATCTGGAATGACATTTGTTCTCCAACACTACAGTTCTCCTTTTTTGAAACCACCATCATTGCTTGCGTCACGACTCTTTAAGGCACGTGATGCTCTAGTTGCTGTATATTCGGAAGTGATTCTGAATATTTCTCGTCCGCTGTTACCTGTTGAACGCGACGGATCCATTATTCGTTCTCTCTTACCAAAGCCTTCTTTATTGAATGATACACGTTCTTTATACTGTTCTCTTATTCCTGTTAATGTGAAGATAACTGGTCATGGTTCAATCAGTCTTCCTTGCGCTATTCGTAAGCCTACAAAGGAAGATCTCATTCTTGATCAATCCAGGTTCTATGTGTATCCCGAGGCAGTAAGCATTCAAGCGGAGAGTAATGGTTAGAATCAGATAATTGGCTTTGTGACTTCATTCATATGGTCTCCTAAGGCCTCTGCTTATGTTGCATTAGGATTTTGCGTCTCTGATTTGTTACGGTCATGTCTATCTGACCAGGGGTCTCGTTTGAATTGTGTTGTCTTGTTATCGGATGAAGTATGTACTTCTTCTTCGTTTGCTAGGCTTACTGTTATGGATGACTAATACACATCTGTAGAGTAATCTACCTATCTACATGTTTGTTAGAGATTGGAAAGATCTTTCGCCATTTGGGGATGACACTTTATTGGGCTCCGAATGACTCAACTCTCGCAACAAGAAAATAGACTACATACCATTGATTTCAATAAATCTATCTGTTTAATCACTCTCAGACATGGAAGGTAGGAAAAGTTTAAGAGAAGGCAAATCTCACTGGTGGTGTAGAAGTCAATGAAACTCCTGTTCCAGAACCCATTGCTATGGAGGAAAGTAATGAAAGTGCCAACATCTATTGTCCTGAAGGATATGTTGCTGTTGCGGAGGAACCAGAAGATGGAGTGGATTCAGAACATGAGGAATACATAAATAGCGGGTATATGACACTACCAGATGAGGATCCTGATGAAGATACTAGAACCCTTTTGTATCCGGAGAATTTGAAAAGTCTCATCTACGATGGAATTTAGCATCTCATCACTAAAC
>JABLTK010107424.1_pt1 | contig 10514 bp, 9 predicted proteins | sample 7160131 | NCBI WGS metagenome assembly JABLTK01 (sample SAMN14651221, study PRJNA627086) | human gut metagenome | isolation source: feces | host: Homo sapiens
AGGCAGGCAGGCAGGCAGGCAGGCAGGCGACTAATCCCGCCTTTTTTGGGTGCTCAAAAATATATAGGGATACATTGAATACCGTTACGGCGTAAAGCGCCGGGGCGGTATTTTTGTATATAAAAACCGAAAGGGGAAGAATCAATGAAGAAAACACTTGCGATAATGCTGGCGCTTATCATGGTGCTGGCGATGGTGCCGACCGTGGCGTTTGCGGAAGAACCGTATGTAGCTTGGATAGATGGAAAAGGCTACGCGACTCTCGAAGCAGCCGTAACCGCTGCCGAAAGCGGCGCCACCATAACGCTGGGCGAGGGGAAATATACTCTTTATGAAAAAAAAGCCAATGTGTCAAATAAGGATCTGACCTTTGTTGGCGCAGGAACCGATAAGACTACTTGGTTGATCGGCCCCAAGGTTCCTGATCCCGAAAAGTACGGCACGGAGTACAACAGCGACTACAGCTTTGATGTCCGCAATACTGAAGCAAAGGAAACTGTAACGTTCAAGAACATGACGCTCCAGTCGGGTCGTGTCGATTACCTTGGCTTTGCAGGCACTGACAATACTATCGTTGAGGGTTGCATCATTGAAGGCAAGACCTTCTACTGGGGCTATACCTACGCAACATTCACAAAAACCACCTTTAATTGCCCTGATGATGACTATGCGCTGTGGACATACAGCTCTCCCACGATGACCTTTGATAACTGTACCTTTAATTCTTCCGGCAAGGTCATAAACGTCTATAACGAGGGAGGTACACCGAATGTTACAGTTAACTTTAACAACTGCACGGTGAATTCGAAAAATCTCGAAAGCCTGAGCGTAATGAATATCAATGACACTTCTGTTGATTTTACAATCAACTTTACCGGAAACAATAAAATCAACGACATCAAAGCCGACGGTATACAGAAGACGGACGGAAGCCATGCTTCTGCCGCAGACAAAACAGATTCGGATGTAAAGAAAACCAGTACGCAGGCAACCTGCTCCAATCTGTTTGAGTTCAACATAAAATATAAAAGCCCCACAACTAGGACTACCGTTAACATCGATGGCACCCCTGTTTGGGAGAACGGCAAGATGGTAAGCCACAAGTACACCGACGGCTATAAGGATGATGCGTTTATTATAACTAAAGATGACACCCTTGGTTATGTGAAAAAATGCATATACTGCGGCTATACGGAACCTTTTTACGGCGAGCTTTCCAATGAAATAGAACTTGAGCGTACCGTCAATCAGGGTAAGGAAGTTAAAATTGAGACCCCTAATCCGAAGGATACATATAAGGTAAATGGACCCAGCGGCATCACCGTTGACTATACCGCTACTATGGATATGACGAAGCTGAAGTGGGAGAAACAGGGTTCATTATACGATGACCAATTTACTCCTTGGCAGATGCTGACGGCGCAACCGGGTTGGATAACGGAAGATACAGTGGTTTTCCTCAAATTTACATTTGACAAGAACATCGACTTGGAGGCTTTTAAGGCCACGTATGAAGCTGCTGTAAAGGCGGGTAAACCGACAGATGTGCTTATGCTGACAAGCAATATGTTTGAAATAGCTGATGATGGGGTTCAATTCGATATTGAAAACCAAAAACGCGAAATGACCATCAAGTGTAACTGGAAAAAGGAAACAGGCCATGACCCTGACCCCGAGATTACTCTTTATGGCTTTGGCCTGCCCGTTAAGGCCAACTGGGGAGGAAACAAAATAGATATTACGAATAGCGGCTGTGTAGGGGGAGCTGTGCATATAAAGTATAAAAACCCAGGGTCCGATGCAAAGATGAAAGCAGAAACAGTAGTACCCAATGTAGCAGCAAACGTTCAGGCGCAGAATACCTATCCGCCCGTGGATAATACGATCAAGATACCGATAGTGGGCGGATGCAAAACCGATGAGTTCACCCTCTATTACGGCGACGACAGCAGCGGCGACAGCGGTCACAGTCACTACAACCCCACCCCCACCCCCGACCCCGTGATAGTCATACCCCCCAAGACCGGCGATATGACGGTTTGGCAGAGCATACTGCATTTCTTAGGGATAAGGTAAGCAAATAGCGGAATGAATAAGCCCCCGGCTGCGGCCGGGGGCGATTTTTTGTATCGGGCTTATATCAGGAGCATCCTGTCGTTATTCAGCGCCTTGCCGGATATTTCCTTGAAGCGCAGCAGCAGGTCGGCAACCTCTAACACCTCGCGCTCCGCGCCGGATACGTCCATTACCACGCGGCCCGCGTCCATCATTATGGTGCGGCTGCCCAGCTCCAGGGCGGACTGCATGTTGTGCGTTACCATAAGGCAGGTGAGGCCGTTTTCCTCTACTATGGAGGTGGTCAGCGACAGTATCTTTTCCGCCGCGCCGGGGTCAAGGGCTGCAGTATGCTCATCGAGCAGCAGCAGCATGGGCGGGTTTATGGTGGCCATCATAAGCGTAAGCGCCTGCCGCTGGCCGCCTGAGAGCAGCCCCACCGGCTGCTGCATCCTGTCCTCAAGGCCCATGTTCAGCATGGCCACCCTGTCCCGGAGGGTCGCCTTGTCGGCCCTGGAAAGGTGGCTGAGCCAGCCGCCCTTGCCGGAGGCTAAAGCGAGGTTTTCCTCTATGGTCATGCCGGGGGCGGTGCCGCGCATGGGATCCTGAAACAGCCTGCCTATATGCTTTGCCCTGATGTGCTCAGGCATGAGGGTGATGTCACAGCCTGCCATGGTTATGGTGCCGCTATCGGCTATGAAGCTGCCGGCAATGGCGTTGAGCAGGGTGGATTTGCCCGCGCCGTTGGCGCCTATTATAGTAATGAAATCGCCCTTTTCCACATTGAGGGAGAGGTCGTTGAGCACCAGCTTCTCGTTTGGCGTGCCGGGGTTGAAGGACTTTGAAATGTGGGAAATGTTAAGCATCAGGCAGCCCTCCTTCCGTTGCGCTGGGCAAGCTTGCGCTTATACAGCGGAAGCTGCTCCTTGAGGTAAGGTATGGATATGGCCGCCACGACTATGACTGAGGATACCAGCTTCAGCATGAAGGCGGGCATATTGAAGCGCAATGCAACGGTGTAAACCAGCCTGAATACGAAGGCGCCTATAACCATACCGAATATGCGGAGCGGCATCTTGCGCCTGCCCATGAATACGTTGCCTATGAGCAGTGAAGCGAGGGCTATAGTTACCATGCCGGAGCCTATGTCGATGTTTACCGACTTCTGGGACTGAGCCAGCAGGCAGCCGGAAAGCGCCGTAAAGCTGTTTGCCACGCAAAGGCCGACTATGGTGGTAAAGGCGGGGTTGATGGAGGATGAGCGCACCATGTCAGGGTTGTTGCCTGTGGCTCGTATGGCGAGGCCAAGGCGGGTACGGAGGAACAGGCCGAGAATAACGGCTATTGCAAGCACCGCGATGACTATAACGAACAGCTTGTACTGGCTGCCCAGAATTCCGCCGCTCAGCATATCCTTAGCTCTTGTGAACACCGTCTCCGTCTTGTTCATGTTCAGTATAGAGGAGCCCCCCATAACGCCTATATTGACGGAATACAGCGCGGTGTTGACGATTATGCCAGAAAGAAGGCTGTTCACGCCCATTTTGGTCTGTAAAATGGCCGTAATAAAGCCGGACGCCACGCCGGAGAGCATCGCTGCGGGAATGGAAAGGTAGGGGTGCCCGGATATGGCGACAGTCGCGCCTACCACTGCGCCCAGCGTGAAGCAGCCGTCCGTGGAAAGGTCGCAGACGTTGAGCATGGAGTAGCTGAGGAACAGCGCCAGTACCGTAAGTGAGGATATGAGCCCCAGTTCAAGGGCGGTCTGTACAAGGCCAAGGGCCGAACTCAGTGACATTGCAATAAGCCTTTCTTACTATTCTATATATATTATCAGTTGAGCTCGTCGAAGCTTTCGGCGGTAACTATGCTCTGAACCTTGGTGCAGAAGGGAGCGAAGGCCGTTTCAATATCGTCGAACTTGTAGCCAAGCTTTTCGCAGGTCTCTGTATTTACGGTAGCGCAGCCGTTGTCAAAGGTGCGAACGGGAAGCTCGGCGGGGTTTTTGCCCTCCAGAGCTACTTCGGCTACCATATTGGCGGTTTCAACGCCCAGGTTTGCGTAATCCACGCCGTAGCCGAGGAATGCGCCGTTGAGGGCGAAGGAGTCCGCGCCGGTGTAGTGAGGTATTCCGGCGTCGGAGAGCAGCTCGCAGATGCTGAGCTCGGCCTTCATTATGGTGTTGTCGGTAGGGGTAAATACCGCGTCAACGCCGTCGGCTATCAGGGACTGCACAGCCAGCACAACCTCATCGACAGTGGTGCCGGTGTAATCTGAGTATGCCACGCCGCGGGCATCCAGATCGGCCTTGGCGGCGGCGATGGGGGTTGCGGAGGAATCCTGACCTATGTCGTACAGCAGACCTACCTTAGCGGTATCCGGCTTTGCAGCGAACATCAGGTTTATTACAGCGGCGGTGTCAAGGTAGTCGGAGGTGCCTGTAACGTTGCTGCCGGGAGCCTCAAGAGATTCCACGATGCCGGTAGATACGGGGTCGGATACGGCGGCGAATACTACGGGTATCTGGTTATCCTCGGTGGCGGCCTGCATGGCCATGGCAACCGGGGTGGCAACGCCTACCATTATATCAACGCCGTCTGCGATGAAGTTGGATATTATCTGGTTCATAAGGTTGGCGTCAGCGTTGCAGTTGTCGTAGGATACGTTGAAGGTGACGCCATTTTCTTCGCCTATCTCCTTGAGGCGGGACTGTATATTGTCCACGATCTGGTTAAGAGAAGCGTCGTCAACGTAGTTGCATATACCGACCTTTATTTCCTTGCCGGCTTCTGTCCCGGAGGGAGCCTTGCCGCAGGCGGTGAGGCAGCTGAGTGCGATAAGTACGGTGAGTGCCAGTGCGATGATCTTCTTCATTTTGTTTTCCTTCCTTTCATAAGCTTGAAGCTTTAAAAATTTTTAAAATAAAAACTCCCGTCACAGCAATTAAACACTGCTGGGACAGGAGTGATATTCCTGCGGTGCCACCCGGCTTGGCGCGAACTGCGCCCACTTTGCGCGTACTATATAATACGCTGGCCTTTGTTTACGGAGAGCCTTGCTCCGTCTCACATACTCCAGGGCTTATGCCCTGTTTCCGGTCGCCCTCAGAAGTCCATTCGATCCTGTCTTATTCTGCCGCGATCGCACCACCCGCGGCTCTCTGAAGGAACAGCTTCAGGATCTACTTACTCTTCCTCAACGGTTTTTTGCATTGTAGCACCAAGAAAGGCGGCTGTCAAGAATTTTATCAAAATTTGTTTTCAAAACAGCCATGGAATATACGGCGCAATAATGGTATGATATAGCATATGAAATATATGAGAGGGCGGTTACGCATATGCGCTTTGTAGGCAATGCATTATGGTTTATATTTGCAGGACTCTGGCTTGGTTTGGGCTGGGTGCTGGCAGGGCTGCTCTGGTGCATAACCATAATAGGCATACCCTGGGGCGTACAGTGCTTCAAGTTTGCCAAGCTTCTGTTCTGCCCCTTTGGCAAGGACGTGCGGTTTGGGGGCGGCCTCGGTTCGCTTATACTCAATATAATATGGCTCTGCGTAAGCGGCCTGCCCCTCTGCGTTGAGGCGGTGCTCATAGGCTGCATACTATGCATCACCATAGTTGGCATACCTTTCGGCAAGCAGTGCTTCAAGTACGCCAAGCTGGCCTTAATGCCATTTGGTGCGGATATAGTAAAGACCTGATACGGTATTCAAGGATAATTGTTGATCATGGACAATACAGACAACACGCTTTTGCTGATCCTCAACCCCGAGGCGGGGCTGAGGTACGCAAGAAAGTTCCTTCCCGAGATAATAGCGCTGTTTACCGATTACGGCTATCAGTGCCTTGTATTCGTTACCGAAAAGCGGGGGGACGCGACCGAATTCGTTAAAAAATACGGCGAAAGGGTCAAATGCATAGTGAGCATAGGCGGAGATGGCACCTTCAACGAGACCGTCACCGGCGTCATGCAGGCGGGCCTCAATATACCGGTGGGCTACATACCCGCCGGCAGCACAAACGACTTTGCCAACAGTCTGCACCTTCCTTCGGATATTATGAATGCGGCGAAGAATATAATGGAGGGAGAGCCTGTATCCATAGACGTCGGCAGGTTCCAACAGAGGTATTTTACCTACGTGGCTTCTTTCGGCGCGTTTACACGGGCATCCTACGAGACGCCGCAAAACGTGAAGAACGCCCTGGGGCATCTCGCTTATATACTGGAGGGCATGAAGAGCCTCGCCAGTATTCGCCCGGAGCACGTGAAGCTGATAGCTGACGGCAGGACGTACGAGAGAGAGCTGCTCTTTGGCGCAGTGAGCAACTCCACCTCCCTTGGGGGTGTGCTGACGCTGGATCCCGATGTGGTGGATATGAACGACGGCAAGTTTGAGATAATGCTTGTGCATATGCCAAATTCCGCCATAGAGCTCAACGAGATACTTACCGCCATAGCCAGCAAGCAGTATGAGTGCAGCATGATAGATTTCATACGCACAGAAAGGGCGGAGATATTCGCGAGTCCGGATATGGACTGGTCGCTGGACGGCGAGCACCAGAAGGGCAGCGAGCATATAGTCATAGAAAACATACACGACGCATTGAGGATACTGACCAAAGAGACCCTTGGCGGCGAAAAGTAAATACCCACACAGAAAAAACACCCGTCAGGGTGTTTTTGCATGTTCTTAATTTACTTCAGCAGCTTATCCATCAGACGGAAAAAGGGGGGGCAGGTGATAGCGTCCTAATATATCGGATTCGCCGGCAAATTTCTTGTTGCGGATATCCGCCATGGCGCCGGAGTGGCAATTGAACAGCTTCATAAAATGCAGCCTACCTTTATCATTTAATGTGGTACAGCCACTTTACCCTGCGGTAATAGAAGAAGAAAGCTACGTCCGTCACTATCCAGGATATTGGATACGCGAGGCATACGTTGAGCATGGTGGGGTGCGACCTGTATACTGTCGCTATCCATACCACCCTCAGCAGGCACACGCCTACGCCGATTATTATCACAGGGACTATCGCGTCGCCCATGCCGCGAAGGATGCCCGAGATTATTTCTATATATGTCCAGGTAAAATACAGCGGTACCATATAGAGCATCATCTGCCATGCCTGGGCAAGGACCTCCGCGTCGTCGTTGAATAAGGGCAGCAGGAATCTGCCGAAGCCCAAAAGAACGGCGCTGAACAGTAACGTTATACCCATGAACAGTTTCAGACTGAGTTTTTCGCAGCCGTGCACACGGTCCATGCGTCCCGCCCCGTAATTTTGCGCGGTGAAGTTCATTACGGCTATGCCGGCGGCGTTGCTGCATGCCCAGTAGAATCCATCCAGCTTGCCCGTGAGGGACCATGCGGCTACAGTAGCAGTGCCTAGAAGGTTTACGGCCACCTGGATTATCATGTTGGAAATGGCATACATTGAGGACTGGAGCCCAGAAGGTATACCTATGCGCAGCATACGGCCCAGAAGATAGCGGTCGATGCATATGCCCTTTACGGTTATGCGGTATGCCTCGGTGCTTCGCATCAGCTTAGCGGTAGCGAGCACCGCGCTGAGTATCTGAGAGACGATGGTGGCTATTGCAGCGCCGGCTACGCCCATCTTGAAAATTGCTACCAAAAGCAGGTCGAGGAATATGTTGACTATACAGCAGATTGAGAGGTATATGAAGGGGCTTCTGGAATCGCCTACCGCATTAAACACACCCGCCTCTATATTGTAAAGAAGCTGAGCGGTCACGCCGAGAAAAACTATGCGAAGGTACGTTGTGGCTTCGGATATGGTATCCGCCGGGGTCTGCAATACGCGCAGAAAAAACGGCGCAAATATAATACCCACTACAGTCAGCACTATACCGGATATTATACAGAAAGCTACTGCGGTGCCCGTGGCCTTTTGTATGGATTCCTCATCCTTCGCGCCGAAAAGCTGGGCTATTACTACCGTGGAGCCGCCGGAGAGCGCCACAAAGAAGCCTATGAGCAGGTTGGTTATATTGGCGGCGCTTCCGCCTACGGCGGCTAGTGCAATCGTACCTACGAATTTGCCTACGACTATGGCGTCGGCAGCGTTATAAAGCTGTTGGAAAAGGGTACCCGCAGCTATGGGCAGAAAAAAACTTATAAGCTTTCTGCCGATACTTCCTTCGGTAAGGTCATTTTTACCATTATTCATTTTGATAAACCTCACAAATAAGCTAAAATGGCAAAATAAAGCATACATCAGAAGCAGAATAAAAGCAACTGATTTAATTATCGGTTTTGTTTTGGTGCGGTATCAGCGGTATATCCTGCCCACCAGCCAGTTTACGGTGGTGGCTGGCAGCAGCTTGTTGATAAGGGTAAAAAGCTTATATTGTGCTCCTACGGTGTACAGCGCCCGGCATTTCTTGGCGTTTGCCGCCTTGAGTATGACTTTTGCCACGGCCTCCGGGGCCATGCCGTTCTGTTCATCGTGCTCCATCACGGCCACAGCGCGGTCGAGGGATTTATATATATGGCTTCCGGCGTGAGATTTTTTCCTTGCGGCGGTGAAGCCTGTACGAATGTCCCCGGGCTGCACAGCGCAGACCTGTATGCCGAAGGGACGGACTTCATTGCGAAGGGCAAGTGTCAGGGAGTTTATAGCTGCCTTAGCCGCGGAATAGAAGGACTGGTAGGGTATGGCTATGGGCGCGGCCACGGAGCTGAGGTTGATGATGCGGCCGCTGGCCTGAGCGCGCATCTGCGGCAGCACCGCCTGTATACAGTTGAATGCGCCGTAGAAGTTCACCTCGAGCTGGGCGTGGGCATCGGCAGAGTCGGTAAATTCCACAGGCCCTGATATGCCGAATCCGGCGTTGTTTACAAGAAGGTCTATGCGGCCTTCTTTTTCTATTACCTTTGCTGCTGCGGCGGCGATGCTGGCGGGGTTTGTCACGTCCGCTGTTATGTGAATGACGCCGCCGTAATCCTCCCCCCCGCGGCTGAACTCGTATACGGTATAGCCGTTTTCACAGAGCATGAGGGCGGCTGCTTTGCCTATGCCGCTGCTTCCGCCTGTCACTATAGCTGTCTTTTTCATCTGTTATCCTCCAGTACGCTGCCGAGTATGTCCATTGCCTCGTCAAGTATTGAGTCGGTATGTGTGGCCATGTAGCTGGTGCGCAGCAGGCACTCGGTCATGGGGGTTGCCGGTGGCAGCACGGGATTGACGTATACGCCACCGTCGTATGCACGCTTTGCCATTATCAGCGTATTTTCAGGGTCATGGGTATATATGGGTATTATGGGTACGCTGGTGAGCTTGTGGGGTATGGCTCGCTCAGTCAGCCCCTTCTGGACGTAATTCGATATATCCTTCAGCCGTTGTACCCACCATGGCTCCTTTTTCAGCACCCTTAATGACGCCAAGGCGCAGGCGCAGCTTGCGGGTGGTATGCTGGCTGCGAATATAAAAGGCCGGGAGTTATGGCGAACGTGATCGGCTATGAATTTTGACGATGCCATATACCCACCGAGACTTGCAAGAGACTTGCTGAACGTACCCATGTATACGTCTATCTCGTCCTCGAGACCGTAATAACTTGGGGTACCCCTGCCGCCTTCGCCCAGCACCCCTAAGCCGTGGGCGTCATCTACCATTATGCGCGCCCTGTACTGCCTGGCAAGGCGGACTATCTCCGGCAGGTTGGCAATATCGCCGCCCATGCTGAATACGCCGTCCGTTACTATGAGGCAGCCTGCGGTGTCAGGTATCTCCTTCAGCTTCTTTTCAAGGTCAGCCATGTCCCCATGGCGGTAGCGCAGCATAGTCGCCTGGGATAGGCGGCAGCCGTCGTATATGCTTGCGTGGTTCTCGCGGTCGCATAGAATATAGTCGTGGCGGCCTGCAAGGGCGCTGATAATGCCAAGATTGGACTGAAACCCGGAGGGGAATGTAACCACCGCCTCCTTATGCAGAAAGTCCGCAAGCTCCTCCTCTAATTCGAGGTGCATTTTTAATGTGCCGTTTAGGAACCGGGATCCGGAGCAGCCGGAGCCGTACTGATCAAGCGCCTTTTTGCCGGCTTCAATGACCTCGGGGTTATTGGTAAGGCCGAGATAGTTGTTGGAGCCAAGCATTATGCGCCGCTTGCCTTCCATTACGACCTGGATATCCTGACGCGTTTCAAGCGCGTGAAAATAGGGGTATATGCCCTTTTCCATGGCCTCGGCGGCCAATTCGCAGGGTCTGAGCTTTTCGAATAAGTCCATTGCGCCTCCTTATCGGGTATATAAAATGGTTAAAAAAATTGAATGAATGAATTATTAAAATATTTTAATCAAATAGAGCGAATTAGTCAAGGTATTATGTATATACATTGACAAAACTACCATCAGTTGACAAGGACACACAAGGTTTTAGGAGCCAAACAGCACGGCATAACTGTGTCGTCCTCATTTGAAATACAACCAGTAT
>JABLTK010088788.1_pt1 | contig 10512 bp, 15 predicted proteins | sample 7160131 | NCBI WGS metagenome assembly JABLTK01 (sample SAMN14651221, study PRJNA627086) | human gut metagenome | isolation source: feces | host: Homo sapiens
GGGAATTATGGACCACGAGGAGGCTAAGCGCAAGCATGTGGGTGGAAAGGTCATTGGTTTCTTCTACTAAGCAGATTTGGGTTCAAGTCATTGAGGGGAGCTTGTATTTGTTTGTTGGAATGAAATAGGTGTTCTTTGAATTATGTTTAGATACTATTCAGGCCGTTTTCCAGAGGTATGGTACAATGATACTCCTCGTTGTTCTACAAATGAGCCAAGAGAAAGAGCCATACGGAACAATGCTTCAAATGTAGTTATCATAGTCGTTTTTGTTTCCTTGTCCTTCAAAAAGCGTTCTCGGTCCTCCATAAGGTGATCGATCAAGTGTTTACTCGATTCTAGTTCTTCTTGGACCGATTCCAACTGTTTCTGAATCGAAGCTTTCTCCAAAGTAATTGCTTCGATAGCATCAAGAAGGTCTGTACCTTCCTCTTCTAACATCGAAGCCTCCGTTTGAAGATAGTTGCGTTCTGAAGTGAGCTGTGACAGTTCATTAGAATTCTGATTCCACCTTTCAGATAGATTCTCTGCTGAGTCGTCAAATGTCGGGTTCGGGTTGTGTCCAATCTTCGTCCTGTCACCCTTTTCTTGGATCTGATCGGACTTCTCAAGAGAATTCGATACTAGAAACTGAAGATAGACATATTCCTTTCGAACTGCCTCAATCTCCTTCACTAGTTGATGAATCTGATTCCTCATATCATCGTTGGATATAATTTGACTCATTCATACACAGTCTCCGTCGTGATTCCAAAACAAACAAAACACTAAAGCGACTACCAATTGAGCGAATTTACAGTGACTTCAGGAATAACATGATATCGAGTGTGGAATAATCGATACGCCTCTTCACTTCCTATTGTAATTCCCAGATTGTCATAGATTGTTTGCATGTTCTGAATAATCTCCTGCAGATCAAATTCTCCTCCTTCGTTCCTATACATGCTCTAACTCTTATCCATCTACATTTCAACATACACTCAATGTATCTGCAATTGTCATCATTTCCTCCTTCTTTTCTGGCCGAATTTGACCTCCTCCATTCAAACAACCACTTCAATCACAATAACCCAACATTTCTTACCTGGGACATGCCATTACTTCCACTGCATCATAGAAACATTTTCGTCTCTATTTCTTAAATTACTCATTCAGTCTCACTCGCATCTTCATCACAAGATTCTGAATATTCCGGAATCCATAAATAAAGGCTCCTTTGAAGATTGTTACATCTCCTTCACACACATCTACCTCAATAAAGTCACTATTTCGGACAGTCCGTTTTCTGTTCATTACATCATTCCTCTCATCCTACTGAATCACCGCCTCTGGATGCTGTGAAAGAATATGATGAAGGAGAGCCAGCAACACACCACCACTGGAGCTTAGAACATCGTTACATGAAGATATCTTTAACTGGTTCCACCAATCAATATTTAGTTGAATGGAACGCATTGGCACAGGCTCTGGCAACGGTTTCAACAACAAATCATAAATCTCTTGTGAGGTGAGTACACAGTCAATATCTTGAGATCCCTCAGGTGAAAGGAAATCTCTTCGGGAAGCCTCTAGCTTGCGATCGTAACATGAAACTACCGTAACAATGTAAATATCCTTTGACTGAAGCGAAGAACACTGATTTGGAAGGAACTTCCGAATCAGTTGGCCCATGATTTGTTGGGCAGATCGCACTGTAGACAGGAAGGGAACTAATGCATGCGATTTCTTCTCTGCATAGCAAATCCACCTGAATGGGAACCATGACAATCTATACATACCCTGGACAGTTGCTGGTAATGAAAGGAGCATTGGGTGCAACTTTCGGTACAGTATTTGGATTCTTAAAATAGTCCTGATTTTGAACGAATGGAATGGATGGATCGAGATGGTTGACATCGACCACTTGACCTTCTGCTGGATATCTACAGATGACTCATTCAGACAGATTTCAACACAGCAATATCACTGTTAACAGCATAGGAAGGATTGGTCACAAGATCATCCAGTGTTGTTGAACCTTCTTTGCGGCATTCATATTCGTAAATCGACTAGAGACACTGATTTCAATCAATAGATCCTACCTCCACCAAAGCAATGTACTCACCAATTTCCTGTTGAAGAACAAGATCAACCCCGTATGACTATATCTGATGAATACAATTTATGTCTACTTGAAGAAGAGACTGGATACGTAAATATGCATCACGAATGGAAGTTCCAAGTCGGTCAGCGATCGAGACACAAGAAGGTCTCGAAACGATTGCAACATACACGCTACGTTCTCTCTAGTGATCAAAGGAACAACAAATCATCACTTGCTTCATCTGCTGTAGAAACGTTTCTGTACTCTGCTGCTGAATTAAGACGGTCTCTGCACTTGTAACACATCCACTAACACACTCATTGCATTCATCGTTTCTTCTTACCTGCAAGCAAGGCAATCAGCTAAAGAAACACTTGCAACTTTAGTTGCACTGCTTTTTATCACATCTGCTTTATTACTTCTAACCATCAGCATTAACTTCGCTTCCTAATACCCAAATTGTTCATCAAAATCATCTTCCATCACCAACTGTGTCTTCCCCCCTCCTTGAGGTGCATTCGAAAACAATCCTGTTGAACAGGCTTGTGCAGGAGCAATAAAGTCATCCAGATCTCCTAACAACACCTTTCCAGAAAAATAACTCATCTTTGATGAAAAGGAAAGGCGTTTCACTCAGAAATAAAAGAGGAAGAAACGGCAATTACTCAGTGTTGTCAAATTCAACAAATGAGAAGGCCCAATGAGCGAAAAGGAGTTGTAGTTCTCACTGAAAAGAACTTTATGCCAGCAAATAGCTTTTTCATTCCAGAGTTCTACCGAGTGAGTTTTCATCTGTGGGAATGATGTTTAGGACAAGATCGCTCATGTTCTGTTGACCCAAGGAATGATCAAGGACCGAACTGCCAAGTTGGCTTATGATATTAGTCAGGATTTTCCTGGAGAGCGTTTGCATCTGTTGTGCGTCTTGAAGGTAGATATTGGAGAGTGATTATATGAAAGGGTGCTCACACATTTTTCTCTGAACTTGTTCGCCAGTTGCAAGTATTGAAGGTCCAATTTTCCTATGATTTTGTGAAAGCCAAGAGTTATGAAGGAACTTCATCAACAGGAAATGGTAGGACTCTCTGATCGTGTTTTCAACTAGTAAAGATCGAGGGATGCAATATGGAATCATTGAAAGGACGGAATGTGATCATTGTAGAAGATATCATAGATACAGGCAAAACAATGTCAGAACTCATTCCATACTTCCATTCATATGGGGTAAAATCTGTTTCTGTAGGGATTTAATGGTTCTATCTATAGTAGTCATGTGTGTTGTTTGAAAAGAATACTCCTCTGAGTAATGGATATCAAGGTAATTACTGTGGCTTTGTTATTCCGAACTTCTTTATCGTAGGAATATCCTGGAGACGAACATATAGGTTGGTTATGGTATTGATTACAATCAAGCCTACCGAGATATGAAGCATGTTTGCATTATTAATCGTTATGGTATTGACTACTTTATGAATAATAAATTCTATGTTTGTTTGATACTTGCATATCTTGAATTGTGTTCTGAAAGAACACAAATCCTTTCAATGGAAACTGAACCCCCTAAAACTTACTTTGGATATACGCTAAAACAGTTGGCATGTTGTTTTATATGTTACTATGCCTTTTTAGCCTTTGGTGGTACAGATGCTTCCAAATCAGTCTATCTTCCTTTGATCCAAAAATTCTATCATTTAGAGTATGACTATCAGGGTTTATTAGTCTTTACTGCATCATTAGGATATACGCTGTTTTCTCTCTTTGTTGGTTATCTCACAGTTAAGATTGGAATTCGATGGACATTATCGATTGGATTTCTTATCATGGTGTTGTCATATTCTGTTGGTATCGCTATTGTACACATTGGTTGTATTGTAACAGTGTTGGTGATTGCTGGAATTGGTATGGTATTCTTGGATGTGGGCATCAACACCTGGGCGACGGTTCTCTTCCAGTCGCACAAGGCGACAATGATGAATCTCCTTCATTGTTTTTATGGTCTTGGAGCGACAATCGGACCCATCTTTACAGGTTTTATCAGTCTTCATTTGAAGATGAGTTATCGTGGTGTTCTTATTGCCATTTTGGGTATCTGTGGAACAGCTCTGCTTGCCACACTTTTTATTCCCAAATCCGAATCTAAAACAGAAGAAGTGGAATCTTCATCTGAGTCAACCTTCACAATCCGAACTGCTCTCTGCCATCCAGTTGTATGGCTGATGGGCTTAGCACAAGGCTGTATCGCTGGTACGGAAAACATTACCATGAACTGGGCTCCAGTGTATCTGCGCGATTTGTATGGTTGGGACCCTGAAACCAAAGGGGCAGGTTTTGTATCAGCCTTTTTCCTTGTATACACTATTTCTCGTCTGGTGAGTGGATTCTTGATTGATCGACTTGGAGGAATTCGATCTCTTGTTATTTATATCTGTACACTGATTTGTGTGTTTGTGACTGGATTCATTTTGGGTGAGAAGGGAGTGTATTGCTTGATAGCATCAGGCTTTTTCATTGCACCCTTGTTTCCTACATTGCTTACCATTGCAATGACATATTTTGGGAAGGATGTTGACAAGTGTACTTGTGTGATCATGTTCATGTATATGATTGTGAGTCAAACCATCCAACTCCTTGTTGGAGTCATTATGAAACGAGTTGGTGTCGAATGGGGATATCGTCTTGTTGTTTTGTTAATGGTAATTGTCCTGGTGGATGTGCTTGTGATCAACAATCGCCTGAAAAAGAAACAGGAAAGTCTTCTTTCAACACAACAACCTTTGGTTTTGTCTGTTTCTTATAGAATGAGATGCACCACTTTCTTCACATTAGGTTGCCCATGCAACAGATAAACACCATTCCATTCCTTCATTTGCATACCACTGGCCCAGCCAAAGGAGCTCCACCAGGTCAATATCAAGTACTCACACTCTCGTAACAATGCAATATCGATCAATGCGCTGTAGTAACCCTCAAAACGCTTTCTGGACATAACGAACGAAGTGTGAGAGACAGAATGAAATGGAGGAATGAACACACTATCTGCAAATTCCCGTTGAAATACCTTTAACACATCATCACTATCTGTAGACACATGAATTGTGACTACATCCATGGTATAATTCATCATCTGACAATATTCCCGAATCGTCTTCACACACAGTGGAATATCCCCTAAATCAAGATATCCAGCGCCCTCTCGAGTATTTGCTAGTTTTCCTCCAGTTCGGAACTGAACTCCAATACGATGTTTCCGAAATTGTGGTCTCCATTGATCCAATGTTGCCATAAACACATCAGTATTGATGAAGAGAACTTGATAGGCATAGTGAAGCAGTTCATAGTGTCGAGTATTGTAATCAGATGAGCTCTTCGCTATTCCCAACTTAAACATCACCTGCATGTGTTCCTCATTGTCTAAAATGAGGTGACTCATATCAGTTATTGAGTTGAAGACAACTAAATCTTCCTTCCATAATTCATTAAGATTCCTTCCAGTAAAGCTCTTATCAAGGTAATAATCACCAATGGTGTGATCATACCAAATCATCGATTTATTGATACAATAAGCTACAAAGGAATCCATACTATGTACTCTTACTTCCAGAATCGACAGGATAAATATCTGAAACATTTGGTTTGAAGTACAGAAAATAGGAGGAAGAATCAACTACAAATAAGGCGGTAGGCCCAAGTTCTACCTAAAAACTGACGATGTGTCACAAGGGAGAGTAAATATACAGAAGCTAATGATCGATATACGTTACCTATTCCAAAGGCTTCATTCTCCTTGAATATTATCTTCCTCTTAGGGTAGGTTGGATTAACAGTTTTGAAATGACTATCTTCGTCTACTTTCATTCTACTCAGGTTACCCGAAGTAGGAATATCCTTTTCCACAGTTGCACTAGGTTTTGAAAATGTGCAATTGCCGCAGGATAGAGAATGACATGCTTGTTCTTGTTTTTCCAAAGCAGCATGATACAATTGTTGAATTGACAGGGAAAAGAAGAAAATAATGAAAACAACGAGAATGGAGGAGAAGTTCATCATTATTTGCTGGTGATAATGAATCGGGTTCTGTCACCAGAATACATGTCAAAAGTGATTACACCAAAGTCACTTCTAGTTTGTGACGATTGACTGAGACTGATCATTCTGTAGTCTGTGGTCCAAGTGGTGTTGGAAAGACTACACTAATAAAACAGTTAATGAAAAGGCATCCAGAACGGTATGGTTATTCTGTTAGTCATACAACTCGACCTAAACGGGATTCTGAAGTGGATGGAGTGCTATATTTGCGACATGAATGATTTATAGATTGATTACCACTTCACTACCGATGCATCCATGAGAAAGGCAATTGACAGGAAACAGTTTTTGGAATTTGAATGTGTCCATGGTCATTTATATGGAACATCTATACGAAGTGTGATTGACGTGATTGAGAGGAATCGTGTTTGTGTCTTGGATATTGATGTTCAAGGAGTACAAGATTTGATGAAAGGTGGTTATTGTGCTTCTTGGATTTGGTTAGAACCACCTAGTTTGGAAGTCTTGTCCCAACGATTACATAAACGTGGTAGTGAAGATGAAAATACGATTCAGATGCGTTTACAGAATAGTCAGAAGGAGATGGACTTAGCTCATCGTCTTCCTTTTTCATTGATCGTTCACTACGACAGTGTAGAGTCTGCATACAAACAATTATGTGAATATTTGGGGTTAACAGAGAAATGAAGTGGTAATGTTTATTTTTGCATTAAATAGTCTGTCAACAAACGACTCTGAGATAGTTATGATGATTCCATAATGAAAAGGAAACAACAGAAGAATTACCACAAACAACCGATTCTGTCTACACCAAATGAGATAATGAATTTTGAGTGATATCTGTAGCAAGTCAGAAACCTCACTGTTTGCCTTTTCAGCACTCCATATGTAGGAAAAGCAGGTTGTTTGTTTGAAAATCATAACTCAAACAGTATATTATACTGCCATCCAAAACTAACTAAATCAATGAAGTATGGCAAATACACCAAAAGGCAACAACATACTTAATTCCTCTTCCAATCCTATTTTGAATCCTTTTCTAAACGGACTCAAAATAGGATTATTCCAGAATAACAATTTGTGATTGTCATGATTCCATCGAATCATCAAGTCCTTATGCAGGGATATGCACTAGCTACTGGAGAGAATATTGGATATAAAATTGGACAAAAACGATTCTACTTTGTGCTAACCGATTCTTTGTCCTATTACGAAACGGAAGAATCCTTTACATCGGGATCCAAACCGATTGGAATAATCTTGCTAGAGGAATTCAGTATCTCCAAGAATGATTCTCGTGGAAAGTTCCAACTTGCTGTTCATGCGTAATGCAAGGATTTCGATCGATTAGCCTTAGATATCCGTTATCGGTACAACTCACAGTAGAGAGTTCTGAAGTACTGAATAAGTGGCTCGAAGCATTTTCTCACTTGTCGAAACAGAGTTTTCTTCCTCATTTTTCACATTAGATCATGTAACCTCATTTGTTTGTTAGATATTTACAGATATATAAGGTGGAGATTTGCTACCATTAGAGAGTCTTTAGATAAAGATAGAGATACCTATTGAATAAGGGAGTTTCATCGATGAAAGATTCTTTGTCAATATCTCACTTATTCAAAGGAGATTCAATTTGTTTTTGTTCTATTTCAGTATTTCCAAGTATGTCAACAAGCGATTCCACCCAACATCTTCTCTTGGAGGTTTGGATGTATTCTGTTTATGAGGCATAGGTAGAGAAGTTTTTATCGATCCAGGCGCTTGCTCAGCATCCAGAACTCTTGGAAGAGTTGGATGAGGAAGGATACATGCCTTTGTCCTTTCTTCTAAACCAACCGTCTTTGCAGGACTCATCTTCTCAATTAATCGAGCTTTTGAATGCATGTCCCGAGTATTCTCTATCTCAAGATAATTCGATGGTTCGACTTGCTATTCCAGTTGAACGCCGGACAGTAATCCTACGGGATATTCCAGAACAGGCAACAGAAGATGATGTTGCGAGATTAGTACAAGATCCAACAGTTACTATAAAGAAGGAGGTTGCAAATAGTTGGTTCCTGCAATATCCTAATGAAGAAAAGGCAATGAAAGCCATTTCGGTCTTACAGACTTCGTCCCTTCTGGGTGAACCTGTGAAAGCTCGCATGAAGAGCGAGTTCTATAAGAAGGAGTTGATGAAGCAAGTGAATGCTTGTCAAGTTCCTCGGAAACTCTCGAGTGCTGCTTCTCCCTTCACTCCTGAAGGAGGTTTTACATCTTGGGGTAGTATTGGTTTGCCCAATGGTTTAGAGTAGGTGCTATTTTTGCATAGTAACATAGTTTCGGCTATTATGGCCAAATGATGGGTCCTTCGACACTTCCCTTAGTAATTACTGTGTCCAAACCTGCTGGATATGAGGGTGGTTTCATTCATTACTCGAAGGAGGAATTGTATTCGATCGTGAAGGATTCAAAAGATATATCGCTTCCAGAAGTGTCAGAGGAAATGAAGAGTCTGGGGATTGTTACAGAGAAGGCAAATACAGAATTGGTCGAAAAGGGAAGAACGATGTCCATTGATCAGGCTTTACGTGGGCGTGCTCCGAGAACTTGGTCTGTTGATAGTATTGATTATACAAGTCTGGTAACGGGAGATCTCGGTGAAGAAGGCGAGAATCTGCGCAAGCGAAGAAGGCATCAAAAGAAGAAGCATTCGTTGGGTGTTTGTTTTGTCCACATTTCCTTCGGCTACTCACTGATTTTCGAATTTTTAGACTTCTGTGTGGCCCTATATCATGGATTTGGTAGGAATAGGATGCATGAAGTGAGGAGTAGAGAGATGGACCAAGGACACTCGAATTGATGTATTCTGATTTTTTATCATCCTTGTTGTGATTCATATGACTATTGTAATTGGTAGAACGCCTGAACAACAAGATTACATTGAGAAACATAAAAACACATATCACTGCAAAGCATGGAATGTAAGCATTGTGTTAGGAAATGAATTGTAGAAATTCCGGCAGACTTCTCCAAGGTGCGTATATTGTCAGATTCTAAGAATGTAGATTGTTTCGTTCCCTCTCCTATGATAAACTAAGCCAATTGTAATTCATTTAGGTTGTTTTCATTGTAGAGCAGATTTGGATCTACCTCATATATATCTCCATTCTCATGGAAGTGGTCGTTTGCCTGCTTCTTCTGTCGGCGACTCTTTGGACGCTCCTTCCCTTCTTGATCCTTCTCCTCGTGGTTCTGCCATTCAGTTATCTTCAAAGCAAGTTCTCGATGTCCAATCATTAATGCTACCTCCACTATCAAAGTCTCCTCCCAAGCCGGCTTTAGAACCTACCAATAGTTTAGAAAAGGATTTGGAGATGGATGCAAGTACATTGGAGTTGTTCTTGTCAGGCAAACTGGATGATTACGATACACTTCGTTCTGTTCGCGTGTTATCGCATACTCCTACTCCACCAACTACTCCTATTCCCAACCGTGTACAAGAGCTGGTTTCAGCAGAACAGGTCGAAGAGACACCAATTGAGGATGTGAATGTGACGGACCCCTTAGCTCTACCTCCGCTAACAATGAAAGAACCACGAATGTCTGATTCATTACATTTGCCATGTGTTCTGGAGCAACAGGAAGAAGATGATGCCTTTGTGGAGGCATTGATGAGAGAAAGAGAACAGTCCGAATATGGCAATCCTGCTGTGTCCCCCGTTCTCTCTTACATTTCTCCAAATCCTCTTGGGACAACTCTGGCATCTCGGCCAATGCAAACAGAAAAGGTCCACACTTCAAGGCCATTATCTCCTGTTGGGAATATGACTGTTTCAGGACCATTAGCAGAATCGAAACAGCCACCAGCTCCGACTCCCTCGATTGACAAGTTGTCAGCAATAGCCACTGGAAGAGAGTTTGTACTGAATCACAAAGCTGTGAATGCTGCCCAATACAACTTTACTGATGATGAAGATTGTGACTCCTCAGAGACAGAGGCTTCTCATTTCTCGAATAGTTCTATCACACAGCTGTCGTATCATTCGTCGGCTCGTGTATCGCAGTTGTATCCCGATGGGGAATCAGAGGAGACTTCTCATGGACACATCACAACAGAAACAGTGGTAGCTTCAGATCCTTATCAGAATCCCTTACAGTTATTGCCAATCGACCCAATGCCTCGAAGGGCACGAACTGTTTCAGAACTGGAACGGGAACTAGAGAGAGAGCTGAGTGAACGAATTCGGCAATTTTCGTGCTATGTTTGTTCAACAAACACTCCATCCACCTTTCAGTCGCATCAACAGTATCTTTACTTCTTGGCAGAGACACCCACAGACTTTCCGAAACGACCAGTGGTCTTGGTGTGCTGACCACGGACCTTCAAGTTCCAATAGTGA
>JABLTK010095188.1_pt1 | contig 10512 bp, 10 predicted proteins | sample 7160131 | NCBI WGS metagenome assembly JABLTK01 (sample SAMN14651221, study PRJNA627086) | human gut metagenome | isolation source: feces | host: Homo sapiens
AGTATCTCAAATTTTTTATATTACTCTTTTTATGGTATTTAAATTTAATTATATTGTAGCTTACACAATAACTAGTATACTTAGTATTTGTGCTGCTTACTTTTTAAATTCTAAATTTACTTTTAAAAGTGAAAACTATTCAGCTAAAAAGTTTTCTTTATCAGTTTTAGTTTATATTTTTGAATATATTCTTAATATGGGAATTATAATTTTTTTAGTTAAAACCTTTAATATAAATGAAATAATAGCACCTTTAATAGCACCAGTATTTTCTACTCCTCCAGTATTTTTCTTAATGAGATTGGTTATAAAAAATAAAAATACATAATATAAAAACCTATGAATTTAGAATAGATTTCTAGATTCATAGGTTTTATATTTAAAATAGTGAATTGAATATTTTACTTAGTATTTGAGTATGCTCATTAAATATATTAAATCCTATTAATATAAGTATTACTCCACCTACTAATTCTGCATATCCGTTGAATATATCTCCAACTTTATTTCCTACAAATACGCCAACTACACATACTAAAAATGTTATAATACATATTATTGAAGCTGCTGGTATTATACTTACATTTAAAAATGCAAAACTTATCCCTACTGCTAAAGCATCTATACTAGTAGCTACTGCAAGCATTATTATCTCTTTGTTAGATAAATCATCTACATCAGTTGTAGCGCTAAACTCTAGTTCAGATGCATTTTCTTCTTTTCTATCATCAAAAAAGCCTTTTATCATATTAAATCCTATAAATCCAAGTAATATAAATGCTATCCAATGGTCTATAGATTTTATATAGCTTTCAAAGCTTATACCTAAAGCCCATCCAAGAAGTGGCATCGCCCCTTGAAATACTCCAAATGCTAAAGCCATCTTTAATGCTGTAGATTTTTTTAAATTTTTAATTGTCATACCTTTTGTAATAGACACTGCAAATGCATCCATAGATAATGCAAATGCTGTAAATATAAGTGCTATAAAATTCATACATTTCCTCCTAAAACTTATTTTATAAACGCAAAAAACGAGACTTATGCATGCTAAATAAACATGCATGAGTCTCGTTTTTTAATACTAGACCAGACTTAAAATCATTATGTTGATCTAGTAACACTTATCGTGCAAACTACTCCCTCAGCAAAACTAGAAAGTATTATATATTTAAATAGTATAATGCTAATTTAACATAATTACAATATCTAATTTTTTATTTTCTAAAGTTATTCTAGTCACTTTTTTAGATATTATACATAAAGTTTAACATAATAAAGTATTTATAAAAAATTTGGCTTCGCTTGAGCGACGTGTCGGCGAAACATTTTAAGCCTCGTGTGGTCGATATTTTTTATTTCGCCAACGATATATACTTGCTCACGCTACAGATACATCCATTGCCCAAAAATAAAAAGAGAGATTAAATCTCTCTTTTTTACTCTGCTAATTCAAGATATCCACTTGGATGGAAGTAGTATATTTTAGCATCATCTTTATTTACAAACATTCCTAAATCTGTATCTGCATCCATTAAAAACACATATCCTTCTAAACCTTTTTCTTTTAATGCTACAAAATCATTTTCTGTTCCTTGGTATATGTATTTAACGTTAGGGTTATACATTGATAACAATTCTTCAGCTTCTTCTTTATTTAATTTATTTATAACTTGTACTTCTACATTATTAGTTTTATTTATATTCTTTGTTGTATCTTGTGCAAAAACTAGGTCTCCTATATTACTAGTTGCTAATAGTCCTGCACATATTAATGATAATGTTATAATTGCTTTTTTCATATAAATCACGTCCTCTTAAGTATTATTTATGTAATTTATTTTTATTATTTCTTCTATGATTTAATATTATCACTAAATATTATTAAATAACAGTTACACACTTGTTACCTTAGATTACAAATTCGTAAACTTGGTTACAACGGTGTAACAATTTATTGTAGAAAAAGGACATAAAAAATACCTTGATAAAAATCAAGGTATTTTAATATTATAATTTTAATGATGCACCTTCCCAGTCTTTAAGGAAGTTTTCTATTCCTTTATCTGTTAAAGGATGTTTAGTCATTTGAGTTATAACTTTGTATGGAACTGTAGCTATATCTGCTCCCATTCTAGCAGCTTGTGCTACATGTATTGGGTTTCTAACACTTGCAACTATTATTTCTGTTTCTATAGCATTAACATTGAATATATCAACTATTTCTTCTATTAATGAAAGGCCATCTTGACCTATATCATCAAGTCTTCCTACAAATGGACTTACATAAGTAGCTCCTGCTCTAGCAGCTAATAATGCTTGAGTTGCTGAGAATATTAATGTTACATTTGTTTTTATTCCCTTTTGAGATAATATTTTAGTTGCTTTTAATCCTTCTAATGTCATAGGTAACTTTATAACTATGTTTTTATGTATTTTAGATAATTTATCTGCTTCTTCTACCATTCCTTTATGGTCTAAGCTTATTACTTCTGCACTTATAGGACCATCAACTATAGTACTTATTTCTTTTACTACTTCTATAAAGTCTCTTCCTTCTTTAGCTATAAGAGATGGGTTTGTAGTAACTCCACATATAACTCCTAATTCATTAGCTTCTTTTATTTCTTCTATGTTTGCTGTATCTATAAAAAATCTCATTAAAGGCCTCCATAAGTTTTATATTAACTATTTTTAAATTTCTCTACTTTCTATTATTAACTAATAGACTTTTAATATATCATAGTTAATTAACTTTTTCATGTTAGTTTATTATTTAACTGCCTAAAGAGACTTATCATCAACATTATCTATCCAATTTTCTATAGTTCCTATTACACTTTCAACACATCCATCTTCAAATGGAGATATTAAGTTACCTATTTTAACAATCTCTAAGAATGATTTAGTTCCTCCGACTTTGCATATATTTAAGTAATCATTCCATCCGTTTTCTTTATCTTCTCTTATTTTTTTCCAAAATTGAAGCGAACATATTTGAGCTAATGTATAGTCTATATAATAAAATGGATTTTTAAATATATGTCCTTGCTTAAACCACCATGTTCCTTTTTCTAAAAAATCACATCCTTCATAATTTTTATGAGGTAGGTATTTTTTTTCTAATTCTCTCCAAGTATTTTTTCGTTCTTCTTTTGTCATATTTGGATTTTCATATATATAGTGTTGGAATTCATCTACAACTATTCCATAAGGTATAAATTTAATAGCTGATCCCAAATGTATAAACTTATATTTTTCAGTGTCTTCTTTAAAGAATAAATCCATCCAAGGCCATGTTATAAATTCCATACTCATAGAGTGTATTTCACAACTTTCAAATGTTGGGAAATTTATTTCTGGCATATCAATCCAAGTTGACATATATAATTGAAATGCATGACCTGCTTCATGAGTTAATACATCTATGTCATCTGAAGTTTGATTAAAGTTTGAAAATATAAATGGTGACTTGTAGTTTGGTATATATGTACAATACCCTCCTGCTGCTTTTCCTTTTTTAGTTACTAAGTCCATAAGCTCATTTTCCATCATAAAATCAAAAAACTCTTTAGTTTCCTTTGACAGTTCTGAATACATTTTTTTACCACTTTCCATTATATATTCAGAGCTTCCCTTTGGAGTTGCATTTCCACTTAAAAATTCAAACCCTTCATCTACATATGTAAGTTTATCTAATCCTAATCTTTCTTCTTGTCTTTTATAAAGCTTACTAGCAACAGGTACTATATATTTTAAAACTTGAGATCTGAAATTTTTAACCATTTCAGCATTGTAATCAGTTCTCATCATTCTTATATATCCTAATTCAACGAAGCTATCAAAATTTAATTTCTTAGCAATTGTAGTTCTTATCTTTACTAATTGATCAAAAATATCATCAAATTGCTCTTCATTTTCTTTAAAGAAATTATAATATGCGTTTGATGCTTTTATTCTAACATCTCTATCTGTTGATGACATGAATTTTCCCATACCAGATAGATTTCTTTCTTCTCCTTCAAAATCTATTTTTGCAGATGCTAATAATTTAGTGTATTTAGAACATAATTTATTTTCTTCCTGTAAATCCTTTATTATCTCTGATGAAAAAGATTTTAAAGAATAATCTGCTATATCTATAAATTGCTTTCCAAAGTCTTTTGCTATATTATCTTTGAATTTAGAATTTATAACTGACTTATAAAATAATGAATTTAATTCCTCATATAATGGAGAATACTCATCCCAATACTCTCTTTCTTTTTCGTAAAATTCATCTAAAGTATTTATGCTATGTCTTATAGATGATAATGTAGCCATAGTTTCTACATTATTTCTAAGTATATTAAGTTTTTTTATGTTTTCTTTTTGTTCTTCATATGTACAAGAATTATTTATCTTATCAATTATACTTATAAATTCTTTTTTAACTTCTTCATATATTGGTCTTTCATATTTATAATCTGAAAATTTCATAATATCACTCCTTCATATTAATTATATCCTAAGTTGTATGTTTTTTTATATATCAAATAAATAGTTTAATCAATAGATTATTAAGTCTATATTTCCGTAACTAAGTAATGTTAATTTATTATTTATAAAATTAATAAATATTGATATAATTATTTTAAGTTTTAAATATATACTCTGGAGGGAAATATGTATAAATTAATAGCTTTAGATATTGATGGTACGTTATTAAATAGTGAAAAAAAAATAACAAATGAAGTTTTTAATTCTATTCAAGAAGCAAAAAAATCTGGTGCAAAAGTAGTTTTATCTACTGGTAGACCATTACCTGGGGTTACACCTTTACTTGATGAATTAAACTTAAATGATGATGGGGATTATGTTATATGTTTTAATGGTGCTGTAGTTCAAGAGGTTAAGAGTAAAAAGATTTTATCTAATATTGAAATGTGCCATGATGATTTTGTATTAATAAATAATTTAGCTAAAGAGAATAATACTCATGTACATATAAATACGCCAACTAATCTTATAATACCAGAAGAGACTCCAAACAAATATACAATACATGAAGCAACTCTTAATAATATCGATATAGTTTCTATGAATGAAGAAGATATAAATGATGATATAACATTCTGTAAGATAATGATTATAGATGAACCTGAGAAATTAGAAGAGGTTTTAGAAAATATACCTAAAGATTTATTTGATAAGTATACTATAGTTAGGTCTGCTCCATTTTTCTTAGAGTTTTTAAATAAGAATGCTAATAAGGGTACTGCTCTTGAAGCTCTATGTAATACTATAAATATACCTTTAAGTAAGTCAATTGCTGTTGGTGATGAGGAAAATGACCAACATATGATAAAAATGGCTGGTCTTGGTGTTGCTATGGGTAATGCTAGGGATAGTATCAAGGAGATTGCTAATTATGTGACTTGTAGTAATAATGAGCATGGCGTGGCTAAGGTTATAGATAAGTTTATATTAAATAGATAATGTTAATTAGACTGTAAGTAAGTTTTTGAAATATAATGTTACCTACAGTCCCTAATGTTGTAATAAAAATAACCATACCTTTGTATTTTCAATGATTTGAATTATAAGGTATGGTTATTTTATAATTTTATATACATTATTTGTAATATATTAAAATTATTCACTACATCTTATATATATTTATTCTACTTTTTCATTACTGCAATATCTTCTATTTCCTTTATACTAAGCCCTGTCTTTATAGATATAGTTTCTATATCAAGTACATCTAAAAGTGATTTAGCTATTTCAATAGCTTTATTTCTTTCTCCTTTCTTAATTCCTCTTTCCATCCCCTTTTCCTCTGCATTAGCTAAAGCACTTATCTCATCCCTTATAGATTTCTCCCTTATAAAATATAACGCTCTTTCTTTTTCATCCATACTCAATCTATAAAGTTCATCTTTAGCTTCTCTAATTTCTTTATTAGTCATTTCTAACTTTCTTACTACTTCACTTTCAGGATCCCTTAAAAACTCTACCCATCCCTCTAATACATCTACTATATCTTTTTCTGAGTTTATCTTTTTAAGTTTCGGTATTTCTATAAAATGAATTTCTTCTAAATCTGTTAATTCTTCATTAGTTTCAATTTCCTTTAATCTATATCCATTATGGAACCTATCATTTTTTAAATATTTAAAATCTAATATATTTATGCATACTGTTCTACACAGCTTATCATATCTATCCCCTTCTTCTAGTTGCTCTTCATATAATTTGCTCCAATAGTATAAACTTCTTTGTATCATATTGTATTCATTTTTTAATTGAATTTCTATATTTATAATTTCATTTTTACTTGTTACTGCCTTTACATCCAATCTTGAAAACTTATCCTCTATGTACGACTTATCTATATCTGTATTTTTTATTTCAACATCTGTTATATTATTTTTAGGTTTTAGTACTGCATTTAAAAATGATATTAACACCCCTGGATGTTTCTCTGAGCCAAATATCTTCTTAAATACAAAATCTATTTTAGGATTTAATAATCTTCTTTCCATATTAATATCTCCTTTTTATTTTTGATTTTATTATATCATATCTGTATTTTATTAGTATTATTATTTAAATAACTACACTCATATCAAATATTTTAATTAATATTATAATTTACTCATTTTCTATAAGTTTTTAGCATCTTTTAGAAAAACATATAGATTACAAGACTTAATAGTACAAAATAAAAATAACCATACCTTTGTATTTTTAATGATTTGAATTATAAGGTATGGTTATTTATATAATTTGATATATATAATAAATTATTCTTAATGTATAACAATTGTAATTTAAATACGTTCTATTTTCTTTATTTATTGATAATATTTCTAACCTGAATTTCACTTATTCCATACTTCATAGAAATATCTTTGTAACTTCCCTTAAATTCATCTCTTATCATCCTATTTCTAATAGGCTTAACCAAATTACTTTCATTAGGAATATACAACAAACTTCCACCAGCTAGCTTAACCAAATCCTTAAAAGCATCCATACCTATAACCTCAACCACATCCTTAACACTATCAGGAACATCACTTTCAGTTAAAAACTCCAACATACTATCCCTCCTCATAAATTTAATCATATATATAAATTCGACACCTAATAATTAACCTCCTACAAAATAATAAAATCCTTATATATCAAACTTAATAAAAAACATTGTAACCTTTAAGAAAACAACTAAAGGAGGAATAAACTATGAAATGGTATCTAGACTTTGGACATGGAGGAAAAGATCCTGGAGCAATCGGTCCTACAAATTTAAAAGAAAGTGATGTAGCTTTAAAAATAGGAATGATAATAAAAGAAAATCTTGAAAATGTACTTGAAAAAGTAATAACTACTCGTGAAGATGATAAATACTACTCACTAGACTATAGAACTAAAAAAGCAAACAACGAAAACTGTGACTACTTTATAAGCATACATCTAAATTCAGCAACTAACTCATCTGCAAAAGGATGCGAAGTATGGCTATATAATGAAAATAGCAAACTTAAAAATTTAGCTAACAATCTATGTAATAACCTATCAACTAAAATGGATACACCTAATCGTGGAGTTAAATACTCTAAAAATTTATCAGTACTTAAAAATACTAAAATGCCTGCTCTTTTAATTGAAATAGACTTTATATCAAATAAAGAAGTAGAAAAATCTCTAAGAAATGATAATCACCTAAAAAACATAGCCGATACAATATCATCTACTCTACTTTCATTTGTAAATAAATCTATTGTTGAAGATAAAGTATTTTATAGAGTATGTATAGGCTCATTTAGCAATAAAGATAATGCAGTAAACCTTAAAAATGAAGCTATTTGTAAAGGATTTAAAGATACTCATATATACACTACCTAATAAAATTTTTATAAAATACTTTAATATAACATGGCCTTAAAACTGTAAATAACCATACCTTAGTATTTTCAATAATTTGAATTATAAGGTATGGTTATTTATCTAATTTAATATAAATTTTTCATTTTAAAACTATGATTTTTATTAATATAAATTTTTAATACTTTTATCATAAGTATTAATACATATATTCAAACCCGTACACTGATAATAGCATAATAAAATTTATATATGCTAAAACCATAAAATCCCCCTATTTTTCTAAACCGACATTATATTAAAATTCCCAACTACTTACTGTCTAATTAATCCGTTTTTATACTATATCTTCAACAAATTCATTTTTACATACTTTTCCAAGTGAATTTGCAACTGTTATAGCTGAAGTCATTGTTCCATTAACATTTAGCATAGTTCTTCCCATATCTAGTATCGGATCTATAGCAAGTATTCCTCCTGCTAATTGGAAATATGAACCTAACCCTAGTCCTGATAAAACTACTGATACAGCCATAGTAGCCGTTCCTGGAAGACCTGCTATACCTAAAGAACTTATAGTTATTACTATTAATGCCATAGCATAAAAACTAAAGTCCATGTTTATACCTGCCATATTTGCTATAGTAACTATCATAAGTGCTGGATATATGCCTGAACATCCGTTAAGCCCCATATTTGAGCCTAAACTTCCAATAAAACTTGCAGTTCCTGATTCAACCCCAATATTATCAGTTAATGCTTCTATTGTAACTGGTAATGTAGCTAAACTTGAACGTGAAGTAAATGCCAGTAATAAAGCTTTAGATACATTTTTTAAATAAGTTATTGGATTTACTCCATTAAATGTTACTATTATTAAATGAACTACAAACATTATGATAACACTTACATATAAAGCTATTATAAAGTTTAATACTTCAAATATTGACTCTATACCATTTTGTGCTATTGTATTAGCCATTAATGCAATAACTGCATATGGCATCATTTTAATTATTGTTATAGAAACACTTACTATTATCTTATAAAAAGCTTCAATTAAATCTACAAATGGTCTTATTAGCTCACTATATTTTTTATTAAGTCTTTTTATTGCATTTCCTATAAATGCTGCAAATATAACTACTGCAACTATATTTGCATTTGCCATAGATGCTACTATATTTGAGGGTAATAATCCCCTTAAGGTATCTACTACTGAACTAATCTCTCTTATTTCAGTAGTACTAGTTACAACTTTAGTACCAATACCTAATTTAAATAAATTACCTACAATTAGTCCTATTGATGCTGCTATAGCCGTTGTTCCTAATAGCATTAATATGGTTCTAGATGTTAATTTTCCCAAATTCTCATCTTTATTCATATTCATAATAACTCTTATTATTGATGTTAATACTAATGGTATAACTAACATCTTTAATAAATCCATAAATCCATATCCCACAAGACCATACCAAGTAGTTACTTCTTTTAGCCAACTAATTTGTGTTGGGTCTTTAGGAAACTTAGCTATGTACTGAATTATAAATCCTAAAATTGTACCCATTCCCATTGATACTAGCATTAACTTAGTGAAATTTAAACTTTTCTTTATTTTGTTGATTACAAAAAATAACCCTATTAGTAATACTATAAATAAAACTGTGTTGATATTTGAAATCATCATAAATTCCGATAAAAATGTACTTCCCATATTAATCTCCTTTATTTTATTATCATTTTGATAATTGCTATTATACTATTATCAAAATGATAATGCAATAATAATTTATATAAAAAATAACCATACTAAATTATTGAAAACATTTTAGTATGGTTATTTTTTATATTATTAAAAGTTTACTCACCAGTTTTTATATTATATTTTTTCACTTTTCGATACAAAGTAGCAATTCCAATGTTTAAAGCTTTAGCTACTTGTTTCATTTCTTGAGTATTACTGCCGTACTTATTTATTGCTTTTTCAATTTCTTCTTTTTCTAGTTGTTCAACAGTTTTTATTTCTGCTTTATATAATTCATCTAATTTATATGATATTAAGTTTGACATACTATTTATAAATTCACATAATTCTTGGTCTTTAGAAAGAATTTTATTTTTTTGTTCTTCTGTAAAGGCAGCAATCCCTAAAATTCCTAAGTTATCACTTCCTAGCATTATTGGAGAGCAAATATCTACTAATTCTTTGCAATCTTCTTTATGAACACAAATTTTACAATTATCTTCTAAATCACGATTAATAATATAAGGCTTATGTGACTTTAATACTTTTGAAAAAGCTGAATGGTCTGAAATTTTTTCATATATTTTATCCTTAAAGACGCCTGTTCCAGCAATTCTAATTAAGTCTTTAGAAACTACAGTTACATCAACATCTAAAACAGTGCATATATTTTCACATATACTTTGTATATAATTAGTTATATCGTCAAGTTTCACTTTTAAACCTCCCAACATATTTTTAGTAAAAAAGTGGTTTTCTTAAGTATATCATAATATGAATAATAATTATTATTAAATTTAATCTTTTACAAATTCTTATTTATTATAGCACTCTTTAATTTCATTTATTAGCATTTAATATATTTTACAAAGTACGTATAAAATTTTTTTATA
>JABLTK010150433.1_pt1 | contig 10509 bp, 8 predicted proteins | sample 7160131 | NCBI WGS metagenome assembly JABLTK01 (sample SAMN14651221, study PRJNA627086) | human gut metagenome | isolation source: feces | host: Homo sapiens
CCGGATACTATCTCCTACGATGAGTTTCCTATGAAGATGGATGAGGTCCGAAGTAATCAACTTCCTATGGTCATTTCTGTACATTTAAGTGAGGAGAGTGATGATTAGATCCCTGTCTATTACAGTGACTCGAACGTGCGTGGTATAGAAGCTGCACTTACTTTGAGTCAACTGGGTACTGTAACATTCGTACCTGAAAATGTGGCTGTGGCCCTGGAGTATGGCTATTTCAAGGCCAAACATGGAGAATTCCCTGATGGAGGGCGTATTGTGTTGTTCTGTGAGATGGGTACTTACTGTACGGCCTTGACTTTGGTACGTTTCACGAATGTGAGGATAGATAGATGGATAATGATCCATAGGAGGGTATGACAGTCTTGAAATCCAAGTATGATAATATGGGAGGTCAAAATGTGGATATGGCAATAGCAGAGTTGATTCGGAAACAAGCAGGTGAATATTTGGATATGGAAATACCTCAAACTGCTATTACAGAGTTCAAACTACGTACTGCTGCAGAGAAAGTGAAGGAGGACTTATCAGCAGCAGGTGCCGAGGATGCTTCCTATAATGTGGAACGTATTGTTGACGATGAAGATGCAGAAGGAATGGTGACAAAGGAGGATATGGAGATGGCATGTAAAGAAAGAGGGGATTTGATTGAACGATTCTATCATTTTGTATTTACAACCATCGAAGAATGTGCCTCAGATCTTCAGATTGATGTGGTTGAAGTGAGTGGTAGCAGTATGCGTATTCCTCTGTTCCGTACAAAGTTACTGGAAGCTGTTCAGCATAACGGTCACAACGTGGATCGTATCAGTAACACAATGAATATGGAAGAAGCTTGTTCTCGTGGTTGTACTCTGTTTGCTCAGAAGTATCTTGTGGAGAAACAGATTGTATGTACACCTGAACAGGTCTGTTTGAAGAACGATACACAAGAGATAACAATGGATGTTTGTGGATATAAGCCTACGGATCCTGTTGAAGACAAGTTTGCTATTAGCAGTGAAGTTTCGTTACCAACTGGAACAGATCATGACTGTAGAGGAATTGTTATGAATTAAGTTGTAGGGGCAACAATTTTGAAGGAAGGTGCAGATTTTGTGAGAGTGTTTGTCGAGAATAGCACAGAATTACACAAATGCCAGAAAGCACATCATGATTTGGAAGTGTCGTATCGTGAACTTCAAGGCTTTGTGAATTCGTGTTCATCGAATCCTGATCTTCAGCAACAGTGTGCGAATGATCGTGATTTGCTGGCCGAGGCTGAGAGATATGTGATTTCACCCAAGATGTTACCTGCAAGTGAGTATGATGTCTGGATCACACAATTGAACAAACGAATTGCTTTCTATCACTCCAAATTAAATGTCAATACTCGTACAAAGGTTTATCGGAATTCGAAGTATGTGGGTATTTGGTTGGATCATCGAATGACTGGAATGTTCCATCGATACTCCTTGGATGATGTATTGGTATCATATGGTGAGTATCTGAATGGACTTCGAAATGGAAGGATAACTTACTATTACCCAAGTGGAGCAATAAAAGAGATTTCTGCATATTGTAATAACAAACGATCTGGAATGAGATTACAATATTTTGAAGATGGTCAGTTAGCAAAGAAAGAAGAATATGTTGATGACAAATTAACAGGTTATTGGCAGAGATATTATTCAAACGGTCAATTGTTATCTGAAGGAGTTGTAAAGAATGGAAAGAATGTCTTTAAGAATTGCTTCTACGCGAATGGAGTTATTCGTACTCAATCCTTATATGATGAGAATGGTCATTTGCGTGTATCTTATGAATTTGACAGTAAAGGTGAGTTGATATATGAAGGGTTAATTCGAAATGGAAAGTATGATGGAAAGAGTCAGTTATTTTATCGAAATCTCTTCTTTGCTAAGGTGACATTTGATAATGGTAAACTAATAACAAACAATCAAATCGTTCCTGATCATGTGTACCAGAGAGCTACTTTGAATAAGCAGTATAAGGAGACTCACAAATTGGATTGCACGTATATTAATTGGAAGCCAATTCATGTATCTAAGAGTGAAATATCACATGTGAAACGTCAAATCTTGAAGTATGGAAAGACTTCTCATTTGGTATCAGAGATTCACTCAGTGACTGCATATGATAAAATGAAAGAGGAATATGAAGATATGCATGCATTGAATGACGGATATGTGTATCAACTATCAAAGGAAGAGATCATGAAAAAGGCTTTGTATGATAGTGATATTCAGGAGTTTACATGGAAGAAGTATACTCTATTCGGTGATTTGAAGAGTTATAACAGGATTACCATCTCAGATACAAAGGAGAAGGAGATCACGAAAGAGACGTTCTATCCAATTGGTCGAAATGAGGTACTTCTTAACAATCCAGAGTTGTGTCGTAAACGAACGGTGGAGGTATTGAAGGATGGTGAGGCAAATGGCCATTGTGTTGAGTACTATAATAACGGAAGGAAAAGGGCTGAAGGAGAGAAAGCTGATGGAGTTTGGGTAACCGTAAAATGGTATTTGAATACTGGAAGGGAAATTATGTAGTTGTATGTGTAGTTTGTTAATCTTGAACAAAGAAATGATAAATAAGATTGAATCTCTTCATGTTTCACATACGTTCATTCATCTTCTTGGCATGTTCCAATACATCTTCACTTAAGATCGCATATACTTGTTTGCATCCTTCTTTAGCAGTAGTCAAAATGTCCTATACATCACTTCCTTTCTTCATTTCCACTTGGAATAATTCTAAAGGAATGTTATTATCCATTGTTACCAGTGTGAATTTGTCATATTTGGGTAGATAAGCCACAGTTAGCACAATACCATTCAACCTGCTTTCGGTCCGATTCATATCTAACAGAATCGAATTGTCCATATATCCCACTTCCAGTGACACTTGAAAATCACGAACTGCAATCCCTGCATCTACTAAAGCCAGCAAAGAAGCATTCAATAGACCAGACAATTCGCCTCCATCAGATTGAAGAATGGTACAACTAATACGAATTAGGGAACGAGGATAGAGTGAAGTCATCACTACTTGTTCAAAACAACGACGCATTGCAAGAGAATACTCAACACAAGATCGACTATTCTTCCCAAACATCTTATGATCCATTTGAGAGAAAGGAGCAATTGTCACTTCGCATTCAATCGAAGCACACTCATCCATCTCACTGCCAAAGTGGTTTCCATCGCGTGGGCCGTAACTACCAGAATGAGAGGTAGCATTGAACAAACTTACACGACAGCAAGAATTTTGGTATTTCCCATTTCTAAATAAGCTGAACCATCACAGTCATGAAAGGTGCCTAAACTACAGGCAACTCGTCGAATTTCATCTGTTTTCCTTCCATCAGAGCGCAGACCAGATATGGCCAACAATTCATTTCGATTCTAGATAATAGAGAGGAAATAGAAGTACCATGAGGAGATAAAGGATGATAGAATAACAGGTAAATCGATCTCTGATCCCGAGTATACGAGGAACAGATTTCTATGAAAGAATAGATCAAATCAGCATATCCCAAATTATCAATCCCCTTGATCCCAATATTTTCACCCCCAAGACCCCTCAACCCCAAATTCACCACTCAAATCTTTGTAGAGGTGCCTCGGATCCAAATTTCATGCAAAGTGTTATCGCAGCACCTCTAACACACGAGATCACTCGTACTCATTTCGGTTACTACTTTCCGGATGAAATTCGCAAACTAAGTGTCAAGAAGATCTCCTGCCCTGTGGCTTTTGATGGAGATGGAAAACCAATGCCAGAGTCCGTGTTTCTGCTAGTTTGTTAGTTGTAGTGGTCTTTATGATCCTGCTTTGGGTCCAAATGATTATCATGTAAAGTGTCCTACTTGTTATCGTACATTTGATGTAAGTTTCTCGTATTTTGGTCTCATTGGTAGGATTGTCCTGGTCATCTTGGCCATATTGAATTGGAGTTACCTCTCTATAATCCAATGCTATTCTCGTTGTTAATCAAGATCCTGCGTTGCAGTTGTCCCAATTGCCATCACTTCAAGTTGAACAAGAATACTGTAAAGCGTTTTGAGATTCAATTCCGTTTGATTTTGGTTGGGTTGGGAGTTATTCTTGATTGTAGAGTGGAAACACGCTGGAGCAACGCAAGTTCTTGGAGGAGTTTGATCAACTGAACCAACGTCTGAAGCATAGTGATGAATACGACGTTGAATGGGAGGTGAGTTTGGTGTTTAATTATAACGTACAGAAGTTAATTCACAAATACGAAGCGATAATTAGCAGTTGTAAGCGTAAGCCAAAGCATGAAGTGGTCTTTACGCATACTCGTGAGGTATTTAATTCTCTGGTTCGTGAGTTCCTCCTCAGTATGCCAAAGCTGTGTGAGAATTGTGGAGCTGCATCTCCGACAATTGTGCGTGATGGCTTCTTAAAGCTGTTTGAAGCTCCTGTGAAGAACAAGAGTAAGCAGTTCACTGCCGCCAATACTAAGATGCAGAGTGTATTGGACAGTGTGACGATGGCTGAGGTAAGTGTGAAAGAGAGAAATGATGATTAGTTGACTCGGATGGAGGGCGTTCGTTATGAATTTAATGAAGAGGAAGTGGGAGATGGTTCACGCGAGGATATGGGAACTGGTTCTGAAGGAGAGATGGAAGCTACTCAAGGAGAGACTGATGACATGGAAGGAGTAGGGAATGAGAAGCTCAAATTTATTCCTCCTCTGGAAGCGGAGATGCGAATGCGTCTGTTATACAAGGAAGAACACTCGATCATCAACCTTATCTGGTATCCTCAATTGACAGAAGCAGGATATCTCCAGAATCCCTCTGGGCATCCAGAACATGAGACCGATGGATATCAGATCTTTTTCGTTCGAACCATTCTTGTAACTCCTTCGCGTTTCCGTCCTCCTCAGCATCTACATGGTGAGAGTTACGAGCATCCTCAGAATGTCTTCTTGAGTGATATTCTTAAGGCTAATTATCGTATGATGCAGATTGGAGCCAAGGAGCAGATGGCACACGATCTGGATCCATCAACTCCGAAGCCTAAGGATCAAGCTGTTGGATACACATTCGAATCAGCACTACGAGACTGGATTGCGATGCAGGAGGCATACAACTCCCTGGTGGATAGTGCCAAGTCGCGTAATAACAAGAACTCCTCGGGAATCCGTCAGTTGTTGGAACATAAGGAGGGTTTGTTCCGTATGAATATGATGGGAAAGCGAGTGAATTTTGCTGCTCGTTCGGTGATTGCTCCTGATCCCTATATTGATACTGATGAGGTTGGAGTTCCACTTCGATTTGCTCGTGAGCTCTGCTATCCTGAACCAGTGACTGCAAACAATGTGAAGGAATTACGACAGCTGGTAGTGAATGGTCGTGATATGTATCCAGGTGCCTGCTATATTGAGAATGATAAGGGTTTCTTCATTGATCTCAAGTTCAAGAATCGAGGTCAGCGTGAAGCCTTAGCAAAAATGCTTATGACAAAAGATAACAGTGGAAATGTACGTATGAAGCGTGTGTGGAGGAATCTGCTGGAAGGTGACATTCTGTTAGTGAACCGTCAACCTACTCTTCACAAAGCTTCTATCATGGCATTGCGTGCTCGTATTCTGAAGTCGAAGCGTCAAACAATTCGTATGCATTACAGTAACTGCAATACATTCAACGCAGATTTTGATGGAGATGAAATTAACATTCACTTCCCTCAGGGAGAGTTAGCTCGTTCGGAAGCATACAATATTGTAGGAGCCAAATACCAATATGCTTCAGCAAAGGATGGATCTCCGTTGCGAGGCTTGATTCAGGATCATGTTGCCTCTGGATTCCTGTTGACGAAGCGTGACACATTCCTTTGTCGTCAGGAGTACAATCAGTTGTTGTTTACGGCAATTGCGGGATTTGGTGCAAAAGAGCGAGAACGTGTAGTTCGTACGCTTCCTCCGACGATTCTGAAGCCAGTCCAACTGTGGACAGGAAAACAAGTGGTGTCTTCACTGTTGATCAATCTGGTGGGCGATTTGCCTCGAATGAACTATGAAGGAACAGCTCAGGTGAGTGATAAGGCTTGGGGAAATGGCCGAATCGCTGCTAACTCTCCGTTGGGCGAACAGGCTGTGTTGGTGGAGGAATGTGAATTATTGCGAGGTGTGCTTGATAAGAGTACATTTGGAGCCAAGAACTATTCCTTGGTTCATGCAATTCACGAGTTGTATGGAGTTGACTTGTGTTCTCTTTTCTTGTCATGTTTTGGTCGTGTTGTGACATCCTATTTCCAGAAACGAGGATTCACTTGTTCGATGGAAGATTTGGTATTAGTGGAGGATGCAGAGAAGAAGCGACGTGCTTTGATTGATGGAGCCTTAGAGAAGGCCGTAGAGGGACTGGAGCATTATTTGGACTTGAATGAAGAGAATGAAAGTGAGAAGGATGGTGAGAAGAGTTCAACTACTCCGTTATCTCTCTCTTATCGTCGTCAACGTGTGTCTGATGAATTACGTCGACGCTATATCAATAGTCGAGGTCGTGTGGGACCTGAGATTGATAATGTGATGAAGAGTATTGTATCTCCCATCTCCTCGGAGATTTTTAAAGTATGTCTTCCTCATGGTTTGTATGTTCCCTTCCCCAATAACTCCTTCTCTTGTATGATTATCTCTGGAGCTAAGGGATCCAATGTCAACCAAACGCAGGTGTCATGTGCTCTAGGCCAACAGGAACTGGAAGGTCGACGTGTGCCAATGATGGTTTCTGGAAAGACTCTTCCATCTTTCCGTCCATATGATCCAATGCCTCGTGCTGGTGGTTGGGTATCTGATCGATTCTTGACAGGTATTCGTCCTCAGGAGTATTTCTTCCACTGTATGGCTGGTCGAGAAGGTCTAGTGGATACGGCTGTGAAGACATCGCGTTCAGGATATCTGCAGCATTGTATCATTAAGCATTTGGAAGATCTAACTGTTCAGTACGATTACTCAGTTCGCAATAGTGATGGAACTGTGATCCAGACGCTGTATGGTGATGATGGTATTGATGTGTCGAAGGTGAAGTATCTGACTGGTAAACGTGCACAACTGGACTTCCTAAGCAAGAATAGCAGTATGTTGGTATATAAATACGGACTTAATGAATCATTTTTCAAAGACACTGGACTCAGTTCGGAACGTGCTGCTGTACTGCATGCAGAAGTCCGATGTGCACGAAGAGAACTGGAAGCGAGTAAGAAGCTATTGGCTGAAGGCAAGGAAGTTCAATTTGACAAGAGTTCGGTTGTGGAAGCTCGACGTCGTGTAGGCAAGGGAGAATGGGAGATTGGAAATCTTTCTGATCAGTTCTATCCTGCTGTAATCACAAAGGTGCATAACAAGAATGGTGTTAGTTATGATGTGGTATTCAAAGATACGAAGAAGAAGGAACGACGTGTACCTCGTACTATTTATGATAACGTGGAAGGTATTGAAGTGGAGCTGATCCGTCTGCGCCTACCAGACCCTGTGAACTGGCAGTTGAACGTGTGTCGTAATATTGGAGCTGTGAATGAGAAATACCAGGAGGCGTTGGATGCATACAGAAAACAACGTGAGGAAAGCGGAGAGATTGAGGAAGTGGAAAGTGGTGGTTTGGAGATGCTGTTCTGGATGAAGTATATGAGATCTCTAGTAGATCCAGGCGAATCTGTGGGTGTGATTGCAGGTCAGTCAATTGGAGAACCTTCTACTCAGATGACACTGAATACGTTCCATTTGGCAGGTCACGGAGCTGTGAATGTGACTCTGGGTATTCCTCGTCTACGAGAAGTGATCATGACAGGAAGTCGAACCATTGCAACTCCTATGATGCAAATTCCACTGGTACCTATGGTTCCAAAAGAATCAGCAGAGCGTTTAATGAAGAAATTACATCGTATCAGTCTGAGTGAGTTGTTAGATCCTGAGTGCTATTTCCGTGTGGTGGACTACCTAACGAATGTGACATTTGGTCTGAAATATACACCTTATATTCGGAAATACGAATTGCATATGAATTTGTTGCCAGCGGATGTGATTAAGAAGGTTTACAATCTGAATATGGAAGATGTATTGGATGTACTGAGGAATGTGTTTATGCCAGCCTTGGGATCTTTAATCTCGAAGGATATTCGGAAAGCATTGCGTTCATCGAGTTTGGGATTGGATGTGGAGCGAGTAATTGGTGGCAAGGATCTGAGTAACATGCGTGGTGTGAAGCTGAAGAAGGCTGAAGAGAAGCAAGTACGAGGAACAGTGGATAGTGAGGATGATGCAGAGGCTGAGGAAGAGTTGGGAGAGGTGGATGGAGCAGATGCCAGAAAGGTGAGGAAGGCACGTATTGAATATGAAGGAGAGGAGAGTGAGGGTGAGACGAAGGGAAATGAGATGGAAGAGGAAAAAGAGGAAGGACAAGAACGAGAGGAGGATGCGATGGAGGAAGAGAAGGACAAGAATGATGCTAAACAAACCATGGGAACTGAGACCTCTTCGGAGAAGATCCCAGAGGGCTTTACGGTGCTGGAAGTTCCGTTCAAGGTGATGAAACTGAAATTTTTCCGTCGCATGTTATATGATGCAAAGAACAACAAGATTCGTGTGGAATTGGAATTGCCTCCTTCAACACCAAAGCTGTTGCTAGTAGAACTTGCTGAGAAGGCGGCTGAAGAAACACTGGTAAATGCCATCAAGGCGATCAACAAATGTATTGTGATGGAGAAGGGTGAAAAGGACCCTGGATATACCCTCCAGACAGAAGGAGTGAACTTCCCTACAGTGTGGCTGTTCCAGCATCTGGTTGATGTTAACAGAGTGTATTCGAATGACATATGGAAGATTCTGGAGACATATGGAGTGGAAGCAGCACGTACAGCAATCATTACGGAGATCATTCGTGTATTCGATGTGTACAGTATTAGCGTAGATCCGCGTCATCTGGCACTAATTGCTGATTATATGACACAAGATGGATCTTATCGTCCTATGAATCGTGGTGGTATGGAAAACATTGAAAGTCCGTTCCTACAAATGTCGTTTGAGACAACGACACACTTCTTGAACAATGCTGTTCTGTATGGAGGGTCGGATTCGATGAAGTCTCCTTCAGCTTGCATCTCAACAGGAAAGGTTATTAAGGCTGGAACAGGTATATTCGATATTGTTCAGCCATTGAGTGTGTAAGTGGTTTGGTGTTGTGTTTGTTGGAAGGAATGGAAGGTGTTGGAAAAGGTGTATTATAATAGGAAGTTGGCAGAGTTCCAAGGGATCACTTTCGAATCGAATGTTCTATCCCATTTTTTCTTGGAATATGGTATCTACAACGGAAATTGATATTTCTGTTCGGTTTCTTGTGCCTACAAATGTGATTCGAGAGGCCTTAACCGATGTCAATGCTGCTCAGGTCTGTATGATTCATATCATATTATTCATTAGTACTACACCCAATCAGAATGTTTGATTGAGCCAAAAGTGGGAGGAAGATATAATCTATACAACAATTCTATTCAAGGTGAATTTGTGTCATTAGTATGGTATTTATGATAACAGCTAATTCAAAGACGGATAATGTTATTGAGTTAAAGTGGAGACGCAGAGAGTGGGATGATAATGTGTATTCTTCTGTTACTCTTCAATTTACAAGTATTGATAGTGCAGTTACGGAAATACATGTGCATCAGACGGGAATACCCAAAAGTGACCGTTATAATAACATTGGTGTTGCAGAAAGTGTAGAGAAAGGCTGGATCGATATGATATTCCGAAAGATTAGTATGATGCTGGGTTATACCTTCCAGACAGAAGACGAATTTGAGTATAATTGTTTGTTAATAAGATATGAATGAAAAGTAGAGTTCATCATTATAATGAACAAGCAGTCTTTTCAAATAGCAGCTTGGTATGACTGATAGTGAATAGACGTGAAATAGAATCCAATAGGATAAGTAATTATGTATTCATTAATTGCTTCGGTCATTGTTTCTTTAACTAATATGAGCAACATCAGTGTTATAAATTGGAGTTCATGCCTTGAATTCCTTGGTGATTATGAGATAAAGAGTGTTGAAATGAAGAGTGGTAGTGGATTGAGTGGAGAAGCAATAATAAGAGTATTAATTGATAATGAAGAATATGAGTTGAGAGTAGAAATAAAAGAAGGAAAAAAAGAAGGGGTTGGTTTGGTTGCGAGAGAGAATGGAACATTATTCATGCAAGTGATGTTTGTGAATGATGAATGTGAAGGAGAAGTGATAAAGAAGAATGAATATGGTAACATAGTATTAAGAGGAAGAGTATCAAAAGGAAAAGAAGTTGGAATGTGGATAGAATATGATAACGGTGGAAATGAAATATGGAGAGGATTCTATCGAAATGGAAAGCGATACTTGAGATTGAAGGAACAAAGAGGAATGAAAGGATTCTATTCAGAGATGAGTGTGAATGGAATCCTTTCATTCCTCTTTGTTCCTTCAATCTCAAGTATCG
>JABLTK010034962.1_pt1 | contig 10503 bp, 15 predicted proteins | sample 7160131 | NCBI WGS metagenome assembly JABLTK01 (sample SAMN14651221, study PRJNA627086) | human gut metagenome | isolation source: feces | host: Homo sapiens
AATTGCCCGTCTATGTAATGCCAACTTCTGGCCAAGTGGAAATTTGTACTCATATCCGGAAAGAGGTGTAAGATCAAAGGATGCAGTCAATGCGAAGTCTGGATCTGTGCTAACAGCAGACCACTTACCTACAACATTAGATAACTACAATAATGGGGTATACAATTAGTGGCAGCCTTCACAACAGCCTAATGGTAAAACCGAGTTATCAAAGACCCTACGAGAAGAATGGCAATCCAATAGATGAATTTTCTCATGAGATGTGAATAAATTGCTCAATTAACACTTTTCTGAGATGAGATGAATCGAAAAGGCTTAACTGTACAGTGATTCAATCATGTGGCTCATAAGCTAAACTCCTCTTCTAAACTCCTAATAAAGGAATAGATGAGTTAATTCGAATTAAGCAAGTTATTCAATGCTTTTGCATAAGTTACTAAATACTTGTTTATCATCAAGTCAAACGATTAAGATGGATTTTTGTATCAAACAGAGACACCTATTTAAGAAATTGTATTTTTCGAAATGACTGGCAGACCTGTCAATTTGACAAGATCTTCAAACTCATATTCTCTTTCTTCGTTGTTGTCAAATTGTAAGATGGATCATGAGCTGAGGATATTTGAGGGAAATCACTCAACCAAGTGCCTTATTTGTAACACTACTGGTTTGCTGTTATGCTGTGATTATTGTCCGAATGCCTACCATCCATCCTGTTTGAATCCATGTTTAAAAGAGCGACCTAGGGAGTATTGGCAATGTCCTCAGTGCGAGGAAGATTGTATTAATCAGAACATTCAGGCGATTATCGATCGTCGTGAAGAGTTTAACGAACTTCATCCCTCTCCAATTCCAACAAGTACATTTGTCTCTCCAGAGACAATGGACCCGTTTCTTAATATTCCTTACACTCCTTCCCCAACACGAACTCGCAATCGTCGAAAAGGGAAGAACCAGGAGACGGGACATTCGTCTCTCTATCGTGGAGTGTAGAATGGAGATAGAGTGTTAACAAGTAGCTATAACCGAGGGAATAAATGGAATGCCCAGATTCAAGTACATGGAAAGAAATTTGTAATGATAAATTAAAGAACTCATGAATAGTACCTAGGTACCTTTGACTCAGAATGGAAAGCAGCCAAATGTTATGATAACGCTGCGATAGAGCTCCATGGAGATCGAGCGCGATTGAATTTCCCTCACGAAGTATCTATTATGTCTCCATCTGTATTTCAATCTCCTATAGTGCAGGATTCGCTTCCTAGAAGGGGGAGTTCAACTTTGAGGACAACGGATTCTAGAATGAGAGACTCTTCTCCAAATCTGCAAAGTGGTTCTCCTTCAATATTCAACGGTACTCCCATTAATTCGCCTTCACCGTCTCCAATTACTCATGCTGTCATTCAGGAGGAAACAGAACCGTTTCAAGAGACGTTCTTCAATCTGTCGTATCCTTCCTCCCCTTTCCTTCTCCAACCAACCATGTTTCGTTCTACAACGATTTCTATTCCTCAAGAAGAAGCTGATACGGAAATTCAACGTAATCGACAGTTCATTAGAGAATGGACATGGGACTAAGGTACTTTGTTTGTTAACAATACTTATTATACACCAAACTCTTGACCTGATCCCGAATTTGTTGTTGCTATTGAATACCCTTCCACATCAATATCCCAATTCTTTTCTATTTCTCATTGCTCTGTTGATTCAACTACTTAAATAGAGAGCTAGATCTTTCATTTCAACCGTTTTCGATCCTCGGTGTTCTGCCAACTGACAAGAACCATCTGTCACATCTGTAATGAAATCATTGGCCATCAGTAGAATCATCTAACGGATAAATAGAACAATTCAAAACGACCTTCTCAGCATCGGCAGAAAGTGTTATTTTGGGATCAATCGTTTTCAATAGTTGCCGTAGCTTCGAGGTGTCATTCTGGAAATGAAACCGGATCAACAACTGTACCATTCGCCTTGTTTGATTCTGAAAACGAATCAGGATGTCCAGAATGGGGGATCCCCATATCGCGTTAATCTCATTCCAACGATGTATAATCGAGGAAGAACTGGAGGTCCACGCAAGCCTGGACAACGAGGAATACGAGTATTCTCGGGTCTACCAGATTGTACGTTCATGGTTGCTTTGTCACTTGTAGTCTTGAAATGTCTTTTTGTTCCCGATATTCATTTCGAAGCATTGGATACTCGCGAAAAGGAACAACCATTACCGATGACTGGGTTAGGCAGTGTGTTGAATGAGGTAGAGAGTAAAATTGAGTCACTAACAGGTAGTTAGAAGAGGGAGGGGTTCTTGAGACTTCTATTCCTGCGTCTCAACCTAAAGTGGAAAAGGAGGATGTTCGCAAGCTGGAAAAGCTAGCAAAGATGGAAAGACACAAGGCTGAACTTGCAGAGAAGATTGCTAAGTGTATTTGGTGTGATTTGTTGCATGAGTTATAGATAACCCAGATGCGAATCCTAAGGCTACAAAGAACGCAATGAATACATTATTCATTGCGAATTTGAATTATCTTACTCCAGAAAGTCGTTTACGTGATTTGTGTGAGAAGTATGGCCCTATCGAGAATTTGGTTATGGTTCACGATTTACAAGGTAAACCGCGTGGATATGCCTTTGTTGAGTATACTCATGAGGATGACATGAAAGCTGCCTATTCTGTATGTTTTTTTTTGGAATTTCTTACTATGTAGCGTCTTCGTCAGTATCGTCTTGATGGTCGTACTCTAATTGTGGATGTGGAACGCTGTCGTACTGTACGGAAGTGGTTGCCAGCACGACTAGGAGGGGGATTAGGTCGAACTCGTGCTGATCGTCCCAAGAAGATTCATAATCGAAGACGAGACTTGGAAGAGAGGCGACGAGACACGGACGATCGACGACGTGAAGTGGATGATAAAAGAAGGGAGTTTTATGAGCGGAGACGAGAAGGTGATGGGAGACGTGATTATGACGGCAGACGCGATTATGATAGTAGACGTGACTATGACAGCAGACGGGACTATGATGGTAGACGTGACTATGGAAACAGACGTGATTATGATAATCGCAGAAGAGAGAATGAGGGACGACGCGATTATGATAGTAGACGGGACTATGAAAGTCGAGGAAGAGACAATGATGGTAGACGTGATTATGACAACCGTAGAAGATAACATTGTTCACATTATTCTTTTGTTTGTTTAGATAGTTCTCATATGCAACGCCCAGTATCAACAACATCGAATGCAAGGATTGCATGGGGAGGTGATCGTTATGTGATAAGTGACGGCAAATCAACACAGTATTATATTGATTTGCAGAAAGAAAAGGCTCGAAAAGAGAAAGAACGTAAGCAGAATCAGACTTCTGTGAGTGTTAGACGAAACCATGAGTTCTATTCATCTGCCTGGAACACAGAATTCAAGGAAACAGCTAGAACAAAAAATACCAGTTCGGTCAACAATCAAGGAAGCATCCCGAGATTGTGTGCAAGAAATGTAATCTTCAACTTGGTGATGTAACAAAATAGAAATTCATATTTAGGAAACAAACAACCGAAGAAGAAGATAACGAAACCTGTTACTCCAAGGATTGTTATGCCAGGAAGCAAGAATCTATCTATTGCAAGGACAGTTCCAATGATTGAGAAGAAACCATCCAAGAATGGCATACACTTATCGAAATCAAGACTTCCAGACAGATCGAACAGACGGAAACATATTGTCATGCCTTCTGAAATATATTATCGTCGTTCATTCCTTGTTTGTGAATCAATAAGATGAAAAGAAAAGAAACTCCCATGCCGGGACTCGAACCCGGGTCGGCGAGGTGAAAACCCGCTATCCTAACCGGCTAGACTACATGGGATCTATTGAGAGTTCAAATCTGTTGTACTTCAGACACCATCTACAATTCAAGTCAAAACAAAAGCAGTTCGATGAGTACTAATTCTCAGTACTATAGTTTGTATACTAGAAAGGTTCATTATATTTCTTCTATCCATGTATAGATTCTTGATGCTGCACGAGAATACATTATTACCAAAGAATTATCTCCATTTTTGAATCACTTTTATGTTTCTGTAATTGTATAATGATGAAATGATGTTTAGCCGGAGAGCGAACAAGGAAAACTCATTGTAACGATTCTCCGTGAATCCAATTTGTTGTTTGATGACTCTTTTGTGGTTATTGTTATTTGGAGTAATCTTTAGAAAGACGAGGTGATTCAGATCGATCCTGATTATTTGCCTTCTTGTTGTATTTGTAATACAAAAAACTATACATCTTGGAAATTGGTAGGAATAACAAACGAGTTGCAGACTCGAATCGTGAAACTAATTCTACCTTCGTTACTTTGTGAAAAGTGTTTCCGAAAGCGATTCTGCTATCAAACCCAAATGCCGTTTCTTTGTGGAGTGGCCGTCTTCCCTCCACTCAACTATACGCCGTTGTTCATATAGGATGTCTTGACATCTAGAGATCAGTTTAAAGATATTGGATTCCAGATTGCGGCACAAATTCCCCATCCTACCTGTCAACCTTCTCCTTTGTTGTCTTCACCATCTCCAACACCTTCTCCCCCCGAACCTTCTCTTCCTCCTCCCGTTTCTTCACCTGTGGAAGCACCTTCTCTGCCTTTGGAACGGAGTTATCTCGTACCTGTTCGTCAGAATGGATTGTTTCGGTCGTGGATAACCAGTTTGTTGATTCTAGAAAAGGGAGTTCTGCGAAGATACATCGGAAAGGCTCGTAACGAGAAAAAGGTAGAGTTGGTGAATCTAAGTGATTGTGTGGCGTCTCACAGTACATTGAACAGTGATGTCAAACGGCCTTACTGTGTGATAGTTCAACCTGGTCCTTCTAGTCAGTCAAATACTTCCTTGCTACTGTCATTTGCTAGTCGGAACGACGAACAAGAGTTCTTGACCCAGTTAAAGGAATTTAGATGATAGTGTTTGTTAAAAGGTGGAATGAGAAAACAATTCAAAACAACGATGTTATTCGACATACGCATTCGACTTATGTTTCGGCAAGAAGACAAACCCCTCAGGAGCTGGTCCTAGGAACATTGACGAGATTCGAATCCAATCTTCTGGCTACTTCTCAAATCCACATCGATCACTCACTTTATGAGATCCCAATAACGTCTCTAACTCATTCCTACCAACATATGCATAGGGCTTCTGGTTGATTGTCTGCGGCCTATCTAACAACCCCACAGGAACATACCGGCACAAAAACGACAACCATTCCAAGAGGAAACGACGAGTCCTTGCCACCCCCTGTTCATCCGATCCCCAGTGTTCCAAACCATAGTCACAGAATCGGTGAATCATATCTAGTCGCTCTTGAGCCGAGATATCCCACACACCTTAGTTAATAATTCTCCTTTACACTTACGATGCTCCTTGATCTCAGTACAGATCCATGGCTTAATAAGAGCTCCTCGTCCAATCATACAACCATCCAATCGGCCATCAGCCAGATGAGACACATATGTCTACTAATCAACAGAATCTCGTGAATACAACCTGATAATCGAAGATATCTCCATTTCCAATTATCTGGAGTGGAGAAGACGAATCGCGAGCATCCGCACATTGCTTCACATATCTCTCCATAAAACCAACTACAAACATGCTTACTCCCAATCAGCCAGTTTGGTATAACGACCTTGTTTGGTTCGACCATGAATCACAACAGCTTCCACTCGATTCCCCTGGACTCCCTGGAGTGCCTAGTCCTTATAATTATCCATCATCCTCACTTGGATCTGTGGGATCAACTTGTGTGTGTTCTGGTCCTTGTCTCCAGTTCGAAGCTTTACAGTAACACTCAACTTGCATCGATCCAGCATCACTTGCAACAATCGTTTCAGCTTGTTGGGTCTCGCCAGCAGAGCTGCCCCAGCTCCCATCTTGTCAAGAACATCAATAGGACATCCTGCATTAAGGTCAACAAAGTCTGCTCGGAGTTCCCGACTCACTACTTCGCACACATCACCCAACTCTTCCAGTTTGGCTCCAGCCAACTGAATCCCAAAACACTTCTCGGAAGGATGTCGACGTAGCAGTGCCCACTCACTTGTCTGAGCTCTTAGCAGATTTCCACACATGGCCATTTCACAACATGTAATGTCTGCTCCATATTCAACACAAACACGACGAAATGGAAGGTTTCCAACGGTTGTAAGAGGAGCAATATAGATCTTTCCATGGAAATCGATAGGACGATGGTCGGGATCTGTAAGTGAACCACGTTGAAATGAGTATGTCTTCTTTCGCAGCTGGTTAGGAACATCCCCCGGCTCGTTCCACTTCCATTCACACTCCTCCATCACCACCTACCTCTTCAATAGGAATCTGTTCTTTCTTGTAAACAAGTTTGAGATCTTCGGTTACATGAGACTGAGCCCAACGACAGTTTAATCCAACTGGACAGTAGCCATGAACACTCCAAACAGGACATAGTGGACCAATATCGGGTTCTCGACGACTAAAATAGGCTTGGATGTCATGATCATACTTGCATGTATCTCCAAAAGGACATTCCTTTTCTTGGGCAATGGCACGACACTGAATGGTTATGCATATTTCTCAGGCCTACCAGAACATCACATTCACCTCGTTTCTTTAACCCTACGTCCACTCGATTCCGTTTGGTTTTATAGGTTTTCTTTTGATCTGTTTCCGATGAAACTAAAGATGAGTGTGAGGTCAACAATATAACCAGATGTATCTCGTTTGTTGGTTTCAATAGGAAGTACATATCTACAATTCATGGTAGAAAATGCAACAGGGATACTCTGGTTTGATTCCCACATTATATGGCTTTTTCAGCTCTTCTACAATGTCAAACGGTTTCTTCTCACTCTTTTCAGTTGATGCGCTATAGTGAATAGAATGAACCAGGGATACCTTATTGGGGGTTGCTCTTCCGATAGGATTGAGTCAGTTGGAGCTGCTGAACAGTCTTTCACTGGTTGTGCCTCTTGTGCATCCATTGTAAAGACTAGAGTATTCGTACCTAGATTAATCCTAGTAAGGGACTCATAGCAATTGAACAATTAGAAATATTAAATAGTCGATTCTATGGATCAACTATTAATTGTAGTGAATTATGAGTCTAGGTGAGATAATTATGAACAATTACTGTTTACAACCAGACTCTCTCAACTTATTATTCAGTATTAATTCTGGAACTGTATCTAATGGAATAAAGGATTTAGGAATAATTGCGGATATCACCATTTCAACAAACATCTCACAGAGAAAGAGCAAATACAAACGCAGGAGAAAAGAATACAAACACCAAGAAGAGGATACTGTACAAGTAAGAAAAGCTGCCTGCATATACATTCTCTACACTTCATCCAACACAGAACGACTACCCCACTTGGCTACAATTCTGTCTGTATCTTTTGCCTTTCCTTCTAAATACCAGTTCACTTCATCATCATCAAAGATACCACGGCGACACATTGGACATACTGCTTTTCCCTGTTTCAGCCATTCGTCAATACAATTCTGATGGAAAATGTGTTTGCAAGGGAGCGTTTTGATAGCCTCTCCTTTTTTCAGTGTATCCAGACAAATAGTGCATTCTTCTGGATTCTCAGGATCAATTTCACGACCACTATTTGGTCAGAAAGATATGATTCCTACTCCTCTCCATAAACACCTTCAACAATCGAAGAGGGTGAATCTGAGAGTCGTTGAAGCATTGCCTTCTCCGAATAGAACAAGAGAATACACACTAAAAGAAAACATACATAAATCATGATCATCATCTAGTACATTAAGAATTCCATTCACTACTCACTAAAAAGAAAATACCAATAAGTGAAAGAAAAGACATCGAAGGATTTGTGACTGATGATCACAACCAACAATATCGCTCACCTTGACCTTCTGAACTAATAGTAGCAGTGACCTCAAACTGCTGAAGTGCTTGCAGAATGGATTGACCAGATTGATACCCAGTAAAAACACTTGGAATTGTAACCTGCACGTCAGTAATTCCTACTTCTCCTACATCTTCCGATATTTCCGTAGCATTGTTCATTATCGACAACATCTCTCCTTCCCATCTCAAGGGTTTCTGATTCATAATCACTGCTCCAATTGCGCCAGCATGTTGAATCTATATAGTTACTCTTTTGTAAAACAGCTACATTCAGGACCTTTACGACAAATGTACAATTTTCAATAGATGTATCACGAATAGCCAATCCAATTAATCCCGTCAGATTGGTTGTAATTGGACTGCAGGCATGAAACGGTTCCACTTTCACAAGTCTTCCCACATATGCTTTGTATCAATTTATTCTCGAATCCCTACACGTATCACCGTAATCCACTCCAAATCGCGCTTTCGTATGCGGATACACTACCCTCGCATCAGATTCGATGACGAGTCCTCGGATACATCCAAGAAGAAGGAGAAGTGTAGTAAGCACTTTCATTTTGTGTTTGTTCGTTTATCCTTGTTTATTCATGTTATCGATTATTGACGTTGTGGAAGTGATCCTGACGTATCTATTCGTTTGGAGAGGTTTGTGAGCTTGATTCGGTATTGTTTTGTCTTTTTTCTTTCTTTCTTGATGAATACTCTTCAAGGAAGTCCGTTTCTGTATTCTTCGTACAGAAGTATATCCTTCTGTTCACTTTTGTTTTTCAAATGGTTGGCGATATTGAGAAGGGTACCTCAAGCGATTATATCCAATTCCAGGAGGCGTCTGTACGAAATCAGTTCGTTCGCAAAGTGTACACACTTTTATCGATTCAGTTGGTTGTAACCTTCTGTGGTGTTTGGGCTTCATGGTTTGATTTGTTTGCTTGGTTTACTTTAGCACCATTGCATCTTTTCAGGCTTGGCTATATCATCATTCTTTTGGAATCATGTGGCTGTCATTATTAGGAATGATTGCATTCATGGTTGTGAGTTTGTGTAAACCTCAATGTATGGGATGTTGTTTCTCTTCTCTGTAGTATTTGTTCGATATCCGCATAACATCGTTATCTTAGCGCTATTTGTACTGTGTTTTCTTATTCTTATATCTAGACTCTTTGTGAAGCACTTCTCTTATCATCTTTTACTGCTTTCTTTGAACCACGAATTGTTCTTACTGCCATTGTCTATACGGCTGCTGTTGTATTCTGCCTCTCTATTTACGCAGCCAAAACCAGCAAAGATTTCATCTCTTATCAACCAGTCGTATTATCGTTCTGTTTGATTCTACTACTCTTCGGTTTCACCTTGATATGGATCCCTTTTGGAACAGCCATTTACTCTGCTATTGGGGTTCCCATCATATCTTTGGATTTATCTCTAGGCATGTATCTTTTCGTTTTATTTGATCATGGATACTCAAATGATTTTGGGAGGAAAGGATCGAGCCCAATTTGGAGTGGATGAATACGTTTATGCTACGATTATGCTGTTGAAATGAAGCGGATGTGTCATCCGTAGGTATCTGGACATTATTAATCTTTTCATGTACCTCTTGCAGCTTCTCTCAATTACGAATAATCGTCGATGAAACTTTCAATTGTTTGTTGAATCCATTATCATTGAAGATGCCACCAAAGGGAGATGTTGTCACAGAGAATGAAATCCAACTCTCCTCTATGATTGGCGATATTCAAATTATTTCAAAGCAAGATGAACTCACCACTTATGAGAATCAACCTGCTCGCAGTTATCACGTATGCTTGTTTCTGTTGATGAATCACAAGTAGATTTTAGCGAGTGTTTCGTTCATCCAATTCGAACTGGAGTTGATCGTTGTAGAAAGGCTCAACGAACATCCTTCTATTGAAGTAATGAAGGTCGATATTATTGGAGGATGGAAATGTGAACTAGAGCCGCTGATTCGTCAAGTTTCCTTGTTTCCTTCATTTGACAAGTAGGTTGAAGAGAATCGCGAACCAACTATGCTTCTCTTGGGTTTGCGATCCTTTGCAAATGAAGTTCAATATAGACAGGATGTTTGGAAATGGATGAAAGAAACATGGGGTAGTGCTGTTAGCTTTCCTGTTGATATGTATTCTAATAGTGTATTAGTATGCTTTGATAAGTCTGCATCCACATCGTAACTGTTTTTTGGGTTTATGAATCCTAGTGAACACCCTAAGTTTTTGATTTCCTGGTCGATAGCTTTTTCTCCAACTGGAATTGTTCAGCCTATGATCCATCCTTTCTTCTATATGCAGTCAGATAAAAGAAGTATTCAAAGGGAATTAGATGCCCTTCAGAACGAAATTGTTGATGAATTTCTTGCACTAACTGAAGTTCATGGAATTGAGAGTGCTATTCAGTTTTTGATGGATTGCTTGCTTTTCTGTGTTTGTTTAGTATCAATTACTGTTTGGTAATAGGATATACGATGTGAGGATAAGAATGTGTTATTGAAAAGGGTTAGTGAAAGAAATGAAAACAAGAACGGTCATATCTAGTGGAAAGCGCCCTAACCCGTCTGATCTAGGAAGCTAAGTCATTA
>JABLTK010135653.1_pt1 | contig 10495 bp, 9 predicted proteins | sample 7160131 | NCBI WGS metagenome assembly JABLTK01 (sample SAMN14651221, study PRJNA627086) | human gut metagenome | isolation source: feces | host: Homo sapiens
GAAATCGCTCTATTCGTTCGGTAAAGCAGACGTCCAGCTCATGACATCTAGCAATTCTTTGTCTTACTATGTTTTAGCGATTGAAGTTTCAGCATGGAGGCATCCCTATACCCCCTTCGCCTCAAAAGCAGCACGCGGTCCTCTCACCTACTCGCGTCCCATTTTTTCAACGACGCATTCGCTCGCTCGCATAAAACCAACTTTGGGTTAAAAGCCTCGTAGGATAACGAACTAACCCTGCGTCGGAGGCTTAGGCGCTCCAGGCGCCTTAGGAGCACCGGGCGCCACAGGAGCAGCACCGGGCGCCTTAGGAGCAGCAGTCCCAACTTCACCCTGAGCCTTCTCAAGATCCGCACCACATTTTTTACATTTGGTGTTCTCGGGCGGATTAAAGCTTCCGCATTTGGGACACTTGGTCATCATGTCGTCGAACGACGGCGGTCTGAAGCACATCTTTCTTTCCTCCTTATTTGTCGCATCAAAATGCTTGTGCATCTCGATTGGGTTGAAAGGCCATTTGCTGATCCGCCCATCCGAAGAAATCGCTCTATTCGTTCGGTAAAGCAGACGTCCAGCTCATGACATCTAGCAATTTAACTTCTAGCCTGATGACCACTTCGGGTTTTCGGTACTAAATGAACGGTCAATTTCTCTAGTTCATATTCTCAGTACTAAAGTGGTACATAATGCGACGTCAAAGGCAAATTCGATGTAGTACTTGCTCCGCGTTTCCGAAGCATAGGTCGTAGATTATCACCGTAATTGAAAGGTCATAATTTAGATCTGCTTGATACTTCTCGCGTTACTCAACTCAGCAAAAAACTGTTGCATAGTTCCGAACAGGTGTTGCCGATTTCTCAAGGCTCATCATTACTAGCATTATCCTGCTAGAATAGCCCTATAAATACAGTAGGAGATGAAAGACAGCCATCTCCTAGTTATTCCGGACTCCATCGACTTGATTAAAGCAAATCACTAAGATGCAGGAAGGGATGCGATTAGAAAGGAATCGTCATGCTGCATGTATTTGTTTTGGCCCTGTTTGCAATTCTGCCTATAGCAGTCATTGTCGCCTTTACTGCTTACCTGGTTCGGGAGATGAACTCTGATGCAATTTCCGCCAAGAGCTCTTACTCGGCTCCGCTGAAAACCGCTCACCAATCCCTATAGCAACCAGCTCATTAGTCGCTCAAACTGCTGACTATCGTGCGCTGTTGGCACAAATGAGGGGAGACGGCTGATCCATTGCCGTCTCCCCTCATTTAGTAGTTAGATATCGCATTTCAATCACGCCGCAATGCCTTGTCGGGGTGGCTTTTCAACCACGAATCACTTGGCGGAGTGTTTCTCTCGCAAGGAAGGTCTCCGTGGTCGTGTTTTGGCGATTTCGACTTTCCGCATGGATAAGCGCACAACTTCCCGCTGTAGTTGCAGCGAACAACCTCAGGTACAACCTGAGCCGTAAGGTCTTTCCCGCATTTTTTACAGAGCAGCTTTGCGCCAGACATAATAACGGGTCTTTCGAATACCGTCGTCGTCCCGCAATCGGAACATTTCCCCGCCTTCATTGGGGCCGGCTGACATTTCCCGCACATGGGGTTGCAAATCCAACACCCTCCAGCCATCGTTATCGACCTCCGTTCAATCGAGCAGCAATCTCACGAACAACATGATTCTGGGCCTCTGCCTCCAGTCTTGTCATTTCCTTGCTAACCAAATCATTTTTGCGGGCATAAGCGTATAAGGCATTAATAGCCTTATCGTTGTGCTCGTCGTTAAACGAGGCTATTGCGAGCTCCAGATACCTCAAAACAGCGGATTCGTAATTCGCCCGCGAAGAATCGCTTAAGTCCACTGGCTCCAGAAGTCTCCCCAAAGCCATTTCAACCGCCCGTGGTGGATTTGGCTCGTGAACTGCATATGCATCATAGGCATCAAAATCCAAGAACAATCCTGCCGAGTTCATCCTCAACGAGCGAGAAAAATCCCATCTATCTCGTGAAAATACGGGAAATGCAACTGTTATGCTGCGGATTCCATTAACCAATTCTGGATACTCAATATGAACGCTTTTCAAACCGTCGCAACCTAGAAAAGCCCTTTGTGAAACCGTCTCTAGAGAAGCAGGGACGAAAAGTTCAGAAACAGATGAGTTGTAAAATGCCATGTCGTCTACAGCAATTACAGTATCTGGAATTCGCACATGCGAGGTGTGGCCATCATGCAATAAAACATGATCCCCATCTTTCTCTCGGGCAATGAGCATGCCATCACGCAAATAAAAGTACTTATTGCCAGGAGAAACCGCCAAATTGTCGAGCTTCGCCTTTCGCCCATCACGAGAGTCTCCCGCAAATTCCAAAGCGTTTCTCCCAATATGCTCTAGCAAAGGGCCTATGCATAGGCTACGTATGCCAGTCCCAAAAAATGCCTCACTACCAATTTGCTGCAAACTATCAGGCAGTTGTATCTGCCTCAGTTTTTCACAGAACCGAAATGCCCTGTCCCCGATAGAGACCACCCCCTCGGGGACGATCACGCTCTCGAGCGAACTATCTCCCTCAAAAGCCTCCGCACTAATTTCTATAGTTCCGGGCTCAATCTGGCATGACCTCTCATTCAAAAGACACTCAATTAAAACTAAGCCATCTTTTCTTTTCTCATATAAACATCCATGCGTAATGGCAAGATGATCGTTAGTGTGCTTTGACGAGGAAGCTTGATTTTCAAAACTAATTTTCGTGCGCCAGAATACTTTTGGTCCCAAAGAAACGAGACTGGGAGGCATTGGGAATGACCCGATATTTGTGCAAGCAAATGCCTGCTCCCCTATATATTCGAGCTCGGAATTCCATCTGATTTCCCGCATCTTCGACGATGCAAATGCCTTAGCACCTATCTTCACCAGAGAGCTCGGGCAAATAAGCTCCTCTATTGAAGTCCTGAAGAAGGCATATGCACCGATTTCCTTAACGCCCTGACCTAAATCGACTTCCCTCAGCGAGCCCATCCCTTTAAACGCAGAGTCCGAAATAATGCGGCAGGAGTCTGGGACCTTGTAGCGCGAAACAGGTTTTAGAACCGATAGCAATATACTGCCAGTTTTATCGTATAGCGCGACGCCATCGGTTGAAAGAAATGGGTTATCCAGGTCAATCCTTACTTCGCATTCCCCAATGCCATCGAAAGCGCCGCTTTCAATGCGCTCGACGCATGACGGAACGGTAATATCCCGCAAAGCCGTTGAGGCAAAGAAGCGTCGAGGGATAACTTTGAGCGAAGTGGGCAAAACCACTTTCTCTAAATGTCCACATCCAGAAAGCAATGACTCGTCTAGTGCTTCAATGCGTGGCGAGAACGAAAGCGTCTCCAACAAGGAACAATTATTAAATGCCTGCGAACCAACTTTCTCGACGGTGCTCGGCATCGTGATATGCTGCACAGTTTTATTGCCAGCAAAAGCCCTAACCCCAATTTCCTTAACGGTTAGATTACTGAATGCTTGAGGAATATGAACGGTTCTCGCCTCGTCTTTGCAGCCGATAATCGATGCGTAATCGTCGCCCTCTTCGTCACACTTGATTTCATATGACCATTTTCCCGATTTGCAAACCCGAGAGAGCGCGTCGCTGCGAGTTATTTTTCCTTTTTTTACCGCACCGCTCGATCGCAGGCTTTCCTGCAAAGAGCGCGACCACGCATTTAAATCCGTATGAACTTCATTTGTCAGCATGCGCATTCTCCGTTACCCTCTCGCCCCTTGTTCCCGAGTATCTAACAGCGGATTCGGTGTTTCTAATACTGAGAACTGTATTTCTAAACAGGGCAGTAGTACTCACTTCATACGCTGATGAACCAATTACAACTCGTCATATGAGCGTCTCATCACTCTCTGCAATAAATTGTTCGTAACGCAAGTGAAACTGACAGGCGAAGGCGAGGTTCGAGTATGCTTCCAGCAAAACCAAAGAAGCAGCGCAAAGCCCTGCGCTACGCTGCGAAGCTGAAGAGAGACGTTACGAAGCAGCGCACAATTATGGCAATGCTCGGCATAGCTTGTGCTATCGGTATCGTTGCCTACTTTGCATCATTGTTTGCCGGGCTGATAGATAGCAGCCCCCTCGAACAAGTGATATGCATCGTTATCGCCATATTTGTAGGCTTGTTCTCGGTTAAGGCTACGCAAAGCAATCGGCGCTATGAGAGCTACCTACGTGAATCCGGGCTGACGAATGAGGAAGTCAAATCATTCATGAAAGAACAATAGTTAATCGAAAGCGTAGGCAATCCCAGATCGAAATGGCAAAGGAGGTGAGAGGCGTGAACGATAAGGATAGCGCTGAGCAGGAAGGCAATTCGAGTTTCAGCATTTCGAACAATGGCTTTTTAATCGACCACCTTGGCATAACGGGTTTTTCCGTCGTCTGCGCTTGGCACTTCCTCATTATATTCTCGGCGGGCCCAACCATAAACGCCGGAGATGCCACTGGAAGAGACCTCATTTACCAGCTTACTTTGTACTTTTCGCTCGGTATCTCATACGTTGTTTTGCAGCTTCTCTCTAAGCCAATTTTTTCCTTTTTGTCAAAGGACAACAACAGGGGCTGGAACCGCGCGAGTCTCGCTTTTGGGGGATTCGCCTCTGCTTCAACGGTATTCATGATTTCCACAAGCAACGCCGGTTTCTCCCCAATTGCAATTGCTTCTTGGGCTGTTCTGGGTTTATCAGAAGCTTTTCTTATGCTGCCATGGCTGCAGCTGCCAAGGGTTAATGGTGGTCACGAAACTGAGTCCCCTGTCAATCTCGCCTTCAATATGGGCATCGGCGGCGTTCTCGCATTCATTATCGGCAATCTTGCTGCCCCATATAGCTTTATTGCGGTTGCCGCCTTGCCGATCATCTCCTGCGTGACTCTTGCCCCCATATGGCATTCTACGACCATTTCAAATAGCGATGTCCGTCTGCGGGTTTCTACGCGTCAAAAATTATTCGAAAACAGCCATTTCATTTTCTACGGAATCTGCTTCGGTCTTTGCCAGTATATCTTCTCCGCCGAAAGCGGCGATGACAGCATCATCAGCTTCATTGTCAACAATTGCTGGCCAATTTGTGGCGTTGTTGTTTCGGCCGTCCTCATCATGTTTGTTTCCTCAAGAGGGCTTGCAGGCGGGCATGTCATCATGATTCAACATGTTAGCTCGTTGGTCTTTATTGTCGGTATTCTTGGTTCAGCTTACTTTATAGCCTCTCTGCATTCTCTAGATAGCAACTTATTTCGAATCGGTTTGCTTGTTTGCGAGATAGTTTGTCTTGCGGGTTTTAATACATTTGATTTCGGGTTTATGGTTTTTGCATTCTTCAAAGCCTCTAAATTCAAGGCCGGATTCACTAACTATATCTGTTTTAACAGAGCAGCCTTGTATCTGAGCATGGGGGTAGGCGTGCTTTGCGGCATGGGCTTTCAAACGACGCTCGGCTCCCTTGTTCCCAACCATATGATAATCGAAGTGAGCATCGCGATTATCCTTATCAGCACCAGCATGCTGCCCTTCTTCGATCGCTATATGCCTATCGACTCCCCGCTGACGCCGCAAGGCAATCAAACTCAGGGGTCGATAGGATCCGAGGCCAATCATGCTTCCAAGATTCTCGAAGACCACCTTGAATCAATTGCCGAGATTCACGGCCTATCAAAACGAGAGCGCGAAGTTTTTCACTACCTTGCCCACGAGAAGAGCGCAACCGACATTCAACAAGAGCTCGGGATATCCATCCACACCGTAAAAACCCATATATCGAGTATTTACCGCAAACTTAATGTCCATTCAGCAAAAGAGCTCAAAGAGCTCATCAACACAAACGGTGATTAACTCCATATCGCGGAGACGAACATCAAAGAAAACAGTGCCAATTAGAAAGGGATGGGGCATGAAACAATTTAAAGCAGAAAGCAAAAAGCTACTGGATCTTGTTATTAATTCAATTTACACCAATAAGGACGTCTTCCTTCGCGAGCTCATATCCAATGCTTCGGACGCCTACGACAAACTCCAACTTGCCCAAGCATCCGAGAACGTCGAGACGGCGCAGAGCAATGTCAATGAAATCCGCCTTTCGTTCGACATCGACAAGCGCACTATCACCATTTCCGACAACGGAATTGGAATGTCCGCCGCTGAGCTTGAAACAAACCTTGGGACCATTGCCCATTCTGCCAGCCTTGAAGTCAAGTGCGGCGAACAGGCGCAAAGCTCCGACGACGTTGACATCATCGGACAATTTGGAGTCGGATTCTACTCATGCTTCATGGTCGCCGACCACGTTGATGTTATTTCGCGTGCCCACGAATCGAGCGAGGCGAATCGATGGACAAGCGACGGCCTCGAGGGCTTCTCCATCTCACCTGCCACGCGCGCGCTCAATGGAACAGATATTATCCTGCATCTACGTGCTGATACCGACGATTTTGACTACAGCAAGTTCCTGAGCCATTCGGCACTATCGGAGCTGGTAAAACGTTACAGCAACTATATCCGCTACCCCATCACTATGGAAATCACTCGTAAACAGGAAATACCGCAAAGCGACAAGAAGCGAAGTCGAGAACCCATATTTGAAGACTGCACAGAAATCGTAACGCTCAATTCTATGACGCCAATCTGGACAAGGCCGAAATCGGATGTAGCGCAATCCGAATACGACACCTTCTACATGGATGAGTTTGACGATAAAAAACCGCCTTTGCGCACCATCTCCATGCACGCTCGTGGCGGCAAGAACTGCGACGTCCTCCTCTTCATCCCCTCCGAGCCGCCCGCCGACTTCTTTAGCAGCGAATTCAAGAAGGGGCTCGAGCTCTACAGCAGCAACGTCATGATAATGGAGCGCTGTCCAGAGTTACTGTCTGAGGCATTTGGATTTATCCGTGGCGTAGTTGATAGCCCTGACATTTCGCTCAATCTCTCGCGAGAAACCCTCCAGCAAGATCAATTCCTCAAGGCGATCGCCTCGCAAATTCGAATTCGAGTAAAAGCGGAACTGGAAGACATGCGAGACAATGAGCGCGACCTATACGAAGAGTTCTTCGGAGAATTCGGGCGTATTTTCAAGTTCGCTATCTACGCAACATTTGGCGCACAAAACGCTGAGCTCGAAGATTTGCTCATGTACTTCACCGCGAACGAGGAAAGACCCTCCACTCTTCGCGAGTACAAAGACAGGATGCCGGAGAATCAACCTTGCATTTTCTATGCATCCGGCAATGATGCAGCAGAAAGACTCGAAGCCTCGCCTGCCGTCACCGCTGTCACAAGCAAAGGCTTTGACGTGATCCTCTGCACTGACGGTATCGACGAATTCGCTCTTATGACGCTCCGCGAATACGACAGCGTACCTATCAAGAACGTTGCAGCAGACGACTTAATGCTCGAAAGCGAGCAGGAGCTAGAGGCCATCTCGCATATCAACGACGAATGCTCGAAGCTCTTTTCCTTTATAGCGAAATGTCTCGGCGATAAAGTCGTTGAAGTCACTGCAAGCGCACGCCTCAATGAGATACCTGCCTGCATATCTGCAAAAGGGCCAATTAGTCTTGGCATGGAAAAGTACTTTTCAGCCGCAGCAAGCGACAGTGGTGCGCCACGTGCCCAACATGTTTTCGAGTTCAACCCGCATCATCGCATTTTCAAAACAATGACCACTGCGTATGAAAACGGCGATGAATCGCTGGTGGCACGATACACCACCATCCTCTATGGCCAAGCACTTCTCGCCGAAGGCCTTCCTATTGACGACATGGTTTCCTACAGCGAAGCCATCTACGACCTGATGTAACGTACATATCTAAGAAAGGACAGATATGGAGTATCGGAAAATTGGCGATTACACCTTGTCTCGTTTCGGCTTGGGAACAAAGCGAATGCCCATCACTGATGCAAGTCGCGTTGACCGGCTCGATAGAGAAATTGCTGCAGAAATCGCCAACGAGGCGGTCAACCAAGGCATGAACTATTTCGACACGTCCTACTCGAATCACAAAGGCGAAGCGGAGAGCTTTTTAGGCGATTACCATGAAGCTCATTCTTCCGATACCTGCCTCATTGCAACCAGTTTTTTCGAGCTCGTCGATCCACGGTACACGTATGTTTTTCAAAAACAGCTGAAGAAGCTTCGTACGGACAAAATCGATTTCTACAGTCTTGAAGGCGTATGCGATCTAAATAAGATGCGTGATATCGATTCTGGTGCAGTCGATTTCCTATTCGAGCAACGCGAGGCTGGTCATATTGGGTGCCTCGGCTTTTCTTCGGAACTCTCACCGGACAATCTCCGCGATTTCATTGGACGCTATCCCTGGGACTTCGTGCGCATGAAAGTGAATTACTATGACTGGTTCAATAAGGATGGAAGCGCCCGCTATGACGTGGCAAACAAATTCAATTTGCCCATCATCGCCCATGCAGCGCTACGCACAGGAGCAGCTTCCGCACTCAAGCCTGAAGCGCTGTCAATCTTGAAAGACGCAAATCCAGACCGCAGCAGCGTCGATTGGGCGCTTCGCTTTGTAAAATCTTTAGATGGCATTGTCTCGGTTACCTGCAATATGCATTCCACTCGCGAGGTAAAAGAAAACGCCTCCGTCTTTAACGACACCGCGACGCTGAGCCCCGAAGAGCTCGATGTGCTAGAAGCATGCGCAAAAGCACAGCGGGAGGCATAGTAAACAGTTTGACATCGACGCACGTTGCATGCGACTGTCACGGCTCCCTAACGCGATTTTGCCGACATGCAGCTGGGCTCTCACACCAGCGTCAATAATATCCGTTGCAATCAACTATTTAGGAAAGGAATTGTATGAGCGAAATGGCACCGGCTCAAATCAAGAGCAAGCGTATCCTCTATCTCGTGCTTTCAACTGTTACGCTTTTGTTTTTAGGCCTCATTTATGCATTCTCAATGTTTGCGGCTCCCATGTGCGCCGCATTTGGACTTGAAAAATCGGCAGTTGGCCTGACCTTCAATATCATGATGATCACCTTCTGCCTAGGCGCCGTATTGGGATCCCAAATCGAAAAGGCCATTGGCGTCAAGGGGGCAATTATCGTCGCCGCCATCATGTTTGCAGTTGGCTTCATCGGCACCGGGATATTCGCATATGGAAACATCATCGCCCTATACCTGTTCTATGGCGTCATCTGCGGCCTTGGCGTTGGCATTGGCTACAACTGCGTCATCGCAACCACCAACGTGTGGTTCCCTGATAAAGTCGGTCTCTCTAGTGGAATTCTGATGATGGGCTTTGGCCTTGGCTCGTTGATTCTCGGAACCCTTTCCGTCAACCTCGCCAATAGCTTTGGCCTCGGAAATGTCCTCGTTGCCGTAGGCATTGTTTCGGCTATCGTTATTGGACTCGAGGGCCTCGTCATCAAACGTCCGCCGTCGAACATTATCACCGCAATGGCACCCGAAAAGGCAACGGGATCATCCTACGATCCCGCCGATGAGGACTCCGCGCTCAAAACCCCTCTATTCTACATCTATTGGATTTGGGCCATCATCGTTATTGCCATTGGTCTTGCAACTATCGGCAACTGCGCTTCTGACGCGCAATCCGTTGGCTGGGACGCTGGCTTCGCGACTCTCTTAGTCGGGTTGGTTTCAGTTCTCAACGGCGTCGGACGCGTCCTTATTGGCATTATCTACGATAAAACCAACGTTAAGGTCACCATGGTTATCGATGGAATCGTTGCTTTCATCGCTGCCGCATGCATCATTGCTGCGTTCACCATGGGCATTCCCGCCCTCTATGTCGTAGGTGCTTTCTGCTGCGGCTTTTGCTATGGCGGCGTTCCCGTCGTTGCATCCGCCTTTGGACGTCAGCGCTTTGGCGCAAAAAACTACCCGCTGAACTTGTCACTTTGCAATTTCGCAATCGTCTTTGGCTCGTTGCTTAATGTTGCTCTGCAAGCCATCGTCGGAACGGACGCAAGGGTGATGACTTTCACCATTCTTGCCGTCATGGCCATAATCGCCGTACTTGATGCAGCCATTCCGTTTTCCAAGATGTTCAATCGAGATCAGGAGCTGTTGGAAAAACGCCGACTGGCTCACAAGGAGATTAAGTAAATCTTCTCATTGCATTCCGTGCGAAGCCGAAGGCCGCATTATTGCGGCCTTCGGCTTTCTATATCTGCCATCATGCACAATTAAAGCAAAGCGTCCTTTCGGTGCTCCTCCTCTGACGATTTCCTGAAATCGTCAATTAAATCCAACATTTCTTGAGAAGAGTGGACATCGAGCTTTTGATAAATGTTAGCAATATGCGTCTTCGCGGTATGCACCGAGATGAATAGTTCGTTTGAAACGTACTCCGCATTACGACCCTTCGATATGATATGAAAAATTTCGGTCTCTCTTTTAGACAGCCGATAGCGCTTGGCAATCTCATCGCATGCATCACGCCAAAAAGCAGGCTTGCGAGCGTTCGGCTTCATA
>JABLTK010090214.1_pt1 | contig 10494 bp, 9 predicted proteins | sample 7160131 | NCBI WGS metagenome assembly JABLTK01 (sample SAMN14651221, study PRJNA627086) | human gut metagenome | isolation source: feces | host: Homo sapiens
GAGCTGGCCGACCGGATGGTAGGCAGAAACAAGTAAGGAATAAAAAAATTGGCGGTCGTCAGACCGCCAATTTTTTATTCCATTAAACCGTATTTCCGCTTGATGCGATCCAGCTTTTCCAGTAGGGGCTCCGCCGCGATCCACAGGAAGAAGGCTGTGGCGGCGGCGTGGACGCAGTCCAGCGGGAAGCCGGTGACATAGTAGGTCAGTAGCACCTTCCACGTCAGCGTTTCCGTATTGGCCCACATCAGCACCGACGCGGGGTTCATGATGCCGCCGTAGATCACGATGGCGCTGAACACGCCGAACACGCACAGGCTGCCCCGTGTGCGGCGCAGCAGTCCTTTGCGGAACAGTACGCCTGCCAGAAAGCCGATGATGCCCATGCAGAACATCTGCCACGGTGTCCACGGGCCTTGGGAGAAGAACATGTTGGACACCAGCATGGACAGTGCGCCCACCAGGAAACCGCTCTCGCCGCCCAGGGCTACGCCGGAGATGATGGTCATGGCCATCACCGGCTTGAACTGGGGCAGCATGAAGAAGGCGGCCCGGCCCGCCACGGAGATGGCGCACAGCACGGCGATGACCACCAGCTCGCGGGCTTGGGGCTTGCGGCCCTCAAACACCAGAAAGAAGGGTAGCATGCACTCAAAAAGCACCAGCACCGACACGATGGCGTATTGCTGCCGCTGGAGATAGAACACACCGATGAACAGCGTCACCGGGATCAGCAGTAGGGCGGACACCGCCATAGCCACAGTGCGCTTGGGCAGCTTCCGCTTTTCCACCGGCATCTGCGCCATCACCGGCGGCTGGGAGCGCCGCCCGATGGCCAGCGCCAGCACCAGCAGCAGGACGCAGAACAGGGCATACAGCCCCAACTGCTTTTCACCCAATGCCGTCAGGCCGCTTGCGGTGACGGCGCTGGAAAGGTCTGTGCTGTTGGCGGCGTACAGGAAGATGGCAATTGCGCCAGCACCGCTGACCGCTGCCAGCGCCTTGCGCCACAGGGGCAGCTTTTTCGGTTTCCAGTCCGGCGTTTCCTCTTCCGGTTCCGGCAAGGGCGGGGCCTCCAGCGGAAGCTCCGGCATGGGCGGCACGTGGCCGCCGCAGACGGTCATCACGTCCTCCGCCGTTACCGCCTGGGGCTCCAGAGGCCGGGCGAGACGGTTGGCGGCGGTGGTATAGAAGCTGTTGCCGCTGAAGAAGGCACGGGGAGATGCTTCTGTCACGATGCTGCCGTCGAAGAACAACGCGCAGCGGTGAGCGTACCGGGCGCAGAATTCCACGTCGTGGCTCACCATCAGCAGGGAGACGCCCTGTGCCAGCAAGGCGCGGAGAATTTCTGCGAACAGTTGCTTGAACTCCGCGTCAAGGCCCTTGGTAGGTTCATCCAGCAGCAGAATTTCCGGCTGCAAAAGCAGCACCTTGGCCAGCGTGGCCCGCTGCTGCTCGCCGCCGGAGAGGTCGTAGGGGTGGCGATCCAGCAGTGTGTCCAGACGGCACAGCTGCACCATCCGGGCCACCCGCTCCTCCTGTTGCCGTTTAGGCAGCTTGCTGCCGGAGAAAATTTCAAACAAGTCCTCGCGGACGGTTTTCTTCACAAATAAGGTCTGGGGATTCTGGGGCAGCATGCCCAACGTGCCGGACACCACAATATCGCCCCGATAGGGCTTTTTCAGCCCGGAGAGCAGCTTCAATGTGGTGCTCTTGCCCGCACCGTTGCCGCCCAGCAGCGCCAGAAACTCGCCCCTGCCCAGCGTTAGGTCAAGACCCTTTACCACGTCGGGGCTGTTTTCCTCATAGCGGAACCACGCGCCCTCTACGGTGATGACCGGCTCACGTTTGGGCTGCTTCGGCTCCTCGGTCAGCGGCAGCAGGGGCTTGTGGGATGCAAACTCCTGTAGGAAATCCCGACCCTCCCGCACGGTGACGGGGCAGGGCGCGTCGGACTCCACCGCCGCCCAGATGCGCATGGCGGCGGGCATGGCGAGAAACATCCGGTGGCCCATGACCTTGAGTCGCTGGCCCACCTCCGCGGGCGTTCCGGTACACAGCAGCCGCCCACCGTCCATCACCGCCACGGTGGTGGCCAAGGGGAAGGCTTCTTCTAAGCGGTGCTCCGTCAGCAGGACGGTGGTGCCCAGCTCACGGTTGATCTTGCCCAGCACCGCCAGAAAGTCCGACGCAGCGATGGGGTCAAGCTGGCTGGTGGGCTCGTCCAGGATCAGCACGTCCGGCTGCATGGCCATGACGGATGCCAGATTCAAAAGCTGCTTCTGGCCGCCGGACAGCTCCGTCACGTCCTTATGAAACCACCCCTCGATGCCGAAAAACGACGCCATCTCCGCCACGCGGCGGCGGATGGTGGGGGTGTCCTCGCCCAAGCTCTCCAGCCCGAAAGCCAGCTCGTGCCACACCTTGTCAGTGACGATCTGGTTCTCCGGAGACTGCTGCACAAAGCCGATGCGGGCGGCCTGTGTCCGCGCGTCCACGTCCTCCAGCGGCGTATCCCGGAACAGGATGCGGCCCGACCGGACGCCGTGAGGGGCCAGCGCAGGCTTCAACTGCCGCAGCAGCGTGGACTTGCCGCAGCCGGAGGGGCCGCACAGCACCACGAACGCGCCCTCCGGCACCGTCAGCGTCAGGTCGTCGATGGCACGGACGGTCTGCTCCGGGTAGGAAAATGTCAGGTTTTCAATGGTGAACAGCGCCACATCCGCGCCTCCCTTCTGTCCAAGATCACCGGCGTCAGACACAAGGCCAGATACACCAGATAAAAGCTGACGGTCATGGGCTGAATCAGCACGCCTGTCAGCGCCGGGAAGTACCACCATTTCAGTCCTCCGGCCATAGCACCGCAGGTGAGATACACGCCGCAGAAGCCCAGCCACAGCAGGGCATAGCAATCCCGCTCCTCTATGCAGAAGATGGAGAAGGCGGTGCGGCCCTTCAGGCCGTAGCCCCGGCTTTTCATGCTGTCGGCGGTCTCGATGGCGTTTTCCAGAGCCCAAGTCACCATGATGGAGAAGATGGTAACGGCCTTCCTCGCCCGCTGCCACACGCTGCCGCTGCTGGCGTCCCGCCCGATGCAGAACTGGGCCTGCCGCACGGTGTCCATCTGCTGTTTGAACCGGGGGACGAACCGCAGCGTCATGCTGAGCACCAGCGACAGGGCGGGAATCACCCGGCCAAAGAGGTAGACAAACTTATCAGAGGTGAGAACGCGGTTGTAGCACACGAACCACAGCAGCACGGCGCACAGCATGCATCCCGCCGCAAGGCCGTACAGGATGCTCTCCAGCGTCAGGGGATTGCCGGTGGGGAGATAGGTCAGAATGGTCATGCCCGCGTGGTTGAAGGCGGGGTTCACCAGGGCCGCCAGCAGCATCACCGGCAGGGCGATCCTCAGGCTGAGCCGCAGGCCCTTGCGGCCGTTCAGCTGAATGACGTACAGCACTGCGCCCAACAGGGAGATCAGCAGGCACACCGGGTGCATCAGCACCATGGAGAACACCAGCACCAGCGCGAAAAACAGAAAATTCACCACCGGATGATAGCGGGAAAAGGTATCGGACATGATGCGGGCCTCCTTTCGTGGTGGAATGGGCAGAGAAAAGCCGTGGCAATGAAGCTTCATTGCCACGGCCGTTTTTCCGTGTTGACTGCCGCCTGCGGTATGCTGCGTACCGTGCGGCGAACATGTTGAGCAGGTCTTCTGACTTACGCATCCACAGCATCACACGCCTTCTCAGTTGCCCGATGGCCAGCTTTCACCTGTGTGATACCTACGCGATTACAGCGGCGGCACCGTTCGGGATTTGCACCCGATTTTCTATTCTCCCTGTCGCCTTTTTTGCGGCGGACGGGGCACTCAACCAGATTCAATTCTATTGCCATTATAGGCAATGGGCCGCAGTTTGTCAAATGGTTTATCCTGCCTTACAGATCCAGCTTCAGGTCGCCGTCTTTGATCCAGCCCCAGTTCCGCAGGGGGATGGCGAACAGCCACGTCAGCACGGCGGGCAGAACGAAGGAAATCAGGATCAGACCCAGCCAGTCAAAGCCGGTGATGGCGGCCTTCGTGCCGCTGGCGATGCCATTAAGCCAGCCGGTGTACACGCCGATCTGTCCCACGAAGCCGCAGGTGCCCATACCGGAGGACACCGGCGAGCCGTTCATTTGCAGCTTGAACAAACACGTGGCGATGGGGCCGGTAACGGCGGAGGCCAGCGTAGGGGGGATCCAGATGCGGACATTGCGGACGATGTTGCCCATTTGCAGCATACTGGTGCCGATGCCCTGGGCCACCAGACCGCCCCAGCGGTTCTCCCGAAAGCTCATGACGGCGAATCCTACCATCTGGGCGCAGCAGCCCGCTACGGCAGCGCCGCCCGCCAGACCCGTCAGTCCCAGACTGGCGCAGATGGCGGCGGAGGAGATGGGCAGCGTCAGCGCCACGCCGATGATGACGGACACCAGAATGCCCATGAAGAAGGGCTGCAGCTCGGTGGCCCACTTGATGGCGTCACCAACGGAGGTAGCTGCTGTGCCGATAGGCCGCGCCACCAGCGCCGCAAAGCCGATGCCGGCCAGAATGGTGACGATGGGCGTCACCAGAATGTCGATCTTGGTCTCCTTGCTGATGGCCTTGCCCACCTCGGCGGCCAGAATTGCCACAAAGAACACGGCCAGCGGGCCGCCCGTTCCGCCCAGAACATTGGTGGCAAAGCCCACGGTGATGAGGGAGAACAGCACCAGCGGAGGAGCCTCCAGCGCCTTACCGATGGCCACGGCCATGGCCGGGCCCACCATCAGCGAGCAAAAACCGCCGATGGTGTAATAGAAGGTCACGTCACCCTGCTTGATGGTCAGAAATGTGTCAGTCAGAAAGCCGATGCCGAACTGCTTGCCGATGGTGTCCAGAATGGTGCCCACCAGCAGCGTGCAGAACAGGCCCTGCGCCATGGCGGACATGGCGTCGATAAAATAGCGCTTGGCGGAGAAGGTGATGTTCTTCCGCGCCAGAAATGCCCGGACTTTTTCCATAGTATGTACCTCATAATCCCAAAAGATATAATGGAGTGGACATGTGTCTTGACACATGTCCACTCCATTATAAACAAGTTATGGGATTTGTCAATAGCGGTGTTTTTCAGTTGGCGTCGTACAGCATGCCCATGTCGGCCAGCGTTTCCTTCAGGTGGGCGAATACCGCCTCGCTGGGGCAGGAGAGGGTGTGCAGATGTACGCCGCCGGTCAATGCGCTGATGGGCTGGGCGTGGGAGGTCTTCATCCGATGGATGAACTGCTCCACATCGTACCGGCTGGACAGAGCCAGCGGCGCGGTCAGCTGGCCGTACACCGGGTGCTCCACGATCACGTCCACCACCGTGCAGCCGCAGTCCACCATGGCGAACAGCTCCTTTTGCGTGTCCTCGCCGCTGTGGTGACAGGCGATGGTGCGGCGCAGCCCCGTCTCGGCGGGGATCATATAGCCCCGGGGCGTGGCGGTGATGCTGTGTCCCTCGGCCCGCAGCAGGGCGATATCGCCCACCACCACCTGCCGGGTGACGGAAAACTGCTGGGCCAGCGCGGTGGCGCTGATAGGCGTCTGAGCGGCGGTCAACTGGTCGTAAATGGCGCTACGGCGCTGTGCTGCGGTCATGACAAAGCATCTCCTCTCAAAGAAAAATCTCCTATTCTGCATTATAGCCCGGTTCCCACCGCCCGTCAACTATCGTTGATATGGGATTTTCCTCTTTTCTTTCCGGAAAAACTGGTGTATACTATATCCTGTATTCATATATGTATTGGGAGGTTTACTGTGTACGAGCGAAGAACAGAAATTATGCAGAATGTTTTCCTGACATATCTGCCTGCCAGTAAATTCAAAACAAGCGTTCTCAGCGCCCATCTGGTGACGCCGCTGAGCAAGGAGACGGCCTCTGCCAACGCGTTGCTTCCGGCGGTGCTGCGCCGCGGCACCATGCGCTGCCCGGACATGGAGAGCCTGTCCGCCGCGCTGGACACCCTGTACGGCGCGCAGATCGATTATACCGTTCGCAAGAAGGGCGAACGCCAGTGCATCGGCTTTGTGGCTTCCGTGATCGATGACGCCTTTGCCCCGGCGGGAGAAAAACTGCTGGAGCCGGTGTCCGACCTGCTGGGCGAGCTGTTTCTTGATCCCGTGACCCGCAACGGCCGCTTTCTGGCGGAGTATGTGGACAGCGAAAAGCAGAACCTGATCGACGCCATTCGGGCCATCCGCAACGACAAGCAGGATTGGGCCGACGTGCGGCTGATGCAGGAGATGTGCGCCGGAGAGCCTTACGGCGTGCTGCGTCTGGGCGACGAGGAATCCGCCGCGAAGATCAACAATCACAAGCTGTTCAACCACTACCGTGAGCTGCTGGCCACCAGCCGCGTGGAGATGTTCTACTGCGGCAGCGCAAAGCAGGAGCGGGTGCAGGGCGCGTTGTGCCGTGCGTTTGCCGCGCTGCCCCGCGGCGTGGTGACGGAGGGTGAGCCCATCCGCCGCATCGCCGCGCCGGAGCAGCCCCGCTATCTCACCGAGGAGATGGACGTGACCCAGGGCAAGCTGTCCATGGGCTGGCGCTGCGGCACCGACGATGTGCCCGCCATGATCATGGCGAACCTGATCTTCGGCGGCACCAGCAACGCCAAGCTTTTCCTGAACGTGCGGGAGAAGATGTCGCTGTGCTACTACGCGTCCTCCAGCTACGCCCGCTCCAAGGGGATCATGACGGTCTCCTCCGGTATCGAGACGAAGGACTTCCAGAAGGCACACGACGAGATCCTGCATCAGCTGGAGCTGGTGAAGCAAGGCCAGTGGGAGGACTGGGAATTGCAGGGCGCACAGGCCACCATGTGCTCGTCCCTGACCTCACTGTCCGATTCGCAGGGCGCTCTGGAGAACTATTGTCTGGGCCAGACCGCCATCGGCGCGGAGGACACGCCGGAGGATCTGATGGCGGCGCTGCATCAGGTGACGCCGGAGCGCATCCGGAAGGCGGCTCAGAGCTGCCAGCTTGACACGGTATTCTTCCTGAAGGGAAAGGAGGCGGCCACATGCTGACCAATTATACCCGTATTGGTGAGACCGCCCGGTGGGAGACGCTGCCCAACGGACTGGCGGTCTGCATCGTGCCCAAAAAGGACTTCCAGCGGAAATACGCCCTGTTTGCCACCCGCTATGGCGGCATGGACATGAAGTTCCAGCTGGACGGCCAGTGGCTGGACACTCCCGCCGGTATCGCCCACTATCTGGAGCATAAAATGTTTGATACCGCCGAGGGCAACGCCCTGCAGGAGCTGGCGAAAAACGGCGCGGAGCCCAACGCCTTTACCTCCAACGCCATTACCTGCTACTATTTCAGCTCTACCGAACAGTTCTATGAGAACCTGAAGATCCTGCTGTCCTTTGTGTCCGTTCCCTACTTTACCGACGAGTCGGTGGAGAAGGAGCAAGGTATCATCGGTCAGGAGATCGGCATGATTGAGGATAATCCGGAATGGCAGTGCTATAAGCAGCTGATGCAGGGCCTGTATCACCACAGTCCCGCCCGCACCCCCATTGCCGGCAGCGTGGAGAGCATCCGCCAGATCACGGCACAGACCCTGTACGACTGCTACAAGGCCTTCTATACCCCCGCCAATATGTGTCTTGTGGTGGTGGGCGACGTGGACGGCGACGAAGTGCTGCGTCTGGCGGAGGAAGTCCTTCCCAAAACCAGCGGCCCGCTGATCCCCCGTGATTATGGTGTGGAGGAGCCCCTGACGCCCTGTCAGAAGGAGACACGGGGTCGTATGGAGATCGCCATGCCTACGTTTATGGCGGGCTTCAAGTGTCCGCCCCAGCACGGCGGCGAGGAGCAGGCGCGCAGCACGGCGTTGGGTGAGCTGGCTATCGACGTGCTGGCGGGCGAGTCCAGTCCTCTGTATGCCCGGCTGTACAGTCAGGGGCTGATCAACGGCTCCTTCGGGTGCAGCTATGATATTCTGCCCGGCGTGGCTTACGTCTATCTGGGCGGCGACAGCAACGATCCCAACGCCGTGGTGAAGGCGGTACTGGACGAGGCCCAGCGCCTGGTGAAGGAGGGCATCGACCCGGCCTATTACCTGCGGCTGCGCAACGCCAACTTCGGCACGGCGCTGAAGGCTCTCAACAGCTTCGAGGGCATCGCCGTGTCCATGGCGGAGGGCAAATTCCACGACTATGATCCCTACCGTTTCCCGGAGATCTACGACAGTATCAGCGCCGACGATGTGCTGGACTTCATCCGGGAGAATCTGGTGGAGGAGCGCTGCGCCGTGTCCATTATCGAGCCTCTCGGCGAAGCAAAGGAGTGATCTTTTACGAACGGCATGATTATGACCGACAGTCCCATCCGGTTTCCGGGGCTGTTTGGGGATTGGGCGTTTACCGCGTCCTCCAAGGCCATCAATATCGGCCATGGCATCTACTGGTACGGTATCATTATTGCCTGCGGCCTGCTGCTGGCGGTGGCGTTCTGTCTGCGTCAGCGGAAGCACTACGGCATCAGCGAGGATGACCTAATGGACTGCATCCTGTGGGGCATTCCCTGCGGTATCATCGGAGCACGACTGTACTATGTGATCTTCTATCTTGACCTGTTCCGGGACGCCGACGGGAAATTCAACTGGGGCAAGGCGGTGGCCATCTGGGATGGCGGCCTTGCCATCTACGGCGCGGTCATTGCGGTGGTGATCCTGGCGGTCATCATGGCAAAACGCAAGGGCTTCAAGCTGTGCGCCCTGACCGATCTGGTGGTGATGGGGCTGCTGATCGGCCAGATCGTGGGTCGCTGGGGCAACTTCATGAACCGCGAGGCCTTCGGCACGGAGACTACCGTTTTCTGCCGTATGCAGCTGACGCTGAAAACCGGAGAGCTGATCGAGGTGCACCCCACCTTCCTGTACGAAAGCCTGTGGAATCTGGTGGGCCTGCTGCTGATCGTCCTGATCGTGGCGAAGCACCGGAAGTTTGACGGCGAGAATACCCTGTGCTACTTCCTGTGGTACGGTCTGGGCCGCTTCTGGATCGAGGGTTTGCGGACTGACAGCCTGTACCTGTTCGACTGGACCATCGGCGGCGCACCCATCCGGGTGTCTCAGGCGCTGTCGGCGGTGATGGTGCTGGTATCGGCGTTCCTGCTGGTGTGGAACCTGTGGGTGAAGCCTCACAAGCCGGAGGAGCTGTACGTCAACATTGTGGCGGCACGGGAAGCCGCCAAGGCGGAGGAAACGCCGGAGGAATAAACAAAAACGCTCTGCGGGTAATCCCGCAGAGCGTTTTTTGCACCGCTGTTTGCCCTTGGCAATCAGTGCTGCCGTGTGTTATAATAGGGGAGAGGTGATGCATCATGAAAAAACTGACGGGTATCGTGTGTCTGCTGGCGTTGGTGCTGGCGCTGACGGCCTGCGCCGGGGCGGGAGACTGGAAATATGAGGAGCTGCCGGGGGACTACGCCGTGTGGCGGATCAACAGCCGGGAGATCCCGCTGGTTCGCGTGGATGCGGACGGCCTGACTGCCGAGCCGGTGGTGGAGGGCTATGTGTACGCCGTGGCATGGGACGAGAATACCATCTATGTGCAGCAGCGTGCGGAGAAGGACAAGGGCGACATGGCCTACTATATGGTGGCGCTGGATTCCGGCACCGTCAGCGGCCCCTATACGGAGACGGAGCTTGCCGCAGCCTGCGCGGAACAGGGTGTGGACGCGGCCGATATCGGCTGGCAGGAGCAGAAGGACTGGAACAAGGTCTATGACAGGTAAGAGACGCGGCAACTTTCGTTTTCGCGGCGTAGAGGTGCGTGTAAAACGACGCAGCGCGGGGCACACTACGGTCATCTGAACAAAGGAGGGATGACCGATGGTGGAACCCGATACCATTCGTCTGCTGCGGGAGTGTGACGCGGGCATCAAAATGGGCGTATCTGCCATTGAGGACGTGGTGGATCGTGTGGCGGACAAGCGCTTCCGCCGCAGCCTGACGGACTGTGCGGCGGAGCACGACAAGCTGAAAGCGGAGATCCAGGCGCTGCTGGATAAGTACGGCGACGAGGGGAAGAACCCCAACCCCATCGCGCAGGGCATGTCCCACATGAAAACCGGCATGAAGCTGGGAATGGACGACTCTGACCAGACCATCGCCGATCTCATTACGGATGGCTGCAATATGGGCGTTAAGTCCCTGAGCCAGTATCTGAACCAGTACAAGGCGGCGGACGAGACGTCCAAGAATATCACCAAGCGGCTGATCGCGCTGGAGGAACGCCTTGCGGTGGACATCCGGGGCTTTCTGTAAGTAAATAACGTGAAACGCCCTGCGCCTTTCGGCGGCTGGGCGTTTCACGTTTCAGTCTGTCAAAAAACTATGCAAACGCCCCTGTTTCTGCTATAATAGAGGAAACGGGGGTGTTTTCATGGAAGGCTGGAGAAAAGA
>JABLTK010069607.1_pt1 | contig 10489 bp, 6 predicted proteins | sample 7160131 | NCBI WGS metagenome assembly JABLTK01 (sample SAMN14651221, study PRJNA627086) | human gut metagenome | isolation source: feces | host: Homo sapiens
AGTCCCTCGGGTGGCTGAGCCCGATGGAGTACCGCAGGAAGCTTGGATACGCCTAGGCGCGGTCCAAGAAATCGTCCGCACCCCCAATCAGCCCATCCAACGGCCAAACAGGAACCATTTCACCGCAACTTTTCTTTAGATCGGATTTCAGGCTGATGCTAAGTTTGTAACATTTCAAAACTCTGCCGGATTACGGGGCTGAATTGACAGCCTCTATCCATTCCGGTAATTTGCAAATTTCAACAAGCCATCTACCTGCGGTTTTATTTAGACCATTTTTGATGTGGTCGGGCATCACCAATCTAGCCCCGTAATCCGCCCTACTTTTGATAACAGCAAGATTGAGACAGGGCTATCCTTCCATTCTTTACCGCTATTGCGATCTCCACTCGCACGACCTTCTGAGTTGCGGTGAAATAAGGACTATTTGGCGGGTAGATGCCGCTATTCAATCCCTATTTCACCGCAACTTAGTAGATACTTGTGGACCAGGCGGGCGCAGAAGTGACCGTCGTAGGAGTCGGCGTTTACGGGGACACTTTGGAAGAGGCCTCGAGGGTTTTGGCGGAGAGTGACGAGGCTCTTGGCGTGGTCGTACTCGGGGAGCTGCAGAATCTGGGCTTCGGAGAGCGGTGCCACGATAAAGCCGGCGCCCTCGGAAGAGGCCAGGAAGGCATCCACGACCTGCGTGTTCTCTTCATCAAAAACCGAGCAGGTGGCATAGATAAGCTCACCGCCGGCAGCAACGCGCGCGGCTGCTTCCTTGAGCATCGTCAGCTGTAGCTTGGGCAGCTCAGTCGTAACGTCGTTTTCGGTCAGACGCCACGGTATCTCGGGGTGACGGCGCATGGTGCCGGTGCCAGAGCACGGCGCATCGATAAACACCGTGTCGAACAGAGCGGGCTCGCCAAGCATCGCATCAAACGACGTAAGCACCTCATTGAGCTCGCAGGCGTCGCCCGACACCGTACGAACACCCGAGATACCCGCCTTATGCAGGCGCGCGAGATTCTGATCGCACTTGCGATCGTGCAGATCGAGCGCGGTATGCTGACGCTCGTACCCGGCACGCTTGGCCTGGCACATCATCACATAGGTTTTGGTGCCGCGGCCGGCGCCAATCTCCAGGCAACGACCGGGACGTGTCGCGGCAGTAGCGATAAGCTGGGCGTTAAGGTCCGAGGCAACCGCGGCAGCACGCTCAAACACGCCGGACGCAACCGTAACCTGAGCATCGACCGGAGCATGGCAGCCCGGAAAGACAGGCGCAACGAGCTGCGAGATATACGGGTCGGCCTTGGTCGCAAACGCATTCTCGTGCAGAGCAAGCGGCGCAGGAGCCAGATTGCCGGCAAAGTTGAGCGCACCCTCGGGCGTATCGAACGAGGCCATGATACGAGCGCACAGCCAGCGAGGGAGACCCATCAAACGCGAAAGGCGAACCAAACGGCGCTCGGACTCATCCACGTCGGATGCCGTGGCAAAGTCCTCAACGTTGTCCGCAACCTTGTGCAGCACCGCGTTAGCCAGGCCCGCGGCAGACTTAGCACCGCTGCGCACCAGCTCAACACCCTGACTTACGGCAACGCGGCCCGGCGTATGCAGGTAGAGCATCTCGAAGGCCGAGATGCGAAGCGCCATGCGAACGCGCGGCGCGACCTTTTTTGGCTTATCCAAAAACTGATCGAGCAACTCATCCAAAATGCCCTGCGTGGCGGCAACACCGAGCGCCAAACGAGCGGCAAAAGCGGAATCGCGCTGATCAATGGCCTTGGCGGAAGCACGTGAAGACAACACGTCGCGTGCGTACATACCGCGGCGATCAGCCTCCATCAACACATCGAGCGCAAGCTTGCGCGCGGGAGACAACTTGCTCATGACAGTACACCCCACCTAAGTTCGGCACCCTGCAGGCCGGCAGCCCAGGCAGAAGCAGCCATGGCACGCTTGCCATCGGGCTTAACCTCGAGCAGTTCAACCGCGCCATCGGAAAGGCCCAGGTAAACACGCTTGCTCTTGACGGCAACAGCGCCCTCGCAAAGCGACACATCAGCCGGCGCAGCATCGAGCACGCGAACCGACTTACCGGCAATCACGCAACGGGCAGGCGCGGTATCGGACGAAGCAAGCACATGACGCACGCAATCAAGCGCCGCCATCTTCGGATCCAGACGCATCTCCTGCTTGGAAATCTTGGCAGCATGCGAGACGAGGGACTCATCCTGCTCGGTCCAAACAGCCGAGCCATCGGCAAGCGAGGGAAGCGTATCGGCAAGCAACTTACCGCCAAGCTCACCAAGCTCCATCGTAAGCGCCTCGGCATGCTTACCGGCAACCGACGTAGACGCCTGGGCGCAATATGCGCCCGTATCCACGCCATGCCCAATGCGCATAATGGAAACGCCAGCAACCTCATCGCCAGCGAGAATGGCACGCTGAATGGGAGCAGCGCCACGCCAACGAGGCAGCAGCGAAGCATGAACGTTCACAATACCAAGCGGCGCCATATGCAGCACCTCATCAGGCAAAATGCAGCCATAGGCAGCCACACAGAAAATATCAGCCTGCGCAGCCTGGAGCGCCTCAACAACCTCCGGCGTCATACGATTGGCCTCAACAACCGGCAACCCCAGCTCAAGCGCCTTGGCCTTAACAGGAGACGGCTCAAGCTTCTTACCACGCCCACGAACAGCATCAGGACGAGTAATAACAAGTGCAATCTCGTTCCCAGCCTCAACAAGTGAAGTCAGCGAAGGCACAGCAAAAGCAGGCGTACCCATAAACACAATACGCATAAAAGATAGTCTCCTCTCAATAACGAGCCGAGACGGCTACAAATAACAGCGGAAAGCCAAGTACTCAGCCCATCCGCAATAACAATTCAACAAGAACAAATATACCCAAAAACAAAGAAAGAGCCGCATAAAAGCAGCCCTCCCAACAAAGCACCTATCAGCGAAGACGTCCCTCCCTGGCCCAACGGCACCCGGGCGAACCGAGCCAGAACAACGCTGTCCCCGGTGCTGAGCGCCCACATATCGTCCCGCGCGCAGTTTCGCAGCGCAGCGAGAATGTTTGAGCACGGGATGATATGTGGGCGCTCAGCACCGGGGACGGTGGGACCTACTCCGTCTCGCCCGGTCGAGCGCCGCGGGCCAGGGCGTCCTGGTACTCCTTGACGGCCTTGAGCCTCTGCATGGGCTTCAGTCGCTCGAACATGGTGTTGCCGTGCAGGTGATCAATCTCGTGCTGCAGACACACGCAGAACAGATCGCCCGTGGCCTCATAGCGAATCAGGTTGGCGTCCAGGTCATACGCCTCGACGACAACGTGATCGGGACGTTCGATCTCGCAGCTAATGCCAGGGATGGAAAGGCAGCCCTCGCTAAACGGCACCAGATGGTCGCTCTGCTCAACAATAACGGGATTGATGAGCACGTACGGATCGTAGTCGTTCTTGTCGCTGTAGTCGCAGTCGATGGTGACGAGCTGAATGAGCTCACCGATCTGCGGGGCAGCCAAGCCGCAGCCGCCGTTCTCGAACATCATCTTCTTCATCTTCTCGGCAAGCGCCTCGATCGCCGGGGTGATCTCCTCGATGACGGCGCACTCCTGGCGCAGGCGAGGGTCGGGCGACAGTACGATTCCGTTGGCTTCCATGGTCATCCTTTCGGGTTGTTACATCAGGTCATAGGCGTCGACGTCAACGCTCACGCTCACGCCGCGCACGGAGCCCACCTCTTTGAGGCAGGCGTCGATATCATCAGAGACATGGTACCCTACCGGCGACTTCACAAGCAGATGGAAGCGGTAACGGTCCTTGGCTCTCTCGATTACACACGAAGCCGGGCCCAGCACCTGCGGCACGGCACTCCCCGCCCGTAAAAAGTCGGGCGCGGCAGCATGCCAACGGCGCTTGAGGAGCTTTGCAATGCGCCCGATGTAGTCCTGCGCGTCGTCTCGGTTAGCCGACCACACCAAGATGTTGACCAGGCGAACAAACGGCGGGTACAGCGCGTCGCGGCGCTGATCCAGGTCGTAGTCGGTAAAGATCGAGCGATTGTGCTCGGCGACGGCACGAATGACCGGATCCTCAGGCAGGTAGGTCTGGATGATCACCTCGCCGGGACGATCGCCGCGACCGGCACGGCCCGCAACCTGCTCCAGTAGATCGTAGGCGCGCTCCCCTGCGCGGAAGTCCGGCAGCTTGAGGGCAAAATCGGCATTGACCACGCCCACGAGCGTGACCTCAGGAAAATCGAGGCCCTTGGCGATCATCTGAGTGCCCAGCAGCACCGCGCAATCGGCGGCATCGAACTGTTCGAGCAGCTTTTTGTGCGCGTCCTTTCCGCGCGTGGAATCGGCATCCATGCGAATAATGGCGACGCCCTCGGGCAACATCTGGTGCAGTGCGTCCTCGATCTGCTGCGTGCCCAGGCCCATTTTTGCCAGGTAGCGACTGCCACATTTGGGACAGCGACTCGTGGGGGCCGGATAGGGCTGCACGCGCCAAGAAGAACCGCATGTATGACACTGCAGCGTGTGCGTGCGTTCGTGATACGTAAGCGCGGTGGAGCAGTGGTTGCAGGTGGGCACGCAGCCGCATTCGCGGCACATCAGGAACGGTGCAAAGCCACGGCGGTTATGCAGCAGCACGGCCTTCTCGCGACGCTCGACTACACGCTCCAAGCCCTGCATCAAGGGTTTTGAGAACATGGAGCGGCTGCCGTGCGAGAACTCGCGGCGCAGGTCGGCGATCCGAACCGTAGGCAGCACGGCGTGTCCCGGGCGCTCGGGCATCTCGACGCGCGTCCAGGTGGCACCGTTATACGTGCCACGGCGGCAGCGGTCGAGGGACTCGGCAGAAGGCGTGGCCGAGCCCAGCACGAGCGGGCAGCGATAGCGGCGAGCCATCTCGGCCGCAACCTCGCGCGCGTGGTAACGCGGGCTGGAGCCCTGCTTGTAACTGGTCTCGTGCTCCTCGTCGATGATGATGAGGCCCAAGTCGCTGAGCGGGCAAAAGAGCGCCGAGCGGGCGCCGACGACCACGCGGGCCGCACCGCTGGCGACCATATCCCACTGGTCCAGGCGCTCGCCGGCCGAAAGGCGCGAGTGGAAGACCGCGACCGTCTCACCGAAGCGCGAGCGGAAGCGACCGACGGTTTGGGCCGTCAGCGAGATCTCGGGCACCAGCACGCACGCCGAGCGGCCGGCCGCGAGCACGCGCTCGATGGCGGAGAGGTACACCTCGGTTTTGCCGGAGCCGGTGACGCCGTCAACCAGCACCACGTCGCCATGAGCGTCCAGACGGGCGCGCTCAATCTGCGCGAGCGCCTGCTGCTGGCCGTTGGTAAGTGCGACCGGCGCGTTGCCGCTTGCCGAGGACAGCGTGGTCTGCTCGCTGCATCCACGCCACGCACGTCGCTCCTCCACCACCACGACGCCGCGTTTTTCGAGCGCCTTGATGGTCGCCGACATACTGTTATAAAGCAGGTTGAGGTCGCGCGTCGTGACCGGGCCGCACTGGAGCGCCTCGATGAGCTGACGCTGGCGGACCGCGGTCTTGGGCGGCGTATAGTCGAAGCCCTCGGGCGTAAGCATGACCCAGCGGTTTTGGATAGGCTTGACGGCGGGGCGCTCGACAGTCCACACGCCGTCGTCGCCCTTGACCACGCGCGGGCTTCCGCCCGGTGGCAAGAACAGGCGCAGGCACTCGGAAAGCGTCGCGACATACTCGTAACTCATCCAGCGTGCGATACGGGCAGCCTCTGCGGTAAAGAGCGGTTTGCTGAGGATAGCCTCGATGGCTTTAATGCGCGCGGGGTCGAGGGCGTCGTTACCTTGCAGGTCGGCCAGCTCGGGCGCGATGTTGACGATGTAGCCCGCGGCCGCACGGTTGCCAAAATGAACTAGGACGGTGGAGCCGATCTGGACATCGTTGGCGAGTGACTGCGGAACGCCATAAGCAAACGGCTCGGACAGCGCACGCGTCGGGATGTCGAGGACCACGCTCGCATAGGCGGCGATGGGCTCAGGTGCAGGCTTAGGCTGAGCCGAGGCAGCGGCAGGCACTGGCTTCACCGGAACCTCCTCCGGTTCCGGCGAACCAAACAGCGACAGTTGCTCGGCCACGGATCCAGCACCTCCTATCCCATTCGTCTACAGAAACAAGAGCCCCGCTCGAGGTGAACGGGGCTCGGATACATACGTTTGCGCAGCGATTACAGCGCCATCGTGCGGGCGCGGTCGATGCGCGCCAGGCAGTCGTCGCGGCCGACGAGCGCCATGGTCTCGCCCAGCGGAGGGCTCACCATGTTGCCGCAAACGGCGACGCGCACGGCCTGGAACACCACGCGCTTCTTGAGGTCCATCTGCTCGGGCAGCGGCTCAAGCGCGGCGTCGATGTTCGCGGCGGTCCACTCGGTAACACCCTCGAGCGCGGCCTTGGCGGCGTCCAGAATGGCACCCATGCCCTCCTTGGCCAGGCCCTTGTTGACGGATTTCTCGTCATACTCGAGCGTCTCGGCCGTGGCAAAGATGGGAGCGGCGACGGTCACGGCGTCGGACGGCATCTTGGTGCGCGGCTTAACGATGGCGGCAAGCGCGTCGATCCAGTCCTCGCCGTACTCGACATTACCCTCGATGAGGCCTGCCTCGTGCAACTCGGGGACCATGATCTCGTCGGCAAACTGAGCATCGGACATGCCGTTGATGTACTCGGCATTGACCCAATCGAGCTTCTTGGAGTCGAAGGTCGCCGGGTTCTTGGAGATGCGGTCGAGCGAGAACTTGCTGGCCAGGACATCGCGCGGGATGATCGTGGTCTCGCCGTCGAGCGACCATCCGAGCAGCGCCAGGTAGTTGACAAAGGCGTCGGACAGGTAGCCGGCGTCGCGGTACTCCTCCACCGAGGTGGCGCCGTGGCGCTTGGAGAGCTTCTTGCCGTCGGCGCCCAGGATCATGGAGATGTGGGCGAACGTGGGCACGGGCGCGCCGAGGGCCTCGTAGACCATGACCTGGCGCGGGGTATTGGACAGGTGGTCGTCGCCGCGGATGACGTGGGTGATCTTCATCATGGCGTCGTCGACGACGGTCGCGAAGTTGTACGTGGGCGTGCCGTCGGAGCGGAAGATAACAAAGTCGTCGAGCTCCTTGGCGTCGAAGGTCACCTCACCGTGGACGGCGTCGTGGATGACGACGTCGCCGCGGTTCTCGGGCACCTTGATGCGCAGGACGTAGGACTCGCCGGCCTCGATGCGACGGCGGGCCTCCTCGGGATCAAGATCGCGGCAACGGCGCTGATAGCCCTGGAAGGGGTCCTTGCGCTCCTGCGCGGCCTTGCGGTCGGCGTCGAGCTGCTCCTTGGTGCAGAAGCAGGGATAGGCCTTGCCCTCGTCCCAAAGCTTCTGGGCGGCCTGCTTGTACAGGTCCAAGCGCTCGGTCTGGGCGTAGGGGCCAAAGTCACCGCCCACCTCGGGACCCTCGTCCCAGTCCAGGCCCAGCCAACGCATGGCGCGCAGGATGATCTGCGTGTTCTCGTCGGTGGAGCGGGTGGGGTCGGTGTCGTCGATGCGCAGGATGAACGTGCCGCCGTTAGCACGGGCAAAAGCCCAGTTATAGATAGCGGTGCGGGCGCCGCCGATGTGCAGCTTGCCCGTCGGTGAGGGTGCAAAGCGGACGCGAACGTCTGATGCCATGGAAATCTCCTCGATTGCAGGATGGATGTCTAACCGCACCAGTATAAAGCATCAAAGCAACCTCCGCACAAAGGGCACCGACCTACTCATTGGGGACAGACTTAAATGACCAGTCGTTGGAGACGTTCTTAGTTTAAGGCTGCTCATTTAATGTCTGTCCCCAATGAGTAGGTGCGGAAAGGGTGTGAATGTTTGATTTACGCGCTATGATGTGCCCTTGCATAGAGAGCCTGGCGGAATGGTAACGGTCGCCGGGACACGTTTTTGAAAGGACAATCATGTCAGAAGAACTTCGTTCCATCCCACCCCAACACGGGTCCTTTGTTTTTACGTCGGAGTCGGTGACCGAAGGTCATCCCGATAAGATCGCTGACCAGATCAGCGACGCCGTCCTCGACGCAATCCTCGCCAAAGAAATAGAGCTCCAGGAGCAGGGTTACATCGCCCCCAACGGCGTGCCTGCCAACGTGGAGAACGTCCGCTGCGCCTGCGAGACCCTCGTGACCACCGGCACCGTCATCGTCGCCGGCGAGATTCGCACCCAGGCCTACGTCGACGTGCAGGAAATCGCTCGCGGCGTTATCCGCCGCATTGGCTACAACCGTGCCAAGTTCGGTTTTGACTGCGATACCTGCGGCGTTATGAGCCTCATCCACGAGCAGTCGCCCGATATCGCCCAGGGCGTCGACGAGTCCTTCGAGACCCAGACCGGCGCTACCACCGACCCGATCGACCTGATCGGTGCCGGCGACCAGGGCATGATGTTCGGTTATGCCTCCAACGAGACCAAGACCCTCATGCCCATGCCGCACTACCTGGCGAGTCGCCTAGCCGAGCGCCTGGCAGCCGTGCGCCACGACGGCACCCTCGCCTACCTGCGCCCCGACGGCAAGACCCAGGTCACCGTGCGCTACGAGGAAGGCAAGCCCGTCGAGGTCACGACCATCGTCATCTCCACGCAGCACGCCGCCGAGATCGAGGACATGGGCAAGATCAAGGCCGACCTCATAGAGCACGTCATCACCCCGGTCATGGCCGCCGAGAACATGCCGTGGGACAACGCCGACATCTACGTGAACCCCACCGGTCGCTTTGTCGTGGGCGGCCCCATGGGTGACACGGGCCTCACCGGCCGCAAGATCATCGTTGACACCTACGGCGGCTACGGCCGTCACGGCGGCGGTGCCTTTAGCGGCAAGGACTGCACCAAGGTCGACCGCTCCGCCGCGTATGCCGCGCGCTGGGTCGCCAAGAACGTGGTCGCCGCCGGCCTGGCCGACCGCTGCGAAGTCGAGCTTGCCTACGCCATCGGCGTTTCCAAACCCCTCTCAATCATGGTCGACACCTTCGGTACCGCACATGTTGCCGAGGACAAGATCGTTGAAGCCGTAGAGAAGACCTTCGACCTGCGCCCGGGTGCAATCATCCGCGACCTGGACCTGCGCCGCCCCATCTACGAAAAGACGGCAGCCTACGGTCACTTCGGCCGCGAAGACCCCGACTTCACCTGGGAGAAAACCGACCGAGTCGAAGAACTCAAAGCAGCCTGCGGCCTGTAATTAAGAACCGCCAAGGTTTCAACGACATAAGCGCTTAAAAAAGAAGTACCGCTCCCAACCGGTACTTCTTTTTATTTAAACGGTGGTGAAGATGCTTCGATATGAGCCCACGCTGCGTCACCAGCTAATGAATTTTGCAGCACACGCGCCTCTACCATGTATCCTTAGTTCCGAGGGCTTTGGTATTTGGTCGGTCGCGAGTTCCGCACGAGCCGGAGGCCACTTAATGTGGCCTCCGTGCGAGCCAGGACTGTAGAGCAGGCGACCAAATACCAAAGCCCTCGGAACGACGGGATAGAAAAGGAGCACCCATGGCAGGCAAGCCGCAAACACTAGCTACGACCTCGGCATTCGAGATCTTGGGCCCCGTCATGGTCGGCCCCAGCTCATCGCACACCGCCGGCGCCCTCCGCTGCGCCCAAGTTGCCGCCAGCCTGTTGGAAGGTCGCATCACCAAGGTCACCTTTGGCCTGTGGAACTCCTTCGCCCACACCTACCGCGGCCACGGCACAGACCGTGCGCTCGTCGCGGGCATACTGGGCCTCGACACCGATGACGAGAACATCAAGCAGGCCTTCGACCTCGCACGCGAGCAGGGCCTCGAATATCACTTTGACATCAAGGGCGACGACGCGTCCATCCACCCCAACACCGTCGACATTGACATGGTCGACGACACGGGCGCCACGGCACAGGTCCGCGGCGAGAGCCTGGGCGGCGGCAAGATGCGCATCAGCCGCATTAACGGCGTCGGCGTCGACATCTCGGGCATGTATTCCACGCTCTTCGTGGCGCACAAGGACGTCCCCGGTGTACTCGCCGCGCTCACCAACCTGCTCGCCTACGCCCATGTAAACATCGCCTTCTGCCGCACCTACCGCACCGAAGTGGGCGGCCAGGCCTACTCCGTCTTTGAGACCGACGGCGCGCCCGACGACACCGTCGTCCCCATGCTGCGCAAGCTCGACAATGTCGATTACGCAACGTTTATCGAACTCCCCGGTTCTGCCTCGTCGCTCTCCCCCGGCGTCTCGGCCAAGGAAATCTTCGACGACGGCGAGCAGTTGCTCGATGCGTGTGAGGAACTGGGGCTCAGCATCGGCGCCGTCATGGCCGTTCGCGAGGCGCGTCTGACCGGCGAGGCCCACGCCGTCGCTGCCATGCGCCGCGTGCTCGACGTCATGCGCGAGGAGACCACGGCCCCCATCGCCAATCCGCAGCGTTCGCTCGGCG
>JABLTK010046555.1_pt1 | contig 10481 bp, 9 predicted proteins | sample 7160131 | NCBI WGS metagenome assembly JABLTK01 (sample SAMN14651221, study PRJNA627086) | human gut metagenome | isolation source: feces | host: Homo sapiens
AAAGCCGGAGCCTCCGAAAAAGGGAAAAGAAAAAAGCGACAGCAAAACAATGTCGCAGTTTGTAATAGCCATATCCGTGACAGTCGTTGCGATAATTGCGGCAGTGCTCATCTTCCTCGGCATCAGCAAGGGATGGTTCAGCTCAGACCCGAGCGATGATCCGAACCCAACCGAGAGCACGAAGCCCACACCGACGGCGACAATTGAACCGACGAAGAAGCCTGAGATAATATCGGTCTCGATCAGCTCGCCGAGGCTTATCATGACCGAGGGAGACTCGGCAACGCTCACTGCGAGCTGTATGCCCGAGCCTGAAGCGGCAGACGACATGCCGGAATATATCTGGAAAAGCAGTGACTCGTCTGTTGCAACTGTCGATGACCGAGGTAATGTCGAGGCGATAAGTGAGGGCACGGCGACTATCATGGTATATGTCAAAGACAAAATGGAGCTTCACGACGAGTGTATGGTCATCGTCGAAAAGCCGGTCGTGACCGAACTCAAGATAGAAACGATGCCTACAAAGACCGTTTACACGGTCGGTGAGGAGCTCGACACCACTGGGCTTGTTCTGCGAGCCTATTATAATAACGGCACGGCAGAGCGCATAACCAACCCCGAGGAGTACACCGCCGCCTGTGATATGAACGGCTTTGGCAGCAAGACCGTCACCGTCACCTACGGCGGCCAAACAGCGGAGTACACGATCAGAATCAGCATATTCGGACAATTTGATTAAAAAATAAGCTCGTCATTAGACGAGCTTATTTTTTATTTTCTGCCGAGCTTTGAGAAGAATTTGAATGTCATTGGCCAAATAAGTCCGGCAAAGAGGATGACGACAAAGTACCGCACGCCGTGGGCAACACTGTGTCCGCCGAAGAGCGCCAGCAGCGGAGCCTTGAGCGCCGCCTTTATGCCGACTGTAACGCCGAGACCGACGGCAACTTTGATTATCTGTGCCCACCAAACCGCCTCAGTGGGAAAGTTGATGTACTTCCTGTCAAGATGGAATACAAGCAGCAGACCGATTGCACAAAACAGTATCATGTACGCATTCTTAAGGCCGGATGCGTAGTTTTCCGTATCGAGGTCGGCGGGAAAGCTATACAGCTCCACAAAGGCAACAAATGCACCCGCAAGCACGATAAATACGGCAAAAAGAATGTAAATTCTCTTTGGCTTATCGTCCATGTCACGGAAAAACGGGTACAGCACGAACATGAGAATTAAACCGATGCCGAGCGAAACACCGACATCAAGCGGTGTGTGAACACCCACATACATTCTCGAAAACGCCGTCAGGACGATGAGCAGTATAAGTACTATCCGCAGCACGGTGTTTTTCGTGTACCTTGCCGGTGCACCTAATGTTGCAAATGCATTTTGAGTGTGACCGCTCGGAAATGAGTAGCCTGTGGCCTCGGCTCGTGCGCTTTCGACAATCGAAAAATTCGGGTCCTTGACCCACGGCCTCGGTATCCTGAACCACAGCTTCAAAAACTGATTGATGATAGTTCCGGCAAAGCCGACGGTCATCATGTAGTAGCCGCATTTTTTGCTGATGCACCAAAAAACGATTATCGCCGCAGCGATAAACACGGTCTCGCCGCCGAGGTTGGTGACCAGCGCCATGAGCTTGTCGAGAAACGGAGTTCTAATGCTCTCAAGAGCGTAAAGCAGTTCCATAAAACACCTCTGGTTTTAGTAAAAGAGCGCCTGTTTGTGCAGACGCTCTAATAGGTAGTTTGTTTAAGCCTCGTCGATTATTCTGTTTATGACCTTTATCATGCGGGCCTTGTTGTACAGAACGGGGACAGGGTAGGTGGGGTTAGCTTCCTTGAGCGCCCACTCGGCCATCTGCGGGATATCCTCCTGCTTTATGTTGTCAAAGCCGGTGGGAATATTCATGCGCTTGTTCATCGCACGGATCTCGGCGATGAATGCCTTTGCCTTTTCCTCGTCCGTGCCGGTGGTCTTGGTACCGGTGAGCTCGGCAAGGCGGGCAAGGTCTTTATAAATGGCAGAGCCGTAATCTTCGAGAACGATGGGGAGGATGACAGCGTTTGCAAGGCCGTGCGGGGTGTTGTACAGACCGCCGAGTGTGTGCGCAATTGCGTGGACATTGCCTACGCCTGCACGGGTGAAGGCGAAGCCTGCCTTGTATGCCGCCATGAGCATTTCCTGACGAGCCTCCATGTCGTTGCCGTCATTGTACGCTCTTTCAAGGTACTTGAATATCGCAACGGTCGCCTCCTCGGCAAGCCTGTCGGTCTCCTTGGTGGTGAGCTTAACGGAAATATAAGCCTCAACGGCGTGGGTCAATGCATCCATGCCGGTTGTAGAGGTGGTCTTGGGCGGAAGATTGCGGGTGAGCTCGGGGTCAAGTATCGCATACTTAGGAACGAGGCACAGATCCATGATGGCGTACTTATGGTGCGTATCCTGGTCGGTGATGACGGCGGCTATCGTGGTCTCGGAGCCGGTGCCTGCGGTAGTGGGCACTGCAACAAAGGTGGGTATCTTGTGCATGACCTTAAACAGACCGGCCATCTTGTTAACGGGCTTGTGGGGGTGAACTACACGGGCAGCAGCACCCTTTGCTGCGTCCATGGGCGAACCGCCGCCGATAGCAAGGAAGCCGTCGCAATTGCTGCTCAGGAACATATCCTGAATTTCGTCAACGACCTTAACGGTGGGGTTTGCGGAGACCTCGCTGTAGTGCACATAGGCAATGCCTGTCTTGTCGAGAGCCTCCATTGCAATTGGGGCGATGGTCTTGCCGACGGTGCGGCCGGTGACGATCATGACCTTTTTAACGCCGTTTTTCTTAAAAAGCTCGGGAGCTTTTGCAAGCGAGCCTTCGCCGGTTACGGTAATGGGCTTGCGCCAATATAAGAAGCGAGCGCCGATATCGAAAAAGAACTGATAAGTGCGGTAATATGCATTTTTCACTGCATCCATGTGTTTTTCCCCTTTCAAATTGCTGCCTTAATTTTGCTGCCTTAATTTTAATATATTGATTAATTTTAGTCAAGAGAAAAACACGCTTGACAATATCGATAATCGATGTATAATGGAATCGAACATCGAATATCGATATAACGGAGGGATGAAAATGGCACGACGAAAGTTTCAAACCCTGACCGAGCCGATGTTTTATATCCTGATGAGCCTGCAAAGAGATGACCGCTGCGGCATAGACATAAGCGCCTACATTGCGCAAAAGAGCGCAGGGCGGGTCGCCATCGGCCCGGGGACGCTTTACGCTCTTCTCGGCGACTTTGAGCAGGAGGGCGTCATACACTGCATAGGGGTCGAGGGTAAAAGAAAGATATACAGGATAAGCGAGCTTGGCCGCGGCCTGTACGCCGAGGAGCTTAACAGGCTCAAAAGATGCATAAGCGATGCGGAAGGAGGAGACGATAATGAGTAAATTTGTAAAGAAGCTTATACCGTTTGAGTCATGCGACATTCCTGCCATCCAAAGCTGGCTTGAGGACATGGCGGCACAGGGACTGTTCTATGTCGACTGCGGCTTTTTCTGTGCCAGATTTGAAAAGGGCGAGCCAAAAAAGCTGCGCTATCGCCTTGATTTCTGCGATGTGTCGCTGGGGAAGATACCCGAGGAAAAGGCAGAACTATACGAGCGCAGCTCGTGGCGGGTCGTGGGTGAACTCAAAAACGACCTTGTCGTGCTCACGACCGACGACCCCGACGCACCCGAGATATTCAGCGAGCCCGAGCATCTGATAAAACCGCTCAAGCGCCTTGCCAAAAAGCACACGGCGTATTGGATATTGTTCCTCATCATGTTCCTGCTGTCCCGTGTAGGTTCGCCGTTTATATATACCATGCTCGGAATGGACTCCTTTGTCGGCGGTGTGCTGGATATCGGCACTGCGTACTACTTTTTGCTGCTGCTAATGGCGGTACTCCTACTGTTAGAGTTTATCGTGCATCTGCGAAGCTGCCGACACCTGAAAAAGCTCATTAAGCAGATAGAACGGGGCGGCGAGCTGCCGACAGGGGAGCGCTACATAGCAAAATCAAAGATCGGCGCAGTGCTCATCCCGCTGACTATCCCCGTTATTGCCCTGTGGTTTGTGCACCTTGCCGTCCCGATGGGTGTTACGAGCCTGCACGCCACGAACGATTTGTCCGGCCTGCCGTTCCCAACGATGCAGGAGATAAACACTGACGAATATAACTACTATGTCGAAGGTCTTAAAAAGCTGGATGGAGCCGGTTTAGCCGACATTTCCGAGCGCCACGATCTGCTTGCGCCCACAATAATCAAGTTTTCGCAGGATAGCTCTTGGTTTGAAAACCTCACCGGCAAGGGCGAAAACTCCTTTGAGTACAGAGTTCGATATTATGAGATGCGCTTTGAAAAGGATGCAAAGGAAGCCGTTGACCGGATGATATACGATTACGAGCACATTGATACCGAGGACTACCACCAAAGAGCCCGTGCATTGGCAGAGAGCATATCCGAAAACTCGGAGGAGTACGAGATAGAGTACGACGGGTACTCCCCGACCTATGATATCCGAGACCTGAGCCGAGACGGAGTCGAGATAAAGCTTGTAAATGAAAAGTACGGCTACGGTGAGGACGACACAAGACAGTACCTTATCATGAGGTTTGGGTGCAAATATATCGATGTTTCATACTCCGGCAGCAGCGATTTGGGCGAATATACAGATTTGTATATCGCAAAGCTTAAAGCGTAAAATAAGTTTTAGTTAGTTTCACGATTGACTTTTTTGGCAGATGTAATACAATATTTGCATACAAAAAAGCGAGGTACACGCAGTGAAAAAGATGACACGAGTGGCGCTCATCACCTCCGGCGGAGACTGCCAAGGGCTGAACGCTGCAATGCGGGGCATAGGAAAGGCTCTGTATAATAAAATTGAAAACCTTGAGATATTCGGAATGTACGACGGCTACCGTGGCCTCATCGACGACGATTACATGTACATGGAGCCGAAGGACTTTTCCGGCATTCTCACGCAGGGAGGCACCATCCTCGGAACCTCCCGCCAGCGTTATGTTCCGGGAAAGGACATTGTCGATGAGGAGGGCAACAGCCTCATTCCGGCCATGAAGGATACTTACAACAGGCTCAACCTTGACTGCCTTGTGATTATGGGCGGCAACGGAACGCAAAAAAGTGCAAAGCTACTGATGGATGCGGGCATGAATGTCGTGACATTGCCGAAAACTATTGATAACGACATTTTCGGAACTGACACAACCTTCGGCTTCCAAAGTGCCGTTGACATTGCAACCAATGTCATCGACTATATACATTCCACCGCAAGCTCCCACGGGCGAATCTTCCTTGTTGAGCTCATGGGCAGGGATGCGGGCTGGCTGACGCTGCACGCCGGCATCGGAAGCGGAGCGGATATAATCCTCATACCCGAGATACCGTACGATATAGACAAAGTCTTGACGGCCATTGAGCATCGCCGCCGCCACGGCAGAAGCTTCTCTATTCTGGCTGTCGCTGAGGGCGCAAGATCTATTGATGACAGGCTGCTTTCAGAGGAGGAAAGCCGCAAAAAGCTTGAAAACTCCAAGCATTCCACGGTTTCTTTTAAGATAGCCGATCAGATAGAAAAAGCTCTCGGCCAAGAGGCGAGAGTCACCGTGCCCGGGCATTATCAGCGTGGCGGCCCTCCGTGCCCGTATGACCGTGTGCTGGCAACTAGGTTCGGAACTGCGGCAGCGGATCTTATCGCAAACAAGCAGTATGGAAGAATGGTCGCCATCCGCGGTGGCAACATTGTCTCCATTCCACTTGAGGAGGCCGCAAGCAAAACAAAATTCCTCCCGACCGACCATCCGCTTATCCAAGTCGCAAGAGATATCGGAATATCGTTCGGCGACTGAAAAACTCGGTAATGCGTTTGCATTACCGAGTTTTTTGATCGTTTATTCTTTTATCACGCCGTTGAAGCCGCCCATGAGCATATTGCACAGCGCTCGTGCAAGAACCTCCGGCTCGGCCTTGATGTCGTCTGCCATCCAGTTGTTGTATACATGCATCATGCCGCCGGAAATGAAGCGGGCATATATCCTTGCCTGATCCTCGCCGCCGAGCTTTTCGACAAGCACTTCGTCCGACAAAATGTACTTTGTGAGCCAAGTTTTAAGGTTCCGGCCGATATCGTAGGCGTTTATAAACTTGAAAAGCCGCTTGGTGGGGTCAGCGCTTTTCGTCATGATATCTGCCATAAGGAACAAAATAGGGTAGGGATCCTTTGCAAGCTCGCTGGGCTTGTAGTTTGCGCCGATGGAGTCTGCGTAGTCAAAAAGGTCATCTATCAGCTGCTGCCGGACATCTTCAAGATTTGCAAAATGCGCATAGAAGGTGCCTCGGCTGATACCGGCTCTTACGAGCAGCTCATTGACCGTGATGCGGCTGAACTCCTTTTCGTACATCAGCTCAAGCATGGCGTCTTTGATATTCTTTTTTGATCTTTCAACTATTCTGCTGCTTCCGCTCATATTCTTTTCCCCCAAAAAATGAACAATATATCTGTTTTTATTTATTATTATACACTATATTCAAATAAATCTCAACAACTAATTAGGGAAAAAGGAATAAACATCAGTCAGCTGATCTGCTTTGCGACAACGACGAAGCGGCCATCGGTCGTGTGGTATGCGCAGGTGGACAGCGTAAGGAGCTTATCGCCGGGGTTTATCACAACGCCAGTGTCGTAAAGCTTGTTTTTCTCGATAAAATCAGCATACTCAAGGAAGGTTTCCTCATCGTTCGAGCTTGTGTACTCATAGTAGCGGAACACCTTTTTGTCCTTTGCGGGGATTTCCGTCTTTATCGCTGCAACGACCTCATATGTGTGTTTTTCGTAAATGGTGTCAAACTGAATGAGCTTGTGCTTGGAGTAGAAGCTCTCGTTGGCAAAACGGTCGAGCGTGCCGAACATTGTGCCGTCCTTCATATTGTGGCCGTATACGATGATGTTATCGGACTTGAAAATGTCGCAGTATTCGTCAACGAACAGGCAGCCTCGGGTCGAGGACTTGCCGTAAAAGTCATTACGCAGGTATTTGTTTATCTCATCCGGAGCCTGCATGACGACATAGTCTATCTCCGTGCCGTCAATTTTAAGCCAACCTATCGTGTCCTTGTTTTCGGCGTAAAGGCTTGCGTATTCGTCCAGCACCTCGGGTATCTTGACCTCGGTGTCCTTGTTTTTGAGATCTTTTATATCATCATCGGTCTTGGCATCGCTAAGATCGCCGATGATATAGAAAGCCAGCACGCAAAGTGACGCTATCAGCACAATAAGTGCAATTATTCTGACGATTTTTCTTGTATCAATATTCATGTCTTATCCCTGCAATCGAGCATCCCGTATTCGACGAGCTTGTCGTAGTTTTTGTAGTACAGGTAATAACCGCCGACATTGTGCTGAACATCATCGATCCTGACTCGATAGCCGTCGTGGCGCACCATGAAGGTGTTGAGCACTCTGTTGGGATTAGCCATGTACATTGCGTATTCGGGGTAGAAGTAGCCGCTGAGCATATGATCGGCACGCTTATAAATGGTTTTCAGGAAATACTCAAGGTCAAATCCATTGTCAAGATAGTCAACATGTATGCCCTTTTCGATCATTCTGTCGTACAGCTCAAAGGTACTCATGAGAAGCTCAAAATAAGTGTGATAGGTAGTGTCACGATTATAAATCCTGTCGAGGTTTTCCTGGGCGTTGCGCAGTGCAAAGGTGTAGTACCTGTCATCGTCAACATACTTTGTTATCTCGTTCATGGAGTATGCTACCCAGTGGTCCTTTAACTGAACATAATCAGCATCTATAAAGTGCTCGACTGCGGCCTTGGCGGCGTCAAGCCACTTTTCGTCACCCGTGAGTGAGTAGAGTCTGCACAGGGCAAAGGTCGCCTCACCGTCATAGTAAACTGTCCGGAACTGCTCCTTGCGTGAGCAATCGCCGTTGAGCACATGGTAATACTCGCCGGTCTTTTTGTCGAGCATGGTAAGTATGCCGTTGCCCAACTTCACGGCGACATCTGCGTATTTGTCCGAGCCGAAAGCGTCCATGTATTCGGTTAGCGCCACGACTGCAACGCCGCAGCCGCCGAGCTTTATCTCGTCCGATTTTTTCTCAAGCAGATATGCGGTGCTGTCATCTGAGGTTATGACGGCGTTATCTATCATATAGTCTATCGCCTTGTCGATGACGGAAACAAGCTCCTTATTGCCGGTCATTCTGTATTGACAGACAAGACTCCAAAGAGTGCTTGCATGGCGGACAATATTATAGTTGTCGATATCCCTGTCAAAGCGAGGGTACATTCCGTAGACAAAGCTTCCGTCGTCGTTTACCTGATCGATAAGGAACGACGATGCGTTTTTGACAAGCTCGGCGGCGTAATCCTTGTCAATAAGATCGACCTTGCGCCTTCCGTAGTCGGCATCATCGCTTATAAGGTCATACACCTTGCTGTCCTCGTCGCATATCCAGCCGATGCAGTTAAAAATAACATACTCATCGGGGAGGGTAACGATAGGCGTTCTGTCTGCCTTGTTGAGGTAATTGCGCAAGTAGGTGGTGTTAACGCACTCCTCATCGTAGTCGAGTATCTTTCCGGCGTTGAGCTCGGCTTCAAGCAAAGCTGTGTTGAAGTCCTTATCAAAGGAGATGCCCTTGCGGAAAAATTCATGCCTGTAGTGCGCAAGCTCGGTCGAGAACTCCTCGGTGCTCATGGTCTTAGCCTCGCCCATAAGATCAGCCTTGACCCACAGACAGTTATAGCTGTTTTCCTCGACAAAGTTGTGTGCCTTGTCGTATGCGTCGTCCCACGCAGCCTGCTTTGTGTCGCCCGTGCCGGTGAACACCTTTGCACGCTCGTCGCCGTTGCATATCGAGATGAACACAACGCCCTTCGGCAGACCGTCCTCAATCTCGCCGGAAAGCTCGTTGTCCCTTGTGCCGGAGACGACCTGCTCCATAAGAAGCTCAGCCTTCTTTTCAAACAGCTCGATGCTGCTCAGCTTGCTGTTTTGCGTGACGAGATAGCTTACAACAACGGCGGCAACTATCAGAAAGATTAACGAGCAAATGATTATTAGACTGCGTTTTGCCCGAGCCTTTTTCTGCGCCTCGGTCTCCTTCGGCTTGCGAATAAACTTTTTGCGCCTGCTTTTTCTGCTCATGACACACCTCGGATATAAAAATAGAAGAGGGGAAACCATTTGTATTTTCAAATATTGAAAAAATAGGAGTGGTAATACCACTCCTATTTTATATTCACTTAAGCAATAAGTCAACCAATCGCCCACACATGATCAGTTTTCTTCTCTTTTGCGGTAAGTTGAGGCCAGAACAATGATGCTGGAAACAGCGATCATCGTTACAAGCATGTAGTCTCTTGTGTCGCCGGTCTTAGGCGGATCCTTCGGGGAATCATCGTCATGATCGACATCTGCATCAGCGTCGGCATCTGCATCAGCATCTGCATCAGCATCGGCGTCGGCGTCTGCATCGGCGTCTGCATCAGCGTCGGCGTCTGCATCAGCATCGGCGTCTGCGTCGGCATCGGCATCGGCATCGGCGTCTGCATCGGCGTCGGCGTCTGCATCGGCATCGCCATCGCCGTCGAGGTCGATCCACAGTCCGAGGATGTGGCCGCCTACGGGGATACCATTGATACCGCATACGCTGCTGTAGACTTCCTGATGGTTATTGTGCAGAACGGGGGGAGCGTAGGTAATGCCGTCGAAGATAACAGCACCTTCAACGGTGAGCTTCAGCATACGATAGCAGTCAACGTCATGGTTGGTCTTGACAAACACAGGAACACCTGCGGGAATGCGGATGTAGCCGAGACGCTCAACGAGGTTTGCCTTGGTCAGCACCTGATAGTAGTGAGGTGCTGAAAGGTCGGACCAGAGAGTGATCTCAATGTCATCGGGCAGGAACATGTAGTTCTCAATTAAAAGATACCAGTGGGGGCCGCCCTTGAAGTTGTTGCCTTCCTTGGAAGCAAAGTCATTGTCGATGATATCGGAGGCAGATCCGCCGGTGACAGCGTCCTTTGCACCTTCGACAACATCGGTAAGCTCGTTCTCATCAACTGCGGGGAGAGCATCCTTAACGGCGGAAGCAAGGTCGGTCAGTGCCACATCCTCAGCATCCTCAACGACTTCAACATCGTCAACAGCCTCGGTATCAACAACCTCAATATCGTCGGCAGCATCAAGCTCATCAGCGTTTGCTGTCGTTCCGAGCACGAAAGCCATAAGCAGGAAAACTACAAGTATCAGGCCGAGAGAGATCGACAGTTTACCGAGTTTTTCTGTTTTAATCATTATTTAGTTTTCCTCCTTTCTCCAATGATGCGATACTGAAGCCTGAGACTAAACGAAATTAACCGGTTGCACCGAACAATTCGGTGACAGTGACCACGCTTACGGC
>JABLTK010002737.1_pt1 | contig 10480 bp, 11 predicted proteins | sample 7160131 | NCBI WGS metagenome assembly JABLTK01 (sample SAMN14651221, study PRJNA627086) | human gut metagenome | isolation source: feces | host: Homo sapiens
AATTGCTGTAGAAGAAGGAAGAAGAATATATAATAATATCAGAAATAATGTAGTTTACTCTCTTTCTAGTAACTTTGCTGAGATTCTTATCATCATCGTTGGACTACTAACTGGAAATACTATTCTATTACCAATTTATATATTATTTATAGATTTAATAACAGATTCAATTCCTAGTATTTGTTTAGCCTTTGAAAAAAGTGAAAATAATATAATGCAAAAAGAACCTAGAGGAATTAACAAATCACTATTTACACCATTTATAAAATCTTGTTTAGTATCATCTGCAATTATTGAAACAGTTTTTGTATTATGCACCTATTTTATATCACTAAAATTCTATTCAAAGGAAATTGCAATGACTCTTGCATTACTTTCTATGGTTGTACAAGAAATAACTTATGCCATATCTTGTAGAAATTTAAAAGAACCTGTATTTAAACAAGGACTATTTTCTAATAAAGTTATGAATATAGGTCTTGTAATAATTTTAATAATAGAATTACTTGTATTTGTTAGCCCTATTGGTAGATTTATAAGTATTGAAAGTATAGATACAAAAATAATATTAATAATATTTTTAATAAATCTATCCTCAATGATTATATATGAATTGATAAAACCTATATTATGTAAATATTTCAAAGATTAAAAGGAAGATTTAATATGAAAGATTTTGAAAAATTACAGAAGCTAATTGATGAGGCAGATAATATTGTTTTCTTTGGTGGTGCCGGTGTATCAACTCCAAGTGGAATAAAAGACTTTAGAAGTAAGGACGGTTTATATTCTGTTATTGGAAAAAATGCTGAATATATGCTTAGCAGTGAATTTTTTTACACTGATCCTAGAAATTTCTATTCCTTTTACAAAAATAATATGAACTTTACAGATAAACAACCAAATATAATACATAAATACCTAACTAAATTGGAAAGAAAAGGAAAACTAAAGGCAATAATAACTCAAAATATTGATGGACTACATCAAAAATCCGGTAGCAAAAATGTATTTGAGATACATGGAACAATAAATGAAAATCATTGCCTAAAATGTAATCGAAAATACAATGCCTCATATATATTTTCATCAAAAGATGTCCCAAAATGTACTTGCGGTGGAATCATCAAACCAAATGTAGTTTTATATGGAGAAAGATTACCTGATATATTTGATGATGCCATTAATCTAATTTTACAAGCAGATTTATTAATAGTAGCAGGAACATCATTAAAAGTTGAACCAGCTAGTAGTTTAGTTAAATTGTTTAAAAAGAAGTTAGTTATTATTAATAATGAAAAAACTCCTTATGATTTTTTAGCAACACTAGTAATCAATAATGATTTAGAATACATATTTAAAAACTTGAAATAATTCAAGTTTTTTTATTTTTTTGTTGACATTTTGGCTATTTTGTCATATAGTATACTGGTATACTGATTTAGTATATTAGTTTACTCAAGGAAGTGATATTATGAATAAAAAGGAAATAGTAATAAACAAAGCTAGAGATTTATTTACAACTTATGGCTATAAAAAAGTCTCTATGGATGAAATAGCTAAAGAAGCAAACGTTACTAAAAAAACAATATATACCTATTTTAAGGATAAAGATGATCTATTCTCATACTTTATTCAAGAAGAATTAGAGAAAATGAAAAAAATGGTTGAAAAAAAAGCAAATAGTAACTTACCTTTTATAGAAGTAGTCGCTTCCAATTTATATGATATGCTTATGTTTAGAAAAAACAGTTTACTAATTTCTACAATATCTAAAGAAATGAAAGGTTCTACCCCTGAAAAGAGTCATTCATTTCTAAAAATTTATGATGATGAAATACTAAAATATTTAGAGGATAAAATTAAACTAGAAATTGATTTAGGAAACATAAAAAAATGTGATGCACATTTAACAGCATTCATAATTTACAGAGTATTTATAAATGTAATATTTGAGTATGATTTAGATATTGATGAAGAAAAGGTTACTAAAGAAGTTACTACAATTCTAAAAGAAGGATTATTAAATTAGGGAGGTTTATATATGAATAAGAAAACAAATAATTGGTTTAAATATGTTGTGATAGCTGCTGTATTATTAATTCCATTTATGTACAGTTTCTTCTATTTAAAAGCATATTGGAACCCATATGGAAGAGGAAATATTGATAATTTACCTGTTGCTGTTGTAAATAGTGATAAAGGTGATAAAGGTAATGAATTAATAAACAGTATTAAGGATTCAAAAAAATTAAAATTAAGTGTTGTGGAAAGTAGTAAAGCAAACGAAGGATTGAATAATGGTAAGTATTACGCAATAATAAATATACCTGAAGACTTTACATCTGATATGGAAAGTGCTTCTAGTAAAAATAAACGTCATGCAACTATAACTTACTCACCAAACCAAAAAACAAACTATTTATCAAGTCAAATTATTAATACAGTTGTACTTACTGTTGAAAAAAATCTTGATAATGCTGTTAATTCAGAAATAGTTAAGAGCCTTTCTGAAACAGTAGAAAAAGTACCAAGTCAATTAGATACCATAAGTGATGGTTTCGGACAATTAGAAGATGGGACTAATAAATTGGCTGATGGTAGTAATAGTTTAAATACAGGAACTAAATCACTAGCTGATGGAACTGAATCATTAAATAATAACTATTCTAAATTTAATGAAGGAATAGAAAACATTAAATCAGGTACTGATCAATTAAAAAAAGCATCTGATCAATTTTCAGAACTTAATAGTGGAATTAATGAATTAACTACCGGTGTTTCTACATTAAAAAGTGGGACTGATGGTATAAATTCAGGAATCAATAATTATGTTGATAGTGTAAATTCTCTATTATCTATGGCATCAAGTAATCCCGCTATTATTACTACACCAATTTTAACATTAAAGCAAGCTAGTTGTACACCTGGATCACCAGCATATGATGCAAATAATTGTGCCTATTTTACTAAATTGATAAATGACTATAAAATAACTGATGCAAGTTATACTCTAACTAATCTAATAAGCGATTCTGGTAAAAAATTAAAATTAGGTAGTTCAGAATTAAAAAGTGGAGTTGATACCTTATCAACAAAAGTAAGTAAGTTATCAACCGTACCAAATCAATTAACTGCTCTACAAAATGGTATTAATACATTAAATAACGGTGCAAATACACTATATGATAGTTCCTTAAAAATCAAATCAGGAATTAAAACCCTAAATACAGGAGCACTTAAATTAAATAGTGGTTCTACTACATTAAATGATGGATTAATTACATTAAATAATAGTGTAAAATCATCTAAAAAAGAATTAGATAGTAAAATATCATCTACAAAGAAAGATGTAAAAAAAGTAGAGACACTTGCTGATTATAGTAAGGAACCTATCAAAGCTAAAACTAAAGAAGTTAATAAGGTATCTAGTTACGGTACTGCATTTGCTCCTCTATTTATTTCAATAGCTCTATGGGTAGGAAGCTTAATGCTATTCATTGTCTTATTCTTTGATAAAGAAAAAAGATTTGGAATATTAGGAATAGATAGCAAAGAAAGATTAAAAAGAACTTTTGCTTATCATGGATTAGCTAGTTTATCTGGTATTGTTTTAGGAGTATTATTACAATTACTATTAGATTTTGATATTACAAATGTATTCCTATACTATGTTAGTATTATCTTGGTTTCTAATTGTTTCTTAGCAATAATAGAATTTTTGATTGAAAACTTTGGAGATATTGGTAAGTTTATAGCTTTAATTATATTAGTGCTACAATTAGGAGCAAGTGGTGGTACTTTCCCAATCGAAACAGTTACCAAAGGATTTAGATTCTTAAATCCAATATTACCAATGACTTATACAATTAAATTATTAAAGGAACCTTTAATTAATATTGAGTCTAGTCTATTAGCAAAGAACTTTATTATTGTATTTATTATATTTATAGTATTCTTTGGAGCTAATATTGGAATTAATCTATATAAAGAAAAACATCAAAAATAAAAATGTTTCAAATATGAAACATTTTTTTCTTTTTACATTTTATTCTTTATAATTCTAGATATGTTTTCTTTTAACATATTCTCATCTATATTCAATTTTAATTCATGATTATTCATCAAAACCTCACCATTAATAATTGTTGTACAAACATTTTCAGGCGTAGTATTATGAACGACATTAGTAATCAAGTCAACAGTCGGAAAAGATGAGGTTTTATCCATATCCAGGATAACTATATCTGCTTTCTTTCCTACCTCAATACTACCAATTAAGTTATCAACTCCTAAAGCTTTAGCACCATTTATTGTAACCATTTTTAACGTCTCATAGGAAGAAAAAATTGTAGGATCTTTATATAATCCCTTTTGTAAAAGGTCAACCATTGACATATGATAAAATAAATTCATGTTATTACCACTACCTTGACCATCAGTTCCTAGACAAATATTAACATATTCTCTATACTTTGACATGTTTGCTATACCACATCCTAAATTTAGATTACTAACTGGATTATGAACAAAACTAACATCATGATTTCGAAATTTTTCTAACTTTTCTTCATTTAAAAATGTTGTATGTGCAAGAATTAATTTATTTCTTAATAAACCCAATTCATCTAATGCATCAATTGGATCTTTTTTATATTGTTTTTCTATACCATCAACTTCTGATAAATTTTCACAAAAATGAATATGAAGTGGAATGTTATATTTTAAAGCCAAATCGCTACATTTTTTTAAATACTCTCCACTACAAGTATAAAAAGCATGTGGTGCTATAGAAAATTTGATTAATGGATCATTTTTATATAAATTATATAATCTTAAAAAATCATCAATTCTTTCTTGACCTTGACTGTCATTATCCATTAAGCATCTTCCAAATAAGGAACGCACCTTAGTTTCTTTAATAGCTTTTATACTACCATCGCAATTAAAATACATATCATTACTCATAACAGTACCAGTTTTAATCATTTCAATACAAGAAAGTAACGTTGAATAATAAACATCATCATTATCTAATTTGTCCTCTATTGGCCATATTTTTTTTGTTAACCAATCATTTAAATCTAAATTATCATTAGTTGCCCTAAAAATACTCATTCCCAAATGTGTATGTGAATTGATAAGACCAGGTAAAATAATTTTATTAGTAGCATCAATATCCAAATCAGATTTTCCATTATAATTACTAACTAACTCTGTAATAGTATCATCATTAATAACAATATCTAATTTTTCATACTTAAGTCCTCTACTATCATCCATAGTTATAACAGTACCATTTCTAATTACTTTTATCATATATATCACCTATAGTAAGTATATCATTAAATAATTTATTATAAAAGAAAAAAGACTATTATTAGTCTTCAATCATAATAATCTTTTTATCTTCTTTTTTCTTTTCTTCTTTAGGAACTGAAATTTCTAGGATACCATTTTTAAATTTTGCCTTAATATCTTCTTCAGATACGTCACCTACATAAAAACTTCTTTCACATTTTGTAAAGGAATGTCTTTCACGACGTACATATTTTTTATTTTCTTTTTCATCACTATCCAATGTTTTTTCAGCAGATACTTTTAAATATCCATTTTCAAGTTCCATGTTAATATCTTCTTTTTTAAATCCAGGAACATCCATTTCCAAAATGTATTTCCCCTCTTTTTCATAGATATCACATTTCATCATTTTATCTAACTTTTTTGGTGGTTCAAAGTCATCAAAGAAATTATCAAAAAATATTCTACTTGGTAACATCTCTTATTCACTTCCTTTCTATACTTGTTATACCACTGCTTTTAGCACTTGTCAATAGTAAGTGCTAAAATATTAAAAATTACTACTCTAATATTATGTAAAATAAATCAATTATTTATTCAAATCATTTAATAACTTTTGTAAAACTTCTCTAGCATTATCATAAGTTAACTTTTCTAGTGCCTCAGAAATTGATACAAACTCAACCAATTCTATTTCTTCCTCTTGGTTTTTGCAATTAAAGCTTGTTGCTTTTCCAAGAAAATATACAACATCTTTAATAACTCCTTTTTTTGGAGAATATGTTATTACATACCTATATCTACTGTCTACTTCTATATCTATGTTAGTTTCTTCCTTAACCTCTCTAATAGCGGTTTCTTCTTCTGTTTCATTATTTTCAACATGTCCCTTTGGAAAATCCCAGTGTCCTAAATTATGTTTAACTATTAAAATTTTATCATCACTAAAAACTAAACTACCACAAGACTTTTCTTTTCTCATATATATCACTTCCTATTCATTATAATATCATTAATATCAGCTTTTTTGTAGAAAAAAATCTATATTTATGATATATTTTATAAGAGGAGATGTAATAATGAAAAAGATAAAATATTTATTAATTATTTTTACTTTAGCCCTTATTCTACCATTTAGTGTTAATGCAAAAGAAAAAGTAAAAGTATACTTATTTAGAGGAGAAGGTTGTCCACATTGCCAAGAAGCTGAGGAATTTTTTGATAGTATCAAATCAGAATATGGTAAATATTATGAATTAATAGATTATGAAACTTGGTATGATACTGACAATGCTGATTTAATGAAAAAAGTTGCTGATAAACTTGGTGAAGAAGTAAGTGGAGTTCCATACATTATAATTGGTAAAAAAACATGGAATGGATATGCTAGTACATATGATGATGCTATAAAAAGTGCTATAAAAAGTGAATACAATAAAAGTGCTTCAAAACGTTATGATGTAATTAAAGCAGTTAATGGTAAAACAAAAGAAAAAAGCAACGTTAGCAGTGATATACTAGCAGTACTTATAATAATTCTTGTTGTAGGTGGTATAACTTACGGAATTATTATGACCAGAAAAAAAGCATCATAAAACCAAAAAAAACAAACTTCGGTTTGTTTTTAATTTGGAATAATTAATTGTTGATTTGGTTGAAGTATTGTTGAGATTAGATTGTTAGCGAGTATTATACTATCAACAGTTGTATTGTAATTTCTTGCTATTGACCATAGAGAATCCCCTTTTTTAACTGTATAGTATGTTGGTAAATCTACTGTTGAATCGTTTGAATTACCATTATTTGGTATTATTAATTGCTGTCCTATACGTAAAGTTAAATCTGATAGATTATTTGCCTTTATTAATTCATCTACTGTAAGGTCATATCTTCTTGCTATTGACCATAAAGAGTCTCCTTTTTTAACAACGTATACATTACTAGTATCTGGAGTTTTTGTTATTAGTAATCTTTGTCCTATTACTATATTGTTGGTTGTTAAATTATTTAATCTCTTAAGTTCATCTACTGATAAGCCAACTCTATTTGCTATTGACCATAAAGTATCACCCCTAGATACAATATAATAATTACTGTCATCATCTACTCCACCACTAGTTCCAGGTTTCTTATATGGAACATTTAAATAATCAGCAAGTCCCTTTACAACAGCCTCTGAATAGTCGGTTAAATTATTTTGTAATTTATTTAAATCTCTACTATTATCTATAAAACCATACTCAACTAATATAGATTCTGCTGGTGATGTTTCCCTTATAATGTAATAATAATCTTTATTGGGATTTTCTGGCAATCTTCTTTGATAAGTTTTTCTTTTTATTTGTCCTTGATCTCCAATATTATTTAATATCATATCAGATAAGGTGCTATTATTTCTAAGACCGTAAACAATTTCAGCACCTTCGCCACCTGCCGATGTAAGTAATGATAAAGGTATTTCTCCCATAAGACAAAAATACTTCTCGCCAAGTTGGCGAGAAGTTATTCTATAAAATGTTATATTTTTCTGTTTTTACACTAATCTATCTTTGTTAGCATTATAAAAATCTATTAAATTACTACACGTATAAGCTTTATATAATTTTCCTTTCCAATAGTTACTTTTTAATTTTCTTAAATGTGGTGAAATATTTTTTAAGTAATCTTTTTCGTGTTTATTAACAAAAGTTCTAATATATTTTCTTTTTTCTTTTGTGACTGGTTCTATATAATCTATTGTTTTTAACAGGCCATCTAATGCAACAAAATGTTTCCACGATTCCATATAGGTAGTTGCAGAATTAATAGGATTTGATATTAGCCAACGATAATTATAAATCATTTTTCTATACATTTTTGATGAAGCTCTTACTTTATACCTTTTTATCCAAATACCAGTAATTGTAGGACATTCGCCATTATCTAAATGGCATATTTGAGTTTTTTCTGTTTTTCTAGAATGTCCATATCTATTTAGGATATCGTCAATTTTTTCAATAATAGATTCAAAATTAAATTTGTCGTCTTTAGTTGAAAATGTAACATCGTCAACATAAGTACTAAAAACCAAACGATATTCAAGTGCTAGTTTATTAAGTTCAGCAAACATTTGTCGATATGAAAAAAAACTTATTAATGTGCTTGTTGGAAACCCCTGCGGAATAATTCTAACTTTTTTATTATAACTTGGTATCGTTACTAATTCTGCCATTCTTTGTGCTAAATCATTTTTCATCTTAAAGCCTGCTCCAGACATAAAAAAATTTTTTACATATTTAAATTTGCAATTTGGATAAAAACTTGCAATATCTATTAATAAAAATGAAGTATTGCCCTTATGCCTGTTTGCATTTTTTACATATCCACCATCAGTTTTTGCAAAAACATAATTTGGAATGCGCAATTCTGATAAATATTTATTTAATTGCTTAAGTGCTGTTTTTCTTGGCTCCTTAACATCAGTAAACCTTCTATATTTTTTTGATGTATAATCTTTAGGCTGTTTAGAATACCTTTTTTTACTTCTCTTATTCTCATAAAATACAATTAAATCTTCATCATATTTATAAATAATTGTATTTAAATCATTCTTGGTAAATGTATGTTTCTTGGTTGATAGTAAGGAAGCAATATACTTTTTACTACCTCTATTATACAGAAGAGATCTTCTCTTTTTCAATTAATCACCTCCAAAAACGTAAAAACGCCAGATGCATATCAACAATTAATTAAGTGATAATACTCAGCTTCGCAAGAAGGGCTCCCCTTAAATTAAAATCCGATACTACATTACTTATTAATGAAATAAAAGTAACACAAAGTAACATTTGTTCATAATCTAAGTTTAATACCTTCACCATGACAGGGAAAATAAATGCTAATATGACTATAAAAATAATCTTTTTTTGCTTTGTTTTCTTCTTCATAAGCATACCTCCTATTCTTTAAAATAAAACAATAAGGGGTAAGCAACGACCTGAAATCTTAATTAATCTCCTTACACCTGGCAAATTACGTCATATATGGTTAGATCATGTAGGTGAGCAGCAGCTTGTCTGCATGCGAACCACATGAGCTCCATACTATTACCTAGTCATTGCATAGCAATGCTAGAACTCCCATTAAAAGGATTCTCGGACTCTCACCGAATTGATTGTACCAAATAAAACTACTATCTGTTTCTAAGTACGTAATATATTATAGCAAAGTATGGAAGATTTTTCCACTAAAGTTTTTGTTTGGTAATAAAAAGAGAATTAGATTTAATTCTCTTCAAATTCCACATTAATAGCTTTATTTATTATTTCCATTGAGTTACTTAAATCAGTATAAGCACGTTCCACCTCAGTTATATCCCAAAATTTAAGTTTTCCATTAAAACTGCCATTAATATTATTACAATGTTTTTTGATTTTATTAATCTGTTCCTTATCAGATACTGCTACTACAGCTTGAACGGAAATATCCTGAGAAGCATTCATCAAACTTACTATAAGCGAATCAATTGAACCACTATCTTGAACTTCAAAAACATATTTTATTTTTCCTATATTTCCAACATTGAATTCCCAAATAGCATCAGCTATTTTACCAGAATCTTTTATATTACCTTTTAAATTAGAATTATATCCTAGTAAAGAACCTATGCTCTTAATATAATCTATTATTTCATTATGATATGATTTATTTCCAACAACGGTTTCTTTCCTATCCTTCTTTTCTACTTCAACCACTGGTAACTCTCTTAATTGATCCCAAAAGAAATAATCGACAAACAACAAATCTGAGAAAGTGTATCCTTTGTTTTTAAATATATCGCTTATTTGTTTAGAAAGATTTGTCATTTCGAGATATTTTTTACCAGTCATTTGATAATTATGTGTAGGGATATTTGGTACTTCTAAAATTTGATATGCAGTTACAGCAGTTCTATTCCATAACATACAATCATTTGGATATACATAACATAATAGTTCACTCATCATAGCTGGTCCAAAACCCTTTACGCTATTCTTAAATTTATCCCATCGATTCTCAATTGACTCTTGTCCAAATAACAATTCAGAAATTTCTCTTTTTAATTTTTCAAATCCATTATCTTCTATTAATTGATCTATTTTATATTTTTTATTACAATATTACATTAATTATAATGTTTCACGTGAAACATTATAATTAA
>JABLTK010077777.1_pt1 | contig 10475 bp, 4 predicted proteins | sample 7160131 | NCBI WGS metagenome assembly JABLTK01 (sample SAMN14651221, study PRJNA627086) | human gut metagenome | isolation source: feces | host: Homo sapiens
GCGGAAAATCCACGCTGCTGAATCTTGTCGCCGGCTTGGACAGACCCGACAGCGGGGAAATTTTAGTCGAAGACACCCCCGTTACAGGGCCGGGTCGCGACCGTATGGTGATGTTTCAGGAGCATGCGCTTTTTCCCTGGCTCGACGTTCTCGGAAACGTGCTTTTTGGGCTGAATTTAAAGCCGAATCTTACCGACCCCGAACGAAAGGAGGTTGCGAAATTTTACCTCCATTTGGTCGGGCTCGAAAAATTCGAGCATGCCGCCATACACGAATTGTCGGGCGGAATGCGCCAGAGGGTGGCTTTGGCGCGCTCGCTTGCGCCCAATCCGCGAATCCTCTTGATGGACGAAACTTTCGGCGCGCTCGACGCGCTCACCCGCGAACAGCTTTACGGCGAAATCCAGCAAATTTGGGAGAAACGCAAAAAGACCATTTTGTTCGTAACCCATAATATCCGCGAAGCGGTTTGTCTCGGCGACAGGGTTATTTTGTTTTCGCCGCATCCGGGACGAATCGTCAAGGAATTCAATATAGATTTGCCGCGTCAGCGCGACATTAACGATCCCGCGCTTACTTCGCACGCGTCGGAGATTACATCGTTTCTTAAAAACCAATTTGGAAGGGCGGTTGCAGAGTAATGAATTTTAAGAATTATAAACGCTGGGGCGTTTCGATAATAACGTTTGGAATACTCTTGGTCATTTGGGAAATAGCCGTAAAATATTACGGACTTTTCGAATATGTGCTTCCGCCTCCGTCGGAAGTCGCGGAATATATTTGGTCGTCGTCGCTCGACGGAACATTGCCCTCCGCCATATGGGTGACGATAAAGAGGCTTTTGATGGGTTATGCAATCGGCCTTGTAATCGGCATTCCCACGGGTATGCTTTGCTCGCGTTTCGACTTCTTTAAAGACACCGTCGGGCTGCTCGCATTGGGTTTGCAGGCCTTGCCCAGCGTTTGTTGGGTGCCTTTGGCCATCATGTGGTTCGGGCAGGAGGAATCCGCAATGCTGTTTGTCGTCGTTATGGGCACGGTGTGGTCTATGATTTTGGCTACCGAACACGGGGTTAAAAACATTCCGCCGATATATCTGCGCGCGGCGCGCACTATGGGCTCCAAGGGAATGCACACTTGGATGAAGGTTATTTTGCCGGCGGCGTTCCCCAGTATTCTCGGCGGAATGAAACAGGGCTGGGCGTTTGCCTGGCGTTCGCTGATGGCGGCTGAAATTTATGTCACGATTCTTACGGGCTTCGGTCTCGGACAACTGCTTCACTACGGCAGGGAGCTGATGGAAATGAATCAGGTAATCGGCGTAATGTGCGTGGTGATTATCATCGGGCTTGTCGTCGATAAGATAATGTTTTCGCCGTTGGAAGCGCATCTGCGCAAGAAGTGGGGCATCTCGAAGGATTAGCCGCCGAAAAGCTTGTGCGGTTGCGGATATCCGAACTTTTCGGGCGCAGAGCCGAATGTATGCAGGACAAAAAAAGCCTCCCCTCGGGGAAGCTTTTTTTTTGCGCAGTTCGCCTTTTATTTAATTTCCGCGTTGCCGCCGCCGACTCTAAAAAATCGGCAGTCGCCTTTTTTCATGTTGATTTTTAGGACGTTTGAATCGCCGAGCTTTTTTCCGCTCAGGGCGTCGAAAATTTCTGCTTTCCCTCCAAAGTCGACGATATGTTCGCCGTCTTTGGTGGCAGTCAGCGAAACGTATGCGCCGTTTGCGTACACGGCGGCGTCTTGACGGCAATATACATGCGCTCCCGACATCTCCGCCATATATCTGTATAGTTCGGTCGGAATAACCGTTACGCCGCAGAAGAGTTGGGGGTGTTTGCCGCCTCTCAGCACGACACATGGAGACCCGTCGGAATAGGTCGCCAAGACAATGTCGCCTTTTTCCGTTACGACCGACAATAGCGGGTGAATGTCGTGCTTCATTCCGAATGGTTTGGTTAGGCCGATTTTTTTGCCAGCTTCCGTCGGAATGGCGAGTGCGTCGGTGCCGTTGGCGTATTTTACGCCGAAACCGGTAGCCTCTTTTACGGCTTCGAGCGAAAAGGATTTCTTGTCGATATCTGCAAGCGCGGGAATCCACGCCCAGATGTTCGAGGATTTCTCGCGAAGCTTTTTCAGCGCTTGGCGTTGCGATGAATTCAGGGCGTAAACCGACAGCATTACGTTTAATTTTGCGGCGTCGGGATTTTCGAGCACGTCTTTTAGCAGATAATGCCCGAAAGGAACTCCGGAGCGGTTTGCGTCTTTTCGTCCGCTTTGCATAAGTTGCCCCGTCGTTAAATGGGGAGAGCCTTTTGCTCCTACAAAGCACATTGAAGTTTCGTCCATTACAAGCCTCATTTGCGGGCGGTACGGAAGCGGATTTTTAATTATGTCGCGTTCGGGTTTTGCGAACGCCTTCATTACCGTCCACAACTTTGGGTCGTCGAACCAACCCTGCCCGAATAAATCCATCCACCACACTCCGTTGTTTCGCACGCATTCTTGGGCGAGGTTTCGGCGCAGCACTTGCTGGGAATCCTCCAAGTTGTAGAGTCCGGAATACTTGCCCGGATAATCTCTGCCCGTGCGGGGCGCGAGGTAGGTGGAGGTGTCGTCTTCGTCAATCCACAGCTTGCCGGCGTCTGTTATCGATTCGGTTGCGCCCATTGTCGTTTTTGCGTCGCCGAAATTTCTGTCGGTGTAGGAAATCGGCCCCGAAATGGCGTCGATGCAGTCCGAGGCTATCAGCCTTGATAGCCCGTAATGTCCCGAGAAAGCGGGACCGTTTCTTACGCTTGAAAATTCAAAACCGTAGCCGAAGAAGAAAATCGACAGGCGGCGCGGGGCGCATTCGCGGATTGTTTTTGCCAAGGTCAGCACGGTTTCGAGCATTTCGTCTTGAAGGAAGAAATTGAAGTCGGCTATTTCCCAAGCTGTTTTCGGATTGATGAAATATCCGATTTTTTCGCGTTTCGGCTGCGACGGAATTTCGATTTTATCGAACGATTCAAGCGAATTGTCGTTCCACGCCTTTTTGAGATTTTCCATGTCGGAATATTTTTTTTGCAGCCAATTTCTCCACGCTTTTAAAGTGTTGGCGTCGTACCCGCTGAAAATCTTATTCCAAGTTCCGCCGTAGAACCATTCGCGCGAATTTGCGCCCGCGGGGTGGTATCCCGCCATATTTTCGGGATAATTTTTTTCGCAATATTCTATGAAGAGTTTTAGCGATTCCGCCGCTTCGCTTCTGTATTTCGGCGAGGACATCGAGACGTATTTTTCGTTTATCGAGCCGTCGTAATTTTTCATCATGTCGTCGGGGTGCGATTTCCTCCACCAGTCGAAAATTTGCGGATCCATTCTTACCCGCGGCAGCAGTTTCGCATTCGGATTGGCCTTTAAAATATTGCGGAAAATTTCGTCGATATAGGCGAAATTCGGCTTTTCTCCGGGTTTTGTCCACACGCTGTTGATTTCAAAAGAAACAAAATTTACGCCGACATTCGCGGCGTGTTTGATTTGCGATATGTTGGTCGAAACGTCGCAGGCAATCGGAATGAAGGCGTTTTGGTAAAAGAACGCCGAAGTCGAAAAGGGACGGGGAGAGGACGCCTTGGCGCGAAGCGCGACTTTGTATTTTTTCCCGCTCTCTACGGGAATGTTTGCCGTGTAGAGATGCAGTCCGTCGAGCTTCGGGTCGGCCTTCATCGATACTCTGAGCACGGTTTCTCCGTCGATGTTGTCGTTCTTTATTTCAATCGGCGGATTTTCTTTAAAGCCTTTGCACCAGAAAGCGAGGTTTTTGTCCCTTTGCGGGCTGTCAAACTTAATCGAGCGGACGATTTTTCCGCTTTCCGCTTCCGCTATGTCGAATTTTGAAAAAAGGACTTCTCCGGTGGATTCGCCCATTCGCAGCTGCACAATCGCGGGTATGTTGTTCGGGGCGGAGAATTCAAATTCCCAGTCGTTCCAAGTGTCGCTTTTTGAAAGCAGGGGGTGCGTTTTTGACGGCGAAGTTCCGACTCCCGCAACCCATACGATTCTGTTGCGCACGGGTTTTCCGTCGACTGTTATGAAGGGGACTCCATTGAAAGTTTCGACCTTGTATACGGAATCCTTCTGTTTCTTTGCGCAGGCGGACAATACAAGCGCGGCCGCCAATAGCGTTAATGTGGCAATTTTAATTTTTCTCATGTGCGAAATCGGTGTTATTTTGCGAAGTCTGTATTTCCGTCGCCAAGACGCAAGATTTTGCTTTGGCCTTTTTTCATTTTGAAGGAAATCTTAGAACCGTCCGACAATTTCTCTCCGCTTAGCGCGTCGAATACGGGCTTGTCGGAATTTGTGTCTACATTGACAATCCGCGTTTCGCCTTCGGGAATGTCGGCGGGAGTTATGTGGATATATGCGCCGTTTGCATAAACCGCCGCGGGCGTGTCGGCATATATATGGATACCCGCAAGCTTGGCCATATGACGGTAGATTTCTGCGGGAATGTGCGAAACGCCGCAATACAAACGCTTGCCGCGCAAGACTACCGCCGGTTTTCCGTTGGGGTAGGTCGCAAACACGATGTCTCCGTCTTCCAAAACGGGATACAGCGCGGGGCGCAATTCCCTGTCGATGCCGAAATTTTCGGATAACCCGATAGACTTGCCCGCGCTTGTCGGGATTGCGATGCCGTTTGTAGGCTTGGCGTTCTCCTCCATCTTAAATCCCGTAGTTTCCTCCATCGCTTCGGGAAAAAACCTGTTTTTGTCGGTGTCGATGTATCCGGTTGCCCAGCCGTAAATGGCGGCTTTGTTCTTGGCGCGCTTGCGGATTGCCTTTCGCTTTTTCGCGTCGAGCGCGTATGCGACCGCATAAACGTCGAGCTTCGATTTTACGGGTTTGCCGAAAAGAAAATCGTCAAGCAGATAGTGTCCGAAGGGAACGGCCGAACGGTTTAACTGCTTTCTCGCCGTGCCGAAAACGCGCGTGGACAAGGCGGAAGCCCCCTTGCCGCCGACGTGCCAAACCGACGGCTCGTCCAAAATAAGCGCCACAGGCGGATTGTAGGGCGAGGGATTTTTTATAAAATCCTCTTCGATATTTTTGAAAAGCGTCTTTAACTTCCAAAGTTCGGCGTCCTTAAACCAGCCGCCGCCGGTGAGATCCATCCACCACGAGCCGATGTTTCTGACGGCTTCGTGCGACATGTTTCTCGTCAAGACGTCGAGCGTTTTTTCGCGGGTGTCCTGGCCTTTTTCAAATCCCGGAACCGCCAGATTTTTTGGCGCGAGATAGGTCGAAGTGTCGTCTTCGTCAATCCACAGCATTCCGTTGCGCATAATGGATTCCGTTGCGCCCATGGTCGTCTTGCCGTCCCCGATATTGCGGTCGTAGTATGAAATCGGGCCGCAGAGGGCGTCGATGTCTTTGTTCTTTAAAAGCTTTCCGAGCGCGTAGTGCCCCGATTGCGACGGGCCGTTGTGCATGCCCGAAAATTCGCCCGCGTATCCGTAAAAGAATACGCACAGCTTGTCTGGAACTTCCTGCCGTATTACTTTTGCCAACGAGGCAATCATGTCGACCATTTCGTCCTGCTGGAACGTGTTGAAATCGACGATTTTCCTTTGCGTTTGCGGATTGATTAAAATGTCGGTCGCGTCGCGTTCCGCTTTTGTCGGAACGCTTGCGTCGGCCAGAACGGCATTCGGGTTTCCCCAGGCCGCTTGGAGCGCGGCGTCCGTTTTATATTTTTTCAGCAGCCATTTGCGCCAGGCTTCGAGCGTGCTTTTGTCGTATCCCGACCACAGCGGACGCCACGAATCGCCGTAGAACCATTCGCACGAATTTCCGCCGCCGGGGTGGTAGCCGATAATGTTTTTGCCGAATTTTTTTTCCGCATAGCCTATTATATAGCGCAGAACCTGCTGGGATTCGCTTCTGAATTTTTGCGAAGATATCGAGGGGAACAGCGGGCTTTTTTGACCGTTGGAAAATGTCAAAACGTGGTCGGGATTTTTAGTCATCCACCACGCGGGCGGATAAAACCTTATCCTGACGAGAATTTTCGCATTCGGGTTGTTGTCCACTATCGATTGCAGCGCGCCGTCGAGATAGGAATAATCGGGCTTCATGTCGCCTTCGAGATAAAATTCCTTGGCCTGAACGGGGAAGGTTACTATATCGACATTGGCGTCCGCCGCCAATTTAACCTGCGGTTCAACATTCGATTCTCCGAGCGGGGCAATGGCTTCGTATTGCGAATCGCGTTTGTCGTACAGCGTATAGGAGAACGTCAGCGGCTTGTCGCCTTGCGAGCCTTTTAGCTTCATCGAAACCGTGTAGGCTTTCCCCGCGTCAAGCTTTATGTTTTTCAAATAGACGTGAAATCCGCTCATTTGCGGGCTTTTTTTCGCAATCTCCACAGCAAACGCGCCCTGCGGGAATTCTTCCGATTTGAAATTTGAAATTTTCAAGGGCAACGCCGCCTTTCGTTCTTTGCCCTTGCACCAAAATGCGATGTTTTCGTCAAGTTCGGGCGCATCGCATTTTATGGCATAAACCGTTTTTCCGCCGTCCTTTTCTTTGATTTTAAAGTTTCCGACAACATATTTTTGCGGATCGTATCCACCCTTGAAATGCAGCACGCCGTTGGAGACGTCCCGCTTTAATTTTGGCGTATCGAAAGAGACGTCGACAATGTTTCCTTTTAGGTCTGTCGGCGCAGGTCCCGAAGGCGTAAAGTATGTGGGCGATACGTACAGCATTCTCGAGCGCACGGCTTCCCCGTTGACAAGTATGCGTGGTACTCCGCCGATTTTTTTTACGGACGCGGTCGTACCGTTTTGCGTAGCGTTTTTTTCTTCGGAGCAAAACCCGCATGCGACAAGCAATCCCGCCATTATAGATAGATAGACATATTTCATACAGGCGATTTAAATGCGCACATATCCATAGTCAACAATATTTGGATTGTTTGGACTTTTGTTGTTTAGCCGTTTTTATTTGTGAAGTAAAAAAAACGCGTCCCGTTTGGAACGCGTTTTTTTTGCAATTACGATTGTTTGCTTTGTTGCTCTTTCGGCGCGCCTCTGCCGCCCGTCCGCTTTGCAAACTCGAAAGAAATGCTTCCGCGCGGGTCGAGAACGAGTGCCGCCGAAAATTTCTTCTTTGTGCGCTTTGATACAAAGTCTTCGATAACGGGAGTTTTTCCCGTATTTGTAAGACTTTCGATTTCCGCGTGAGTAATCGTATGCGAGAGCATATTTTTGCCGAGTCTAAAAGAGCATTTTTTCTCTTGTCCCTTGGGGCAGCGGCAAACATAGGCGGTTTCCGTTTCGACAAGCTCGCCAGTTTTGCAGGGGCAAAGACCCATCGCCGATTTCGGGCATTTGCCGATTACAGTGGCGTCTTCGAGATTTTCGGGCTTGCGTTCCACCCCGTCGGGATTGTCGCCGAACTGGAATTTTACCGCGTTGTTTTCGTCGAGCTTTAAGGTTGCCGTGTAGGGGCGTCCCATTTTGCTTTTGAAGCCTTCGAGCGGGCCGACTTTCCCTTTGGTTACGAGTTCGCGCACTTCGTCTTCGCTGATTTTCCTGTTGCCGATTGTTTTGTAGATTATGAATTTTCCGTCTTTCGATTTATATGCGCGGAAAGTTTCGATAAGGTTTGTGCCGTCTATCGGATTGGGAATGTCCACTTCGTGCGTTTCGACGTCTTCTTCGACAAAGTTTCTGGCCTTGTCCACTATTTGCGTAGTCATAACGCCGATGCCTTCCATAAAATCCTTTCTCGAAAGCTGGCGGCGTTCGATGAGTCTGAGCTTCTGCTCCCATTCGCCCGTCATGGAGGGGCTTGTCAGCGCGTCGATGGCGAGGGCGTCGAGGAAGCGGATTAGGCTTTCGGCGCGCGCGGTCGGAATCAAGTCGCGGCGTTCGCGTTCAACAAGCTTGTGGGCGATTAGCCCTTCGATTATCTGTGCGCGTGTGGCGGGCGTTCCAAGCCCTTTTTCCTTCATGGCGTCGGCGAGTTCTTCGTCGTCGAGAAGCTTTCCCGCGCCTTCCATTGCGGAGAGCAGGGTGGCTTCGTTGTAGCGCGCCGGCGGCTTTGTGGACTCCTCCTTGAGCTTGGCTTCCAAAAGTTTCGCCTGCTCCTTTTCGTCGGCAAGCTGCGGAAGGATTTCCTTGTCGGAGGTTTCCTTGTTGTATACGTCGAGCCAGCCGGCGGAGCGGAGAAGCTTTCCTTCGGTTTTAAAAATGTTCGAGCCTACGACCGACAGTCTGGTGGTCACGTCGAAAACGGCTTCGGGATAGAACGCGGCGATGAATCTTCTGACAATCATGTCGTAGATTTTGAATTCGTCGTCGGAAAGTTTTTTGCCCGACACTTCGGTAGGCATAAGCGCAAAGTGGTCGCTGACCTGCTTGGTGTCGAAAATTCTTTTGCCCGCCTTTTTTACATATCCCTCATCGACCGCTTTTTTTGCGAGGTTGAAATACGGTTCGCACAGCGAGCCCATTGTCTGTACGACAACGCTTCTGTAATCGTCGGGGAGGGCGCGCGAATCGGTGCGCGGATATGTAATCATTTTGTGTTTTTCGTACAGCGCCTGCGCAATGCTTAGCGTTTTGTTGGCGGGGAACGAAAACTTGTTGTTGGCTTCGCGTTGAAGGGAGGTTAGGTCGTACAGGCGCGGCGCTATCTGTTTCGATTGCGTCTTTTTGTCGCTGACCTTTGCGACGCCGATTGAGCGGACGTCGTTGAGGATTTTTTCGGCGTCGGGGTGGGCCCAAATTCTGTCGGCCTTATCGTTGGCGTCCTTGTTGGCCTGCTTGAAATCGGGACGCTGGTAGACGCCTTCGTATTCGCCGTTTTCGATTTTGAAATTCGCCGTGATTTTCCAATAGCGCTGGGGCTTGAAATTTTGGATTTCGTGTTCGCGTTCGACAATCATCGCAAGCGTGGGCGTCTGAACCCTGCCGACCGATGCGAGATTTTTGCCTTTTGAGCCGTACATTCTGCTTGTTACGGCTCTTGTTCCGTTGATGCCGACAAGCCAGTCGGATTCGCTTCTGCAACGCGCCGCGTCTTGCAGCGACTCCATTTCATCCTGCGATTTGAGGCTTGCGAACGCTTCGAGAATCGAGGCGGGCGTCATTGAAGACACCCAGAGCCTTTGGCGCGGAAGTTTGCATTTTGTAATTTCGTAGATATACGTAAATATGAGTTCGCCTTCGCGTCCGGCGTCGCAGGCGTTGATGACGCCGTCGATGTCCTTGCGGGCGAGCAGTTTCTTTAAGCTCGAAAGCTTGGCCTTCGTCTTTTCGATAGGTTTGAGCTTAAATGTATCGGGGATTATCGGCAGATTTGAGAGCGACCAACGCGCATATTTCTTGTCGATATCGGCCGGCATATTCAGTTCGACCAGATGGCCGAGCGCCGAAGCGATAACATATTCGTCGTTTTCATAGTGGTCGTCGCATTTCTTGGCTTTGCCCAGAACTTTTGCAATGTCCGCCGCAACCGACGGTTTTTCCGAAATAATCAGTTTTTTCATTCTCAAAAAAATAATACCTTTTTTAAAAAAAGACGTTTCGAGCGTCGGATAAAAAAAATCGGCGCGCGCGTTATATTGCGCGCACGCCATATTTTGCCCGATTATTTGTTGATGTATTTCGGGAGAATCGAGTCGATATTGTCGAGAAGCTCCTTCATCGTTTCTGGAGTTTCGTCGCCCATATTCGAGATGCGGAATGTGGTTCCCTTGATTTTTCCGTAGCCACCGTTGAAGACCATCGCATAGCGTTTCTTCAATTCGTCGAGCAGCGCGGGCAAATCGACATTGAGATTGTTCTTGAAGCAGTTGAGCGTAACGGAACCGTATTTTTCTTCGGGGAAGAGTTCAAATCCGTGCGCATAGCCCCAGTCGCGGACAAGCTTGTTTGTCTTGAGATGGCGGGCGTAGCGGTTTTCGACGCCTTCGGTAAAGATGTCGTCGATTTTGCTTTCGAGGGCGTAGAGCATCGAGATAATCGGGGTCGAGGGGGTTTGCGACTTGTCGTAGAATTTTTTGAATTCGAGGAAGTCGAAATAATAGCCTCTGCCTTCGACCGTTTTTGCGCGTTCCATAGCTTTTTCGGAGACCGAGCAGAAGGAGAGTCCCGGCGGGATTGCGAGAGCCTTTTGGCAGCCCGTAACCATAACGTCGATGCCGAGCTCGTCCTTCTTAATCGGCATTGCCGAGAAGGAGCTGACCGTATCGACTATCGATACGACGTCGGGGAATTTTTTGAGAACTTCCGATATGGCTTTGATGTCGCTCATCGTGCCTGTCGAAGTTTCGTTGTGTATAATTGTCACCGCGTCGTATTTGTTGGTCGAGAGTTCTTTTTCGAGAGCTTCGACATCGACGGGTTTGCCCCAATCCGACTTTAATTTCAAATCCGTCGGCTTCTGCCAAAAACGCTTTGATTTTTCCAAGC
>JABLTK010135595.1_pt1 | contig 10462 bp, 11 predicted proteins | sample 7160131 | NCBI WGS metagenome assembly JABLTK01 (sample SAMN14651221, study PRJNA627086) | human gut metagenome | isolation source: feces | host: Homo sapiens
CATGTCCCTTAAATCTATGGGGACATGAATTCGTCTTTTTCACCGCGGCAGCAGCTGGGTGCAGGCTCAGCCTGCCGACCGTAAGTTTTGAAATCTCAAATCAATGGATTTCAAAACGTGGGCCTGTCATAAGCCCGAATAGAATAGAAGCATAGAATTCATGTCCCTTAAATCTATGGGGACATGAATTCGTCTTTTTCACCGCGGCAGCAGCTGGGATCAAACGCCCTGCGTTTGCCGCGGCAGCAACTGGCTGCGAATACTATTCGCCAGGGCGCGGCCGAGGAGTTCGTGCTGATCGGCGTCCAGGTGCAGGCCGTCGATGGCGCTGGTTTTAACCACTTCATCGGCGTTGAAGAGCGGCACGCCGTACTTATCGGCGACGGCTTTGAAGTAGGGATAGAGCTGCGCGGATTTTTCTTCCGAACCGCCGAACATCGGATCGAAATAGGTTTCAGAAACCGGACCGAGCCGCGGCGGACAGACCAGCAGGATATTGGGCTTGCCGTTTACGAAATCATTGGGCCGCGCCAGCGCGCGCTGCACCAGCAGCCCCGCGCCCTCGGCGATATCATGCGGATGCACATTGAAGCGATTCTTCAGATCGTTCGTGCCGAGCATGATGATCAGCAGCTCGAACGGCGCATCGACATCCATGGCGACGGGCAATTGATCCTTGCCGCAGCGGTATTCCTCGATGGGATCATCCCACACGGTGGTTCTGCCGTTCAGACCTTCATTGATCACTTCGAACGCATCGCCCAGTTCGCGCTGCAAAACGCCCGTCCAGCGCACATCATCCGGCCAGCGGTTGCTAGTTCCGGGTTTGTTGGCGGGATCCCAGCCCCAGGTATTGGAATCGCCGAACGCCACAATTTTACGTTTGTTCACTCGAATTTCCCCTTCATACTGTATTTTCCTGCGCCGCGGGAGCAGCACATCGCTCACCCGCGCGCGGATCATCGATCTGGAAATCGCGCCGACGCGCATATTCCGGCTGTCCGATGAAGCCGGACGATTATCGCCCATCACGAAATATTCATCCGCGCCCAGCACGCGCGGCGGACAGCTTCGCGCGCACGGCCTGTGCGGAAAATCCTCCGGCAGCGGAACGCCGTTGACGTAGGTTACGCCCTTTTGAATCGATATCATTTCATTCGGCAGCGCGATCACGCGTTTGACGAACGTTTCCTTTCGATTCGGATACCGGCACAGCACCACATCGAACCGGCGCACATCGCGCCCGCGCCCGTACCGCCGCGCCAGCATAATATCGCGATCCGAAAGCGTATCCCGCATCGATGTGCCCTTCACCCACGCGAGCAGGAACACACACCGAAACAGAATCAATATCAGGATCGCCAGCGCCGCATCGCAAATTACATATTTCCACCACATAGCTTCATTATAATGATAATAAACCTTTTGTCAATCAAAACTGCGGCAGCCGCATAGTTGATTTTTCAGCATAATTGAATATAATGGACATATACCCTGAAAAAACTGCGATTCGGAGGGCGCATATGCAAACGATTATCAACCGCGGCTACCTGCGGGAGAACTACCGGCTGTTTCATTCCACGGATCACCGCGATATGGATTTCCAGACGCACAGCCATGATTTTCATAAGGTGGTGCTGTGCCTTTCCGGACAGGTGACCTACATCATGGAGGGCACGACCTATTATCTGCGCGCGTGGGACGTGCTGCTGGTGCCGGAGCATCAGATTCACCAATCGATCTTTTCCTCCGCCGAGGTGTACGAACGGATCATACTGTGGATCAACGATTCCTTTCTGCGGAGATTCGGCGAGCCCGCGCTGACGGAGCTTTTTTCTTCGGCGGTGCAGCGGCATTTCGGGCTGTTCCGCCCCGATCTGCGGCAGCGCGCGATATTGATCGAACGGCTGAACGCGCTGGAGCACGCGCAGGCGGCGGAATATCCGGGGCATGCGCTGATGGCGGATACCTACCTTCTGCAATTTCTGCTGGAGCTGGGCGGGATGCTGCGCGGCGCGGACGGCGATGCCTCCGCCGCGCGCGCGAACCCGCGATTCCAGCAGATGCTGGATTACATCAACCAGAACCTGACCGACGATCTTTCCATCAACGCGCTGGCGGATCGATTCTTCATCAGCCCATCGCACCTGATGCACGCATTCAAGCAGCATACCGGCTGCACGATCCACCGCTATGTAACCGAAAAGCGCCTGATTCGCGCCGCTGAAATCATCGCCGCGGGCGAAAGCATCGCCCACGCCGCCGAACAATCCGGTTTTTCCGATTACACCACGTTTCTGAAGGCGTACCGCCGCTTCTACGGGCGCAGCCCGCGGCAGTAAAGGGGAATAGCAAGGCAAAAATGTCGGCGCCCTGCCCATCCGGAACCAACGGACGGGCAGAGCGCCTTGCTCTAATAGAAATGTAGAAAGGGGGATTCCTTAGGGGGTGTTATTGGGGGATTATTCTTCGCCGGAAAGATTTTCCGTTACGAACAGGTTGATCGCGTTGATCACGGTTTCCGCATCGCAGTTTTCCGCAATCGCCGCCGCGTTCCAGTAGGCATAATTGCCTTCGAACCAGCTCTGCAGATCATTCACATCTTCCGCATAGCGGAATTCCAGATGATAGGTGGTTTCCATGGTATCGGGCGAGAACGCGAAATACGTGAATTCGCCGGAATCCGCATCTTCGCTCCGGTAGAAGATGAAGCCGTTTTCATTTTTCAGATCCATCGGCTGATAGGCGTGGGTAAATACCGTTTCGCCGTTTTCATCAACGCCGGTGATCACATTGCCATCCATGATGAACTTATCTACGCCGCCCAGGAAATAGCAGTTGAACGCCATGCTGTCCGGATCGGCCGTATACTTTTCCGCAGCTTCCGCGCCGTAAAGCTCCGCCATGCACATGGAAAGCAGCAGTTCCGTGGCGGCTTCCGCATTTTCTTCGCCCACCAGCGGCGCGGTGGCTTCCAGCCACGCCGAATGATATTCATCCATCGAAAGTACGGGGAACAGTTCTACATAGGTGCCGCTGATCGAATTCAGATAATCGCCATCCGCCGTTTCGGCAAAGCAGAAGGAAGAAAGCAGGCACAGAACCGCCAGCACGATCGCAAAAAATTTCCTGTTCATAATGAGCCTCCTGAATTGAATTTGTAGGATTTCTTCCAGTTACCCTTGGTTAACTGTATGAGATAATCTACCACATCCGCGCGCGGAAAACTACTCCATTTTCGTTTCAATATTCCGTTTTAACACCAGGTTTGCATCGGCGCGGTACTTCGATGGCGTCGCGCCGTAGCGCGCCTTGAAGCACGCAGAAAATTTGCTGGCGTTATCATAGCCCGCATCCTGCGCGATTTCGGTAATCGGCCGCGCGCTGCGCACCAGCGCCACCGCCGCCTGTTCCAGCCGGTATTCGCGAATATAATGATAGATGGGCATCCCATATATCTGCTTGAACAGCTTTTGCAGATGGGATACGGAAATTTCATGCTCCGCCGCCAGCTGGGCGAGGGAAACATAGCCCTCCTGATTGGTTAAAAGATGATCGCGCAGATGGCGAATCAGCGCGGCCTGACGGGCGGAGCAATATGAATCCTGCGCCGCTTCCCGCGGAATGCGGCACAGCAGCATCAACAGTTCCAGCGCCTTCAGGCGCAGCAGCGGTGCGTCCGCGTAGGCAGCGTTTTCATACAGTTCCCGAAAAACATGTTCGCATCGCGGGCCTGCGCTGCCATACATATACCATTTATCGCGGAGCAGATTGCGCTTCATCGCGTCAAAATCGATGGAAAACGCAGGCGCGTTGCGCTCGATCCATTTACTGGCGGCATCGGGGCATACGCGAAGGCAGATGCCCTCGTAATAACCCAGTGGGAAATGCGATTCGGATTGCGCGCCGCGCGAACCATTATAGCAGCTGACCGCCATATCGCCCGGCTTCAGCAGCACATGCTCGCGCGATGAAAAGCTGGTTTCAAATCGCCCGTTGGCGCAGAAATTGATTTCCAGCGCATCGGATTTATCGCGCGTTTCGGTATAGGATTGCATTTCAAGGCGCATCACCATCGCATCGACCCCCGAAAACAGGGTATAGAAATGCACCTGCCCATCGCCATCGCCGCGATCGAATCCGCCGTTCCAATCGGCGGCGGACGAAGCTTCGCCCGCCGCGCCGTGATGCGTAAATGTCAGCATAGCGTATTCGAGCCTTATTTTCTGCCGAAGTGGAAGAAGCCCTTCTTTTCGTAGGGTTCTGAAGTGATTTCGCCCACGGTATAGCCGGTTTTCGTGATGGTCTCGCGAAGAATTTCTTCATTCAGCGGCTCCTTGGACAGGATCACCGTTTCGCCGTGGGAATGCGATGAAGTTACCTTATCCACGGGCAGCGCCGCGCGCACGGCGTCGTTGATGTGCGCTTCGCACATGGAACATGCCATACCGGAAACCTTTGCAACCGTCTTAATCATTTGAATACTTCCTTTCAATTCCAGTTTTTTGTGCATTCCGCGTAGGTCAGCGGGAAGGACGCCTTCAGCACCGCGCATTTGCGGATATGCCATCCGTTTCTGCGCAGAAACGCGATGTATTCCGCGTTCGTCCATTGGGCGTGCAGCGGAAAGCCCACGAGCTTCATCGCGGACGCCCGAATCCTGCCGGAGAGCGAATTTTCGGCGTGGGTGAACGTCGGCGCGATCAGCACCCCATCATCCTTCAGCACCCGCCGGATTTCGCGCAGCGCATCCTCCGGATGCGGCACGATGTGCAGGGCGTTCGATACGATGATCACATCGAAGGATTGATCCGCATAGGGCAGATGAAACATATCCTGCACCGAAAAATGCAGCTTCGCGGATTGATTATCGCGCTTTGCTTCGGCGATCATTTCCTCGGATAGATCCGTGGCTTCGATCAGCTCGGCGGAATTTACGATGTGCTTCGCGATCAGCCCCGTGCCCGTCGCCAGTTCCAGCACCGTTTTGTGCCGCACCGCGGGCTGCATCATGGCGTACATCTGTTCATACGCCGCCGCATCCTTTCGCATGAAGCGATCGTATATCCATGCGTTTCTGTCCCAGAAGCTTTTGCGTTCCTTCATCGCTTTCACCCTTCCTTCAAATAATGCCATTCGCAGTTAGCCGCAGGTAACTCACGTCCGTTTGAAAGGCCGCCGAAGGGCGACCATGACAAACCCTCATTGCGGGAATTCGCAATGCGCGTTATCTCTCCTTCCGTCAAAACCTGCGGTTTTGACACCTTCCTCGTCAGAGGAAGGCAGGGGTTACGACCGAGCCCTAAAACAATTCCCGACACGCGCCGCGCACCAGCGTTTCCAGCACCTGCGGGTAGAGCGCGCCGATCTGTTCCTGATGCGAAACCGTTAAGATCAGGCCGCGCACCGTAGCGGCGGCGAGCGCCATGCCGCCCCGCGGCTGAAGTCCGCTTTCCTCCAGCAGCGCGCGGATGTGGGTTTCATCATCATGATAATGCGCGGTTTTGACCTCCTCCGGAAGCCGGTGCAGCAGAAATTCCGCATCATTTTCGATGAACACGAACGCCTGCGTTTCGGAAAGCCAGCGGCACGCCGCCAATATCGCCGCCGCCGCGCGATCCGCCGCCGCCAGACGCGCATTTTCCAGCAGCGATTTCCGCGCCGCGGCGAAGCATTCCGTGTGAATGTCCTCCAGCACGACGAAGAAGAGCAATTCCTTCGAATCAAAGAACTTATAAAACGATCCCTTGGAAATGCCGACCGCTTCCGTCAGCTGTTCCACGGATGTTTTGCGCATCCCGATGGTCACGCCGCAGCGCCGCGCTTCCCGGATCAAATCCGATCGAATCGATTCGTTCTGTCTTTCCGTAAATGCCACGCGCGCCTCCTATATATATGACCAAATTCGTTATTCCGGTCATATTTTAGCAGATTCCGGCGCAAAAGTCAAGCCCTTCCGGCGACAGCGGCGCTTTGCCGCACAAACAAACGGCATTTGCAGTTCGTTATCCGAATCCGCAAATGCCGCCCATTGGAAATACTCTGGTTATACGCGCACGATGTAATTATCCTTCCGTTTGGCGGCTTCGCCCGCCGCGTGCGCCGGATAGCCCAGCGCGATGCTGCCCACACCGCGCAGCGTTTCGGGAAGTCCCCATTCGCGCAGCAGCGCCTTGCCGCGTTCACTGTCGAAGATTTCGCGCTCGCGATGTACCCATACGGAGCCGAGTCCCACCGAAGCCGCCGCCAGCATCATGTTTTCAATCACGCAGCTGCCGTCCTCGACGAAGGTATTCGCCGCGCCATCCGCCAGCACCAGAATTACGACCGGCGCGCCATAATACGGATCGGATTTGGCGCCCATCACTGCGGCGTTCAGTTCTGCGATTTCCCTGCGATATCCTTCGGAGGTGACCGCAATAATCGTGGGCGATTGCCGCCCCATGCCGGTCGGCGCATAGGTGCCCGCTTCCAGCACCGCATTCAATAATTCTTCCGGTACGGCGTCGGGTTTGTACGCGCGAATGCTTCTGCGCGCTTTGATCGTGTTCAATACTTCGTTCGTCATATTGCTCCCTCCAATGCATCATAATTGGCAGGTATCCCTGCGCGCTATATTATAGCACATCGCGCAGGGAATGCAAGATGCCGTCTATCCTTTTTCGCCTATCCCTTTATGGAAAGCGCCTTGGCGGCGGTGATCTTGTACACCAGCGCGTACACCAGCGCGTAGGCGCAGAAGGCGATGCCGGTCACGGCGGCGAACAGCGCGGCGTTATTCAAATTGAACGCGCGCAGCAGCAGCCGCACCACGGGGAATGCGAATGCGACATGGCACAGCGCGCCGAACAGCGGCAGGAAGAATACGGTCAACAGCTGCGAATTTACGCTCTTTCGGATTTCCCGATCGCTCATGCCCACGCGGCGCATGATATCATACCGCGCCTGATCTTCATACGCTTCGGAAATCTGTTTGTAATAGATGATCAGCACGGCGGCGAACATGAACACGATGCTCAGCATGACGCCGATGAAGAACAGCGCGCCGAACGAATTGAAGAAATCGCGGCGGTTCACGGCGCAGGATGCGATCGTGAGTCTTGCGTTCACCGGCGGTTCCAGCCGTTCAATCAATTCATAATTGAGATCGATCTGCGCTTCATCGGAAAGATTCGTATCGAAGCCGCAGATCCAGCGGAAGTTGATCACCGGCTGATCGAAGGAATTGCGCTGATCAACCAGATCCTTCAGCAGCGCATCCGGATCATCCACGATCACCATCAGTTCCGGCACGATGCCCACGGTGGATTCGGTATCCTGAATGGGCTGCGCGGCTTCGCCGATGATGCGCAGGGGTTCGATGCCGGAAATATTCAGCGCATCTCCGGAAAACGGCCGATCCGCGGCGCACAGGATCGCTTCGCCCGCGGCGGGCGCGTAATCCGTGCCATAGATCGCGTTATAATCGGCGGCGGGTACAAAATTAAAGCACCACAGCGCATCCGAAACGGCGAGCCGCGCCATCGCATCCGGATCCAGCTGGATATGATCATCCTCCACCACGCCGTAGGCGCGCGCCGTGCGCAGGCCGCGCAGCGCGGAATCCATCTTGCCGGAAACGACGGAATTCAATTCGGCCTTCAGCGGCGCGATGTTTTCTTCATTCAGATCGCGGCCATCAGTAAATTTCGCGGTGACCTGAAACTGCGTGGGATAGCGCGAAGCGAGGCTGTCCTCCTTGCCGAAGTACAGGTAAGACGTGCTGGACACGGTCACCAGCACCATGGTGGACAGGATGCAGATCGTGGCGAGCCCCGCGCCGTTGCGGCGCATTCTGTACGCCATCTGCGATACGGAAACGAAATGATTCGTCTTATAGTAATAACGGCGGTTCTTCTGCAGCGCGCGGCACAGCGTGACTGAGCCCGCGATCATGGTTAAATACGTGCCCGCGATTACCAGCAGCACCGCGACGAAGAACTGCATCAGCGCGCTGTACGGATCCGCGACCGCCACGGCGATATAATATCCCGCGCCCAGCAGCAGCGCGCCCGGAATCGCCAGCGCCCAATTCGCGCGCGGCGGCTTTTCACCGGCGGTTTCGCTCTTCAGAAGATCGATCGCGTCGCTTCTGCGGATCTGCAAAAGCGTTTTGATGTATTGCAGCGCAAATATGACCACGAACAGGATCGCCGTATCCAATACCGCCTTCGGTTCGATCTGGAAGGAATAGGTGATCTGCGCATCCGTCAGATTTACCAGAAAAAGCTCCGCCAGTTTGGAGATCAATATACCGCAGACCAGCCCCAGCGCCAGCGTGATCGCCAGCGTATATACTTCCTCCCACAGCAGCACGCGCGCGATGTTGCCCTTCGTCATGCCCAGAATGTTGTACAGGCCGAATTCGCGTTTGCGGCGGCGAATCAGGAACGAATGCGTGTAAAACAGGAAGATCACGGCGAAGATCATGATCACAACCTTGCCCATGCCCAGCATGGAAAGCGCCGAATCGCTGTCCAGTGCGAGCTTTACCGTTTCATTTCGGGTCAGGTACGCCATGATGTAGAAAACCACCGCGATGCCCACGCAGGTGAGCAGGTACGGAAAATACATGCGCCGGTTTTTGCGAACGCCGGCCAGCGCCAATCGGGAATACATGCCCTTCTTCATCGCCGGTCACCGCCCGTCGCCAGCAGCGTGAGCGTATCGGAAATCTTCTGATACAGCTGCTGATCGGTATCTTCGCCGCGGTAGATCTGATGGAACACCTCGCCATCGCGGATGAACAGAACGCGCCCCGCGACCGAAGCCGCGCGCACCGAATGCGTGACCATCAATATCGTCTGCCCGCTTCGGTTGATTTCGCCGAACAGGCGCAGAAGTTCATCGGTCGATCTGGAATCCAGCGCGCCGGTGGGTTCATCCGCCAGAATCATCTGGGGGTTGGTGATCACTGCGCGCGCGACCGCGGCGCGCTGCTTCTGGCCGCCGGATACTTCGTAGGGATATTTTTTCAGAAGCCCCGAAATGCCCAGCCGGTTCGCGATCTGCGCAAGCCGCCTGTGCATTTCATCGTATTTCACGCCCGCCAGCACCAGCGGCAGATAGATATTGTCCTCCAGCGTAAAGGTATCCAGCAGGTTGAATTCCTGAAATACGAATCCGATGTTATCGCGGCGGAACGCCGTCGCATCGGCTTCGCGGATGTTGGAAAAATCCGCGCCGTTTAAACGGATCGTGCCGCCGGTCGGGCGATCCAGCGCGGCGAGCAGGTTGAGTAGCGTGGTCTTGCCCGATCCGCTTTCGCCCATGATCGCTACGAATTCGCCCTTTTCCACGCTGAAATTCACGTTCTTCAGCGCTTCCACCTTATTTGCGCCCAGCCGCGATGTATATACCTTGCGCAGGCCGGTTACTTCCAATATCGACATTGCATTGTCCTCCTGTATTTTCGATTGCGGAAGTCATTATACAGCAAAGCAGGATCTGCACGCCATCGATCTGGCTTACAAATCCTGCCTGAAATCTTACAAAGCTGTAAGGCGGAACGCGAGGTAGGCTTATTTTTTGCCCTTACCCTTGCCCTTTTTTGCTTCCTTCTTCGGCTTGAGCTGTTCCCATTTGGATTCATCCAGCACCAGCGCCAGCCTGCCTTCGGGCGCGATGTGGGAAGCGCTCTGAATCAGCGTAACCATTTCGCGCAGCTGCTTGAAGGAATAATTGCCCGCGTTGAAGTGATAGCGCTTGCCATCCTGCATCACGAAGGCGATCTCGTGCACGGGGAACAGCGCGTTTCCCTCGCCCGCACCGCTGCGATCCAGCTTGCTGTAGCCCAGATCTTCGATAAAGCCGTAGCGCTCCAGCTCCTCCATATTGAAGGTCTTATCGATGCGCCTGATATCATTTTCGCCCTGACGATAGATGAAGCTTGCGCGCTTCGCGCCCTCGGCGGGCTTGATGTAGGCGGTATTGACGAATCGGAATTTGCTGCCGTTGATGACGACCTTCGTGGTTACGTACATCTTCACATAGAAAATCGCCAGAATCGCCAGCAGATAGGTAAACATCGACATGCTCGCCAGCATTTCATTCTGCGTTCCGCGCAGAGAAGAAACGATCGATACCACCGCATCGCTGACGCACGCCACGCCCAGCGCGTACAGCACGATGTATCCGGCCTTATAGGGTCTGAACTTCTTCATGATCATTGCTCCGTTCTGATTATGCATTTATTCTATTATACCTGCTGGATATAATTGCGTCAATGTTTTTTTACGCCCAATATCCCGCTCGCGGCGTTGATCAGCAGCGCCGTAATCAGCGCGTACCAGATCGACGGCGCATAGAATCCATCCACCAGATAGCCCGCAAGATAGATCAGCGCGATATCGATGCCCGTGCCCGCCAGCCCGAACGTCAAACAGCCCAGCGGCGCAAACACCACGCGCAGAATCGGGCGCGC
>JABLTK010017590.1_pt1 | contig 10459 bp, 12 predicted proteins | sample 7160131 | NCBI WGS metagenome assembly JABLTK01 (sample SAMN14651221, study PRJNA627086) | human gut metagenome | isolation source: feces | host: Homo sapiens
AACAGGGCGGTATTTGTGCTTTAGTATTGTATCAATTTTTTTGTACTCTCTATCGGTTATAATCCCATTCTTGAGCATTGATTTTACAACAACCTGCGATGTGCGATAGTTTTTCTCACGTTCAAATTGCTCTTTTGTCATATCTTATTCACCGTAAATCCCGGCACGGTCATTGATTACAAGCATGCGGAGCATATTGTCATCAAGCATAAGCTTGCCCTCGTTATCGCCCTTGAGATAACCCTTTCGCATAAGCTTGGTGACGGTAGGCTTTGCCCAGTCGGGCATATTATCATCCACCCACGCGTAAATCATTTTGTTTTTAAGCTTGTCTACATCGGTTCTGATATTGCCGATTTCTTTTTTCAGTTCATCATACTGTGCCATAGTTAAATCCTCCTCATTTTCATTTAGTTTATTTTTGAAAGTGTTCCATAATGCCCAACCGTTTTTACTCATACTTGCCGGACAGTTTTTGCGGCTTGCGTCATAGTGGCGAACCACACGCTCAAATGGAATATTGAGTTCTTTCATAAGATGTTTTGTAAGTTCTACGGTCGTACTAAAAGCAGCATTATAGTTGCCATCGCTGTTAATACACATTTCTATACCTACGGAATTACGGTTTGTAATTCCGTATTTACCCTTGCCATCACCGCAATGCCAAGTGTAATAATGAGTATAATCATTCACTTGAAGAACCTGCGTGTCATCAACAAAAAAGTCTGCCGATGCATTTCTGTTGCCGCCGTTAAAATAATTAAAGTGTGCGTTTGCATTCGCACCTTTGCCGGTGTTTCCGGTATCGTGAATCACGATATATACCGGCTTTTGTATTCTTGGTGTTCGGTTGTATGCAATCTGCTTTTTATTGATTTTCATTTGATATGCTCCTTTCCAACTGTAAAATTCTCTGCTCCAGTTCATTAAGCTTTGGAATACGCTCATTCGGAATACTGCCATCAACATTCATAAACTTATAGCTGAAAAACTGTACTGTGTTAGTTTCTTTGTTGACACCTGTTCCAAGCTGCACCGCCGTTATAGGGTTCCCTTTGTCATCCACGGTTTTTGCTCCGTCACCGAGCGCTGCACCATGCAGCGTTTTGCTGTTTCGCCCTGCGGCTGCACCGTGACTGGCATATGCATTCTTTCCGCAAGCCATGCCTTCCGAGGCAGACGCACCGCTGCCGCCCGCCATACCGGACGATGCCTTTGCTTTTGCACCTATGGCAGCACCGCCCGCTCCGCCCAATGACGCACCGGCACCCCCGATAAAACCGCCGTTGTGTTCCTTATCCGCTTTTACATAATCAAGATGCATTCTCCGATCAATTTCAGACTGAAATTTGTTATAGACCGCACCCGATGCAACCGGATTTGAACTGCCGTATACTAAATCCGAATCCACATCCGTCAGTTTAAGATAATTTCCCAAGACGTCACTTACTTCCTGCAATGCTTCTGTTTTTGCATTTATAAACGCTTTTTCAATGCGCTCATATATATCGGATAAAATCGTAGGTGGTGGAGTTATACTTTTCTCTGTATCTTCGGTATAGCCTGTTTCATGTACGATAAAACCGGCGGTATCGGATGTAATTAAATCACCGGCGCACACCGAAACATCAATTCTGCCGTCTTGCTTTAACACCTCATACGGAACAAGGCACCGCCCGTCTTTTAACAGCTGTGCATATGTTCCGCATTTTGATGCGAATATGGCAATAATATTCTCGTTCCATTCCTTTGTAAATGTAAAGTTGGCATATAAATAGTTCCTTGAACCTGCCACAACATAATTATCATCTGTCCGTTTTATGTGCTGGTGTTCAACAGTAAAATACAAATCCATTTCTATTCACCGTCTTTGTCTTTGAGCTTTGCAAGCGCATTTTTTATCGGCTCCGGCAGCGGCAGTCCCATAGCACCCCAATTTTCGAGAATTGAAAATCCTTCGTTTGCTATATAGTAGGATACCGTAACGGTACGAAGTGCCATTGAGTCGATATGTATAAGCTGATCAAGCTGCGCCGCCACGGCAACAATCAGCAGTATGCCGATTTTTTTGACACCGCCGACATAGAATTTACTTGAATCAAATTCTTTGAGAGCCCACGCTTTAACAAATCCGCTGATGAAGTCAATCACCATAAAAACAAGCAAAATATTCAGCATAGAATCCATGCCTCCGAAAATATATGCAAGTGCTGTGCATACCGATGTGTAAAATAATTTTAGTTTTTCCATAAAATCCTCCTTTTCCCGCCATTAGCGACATTAGCATAACACAAAGAAGAAGCAAGCAAATCGCTCAAAATTAATCCGCCGATGTATGTTTATACTTCAAGGTTTAATTTTGAGATGAGATGCGCCGCTTATTGTTTGTGTTATTAGACCTCCTTGAAAATTTGCAGCGTACTTTCGCTTGCATCTGCACTGTAATAGTGCGTTGCTGATATATATAAAACAGAGCCTGCGGTAAGCGCAAAACTCTGTGAATAAAAATATGAATCGGTCATTGACTTGAAATCACTGTCATAAAGCCGTATTTCGTGGTCGCCGCTTTTACGGTTTACTTTGATTGTATAATTGCCGTCGGTGGTTGGTGTAAATTTATATACCTTCATCGTTTCCGAATCCGTCTTTATTTCGGCTGACAACAGCATAGGCACTTGTTTGAGTGTTCCCTCAACATTCGCATACACAGCCGTTGCCTTTTTCAGCGTACCGTCTATATTTACAAAAACCTCAGACGGCTGTTTCCCAATACCGTAATTATTCGGAAACACACCATAGAGGAATTTATCGTTATCAAGTTCCGACAAGATTATGTTCTCGGTAATCGTCAGCTTTGTGATTCCGTACCAGGTCGACCATGTTCTGCTCGAACCGGGGTTTGAGGACGGAACGCACGCAATCTGCGTTATTGTATAGTTTGAAATATCGTTATCAATCGTATATTTTCCATCGTCCGGCAGAGTGAACGAGCATACCTCATACCAACCGTAGTTTTGACGGTAAATATAAAAATCCCATGACCGTCCGAGAACCGTACCCGAGCCTGTGTTCTCAATTTCAATATCCATTGTGATATGCGAACAGCCGGGGACGGCTGTGTTAAACAACAACGGATAGGTATAACATTTATTGAGTGTTACTCTCGATTCCGACCACTGGTATTGAAATCTTCCTTTTTCGCCGTATCCCGCATACGGATAATCATACTTAAAATTTATGTTTGCCATGTCACACCTCAGAAAGTTTTAATAACAATATCCCCATAGCTTGTGGACGGAGGAGTAGAGCCACTCGTCCACAGTACGATGTTTCGCACCTGTTTTGTTGTGTAAGCTGTGTTAGATTGCGCCGTCAGTTTTGCAGACATAGTTGTGTCAGAGTTTTTCTTTACGAAATTGGTATCGACATATGTTTTGTTGGCAATATCATAACTGCCGGACGGACTTTGAACCTTTGCTCTGCCATTGCTATCTCTCATCATAATACGGCTTGCGGTATATTCAGCTGTGGAATTATCAAGCTTTTGCTTATCGGTGTAACTCATAAATCCGTTTGAATTTATCGTTGCATTTTGATGCGTTCCGCTTGATATATGATTCGCACATTCCGAGAGCGTGACATGCGGATTTGCCTGCCATGAGTTTTGCCCGGTGATTGCTTTTATCCTGTTTGCAAGCCAACCGAGAACAGCCGACAGCTTGCCCTTTGCAGCGGAACTGTCGGGTGCTGTCTGCGCATATACGCTCGGTGTGAGAAGTTCATCAATGGTATCAAAATTCTCGTTTATGACCGCAATATCGGCATTATCCGAATACAACGGTTTCTTTAATTTATGGTTTGTTGTTTCCTTCGGCATATCATCACCCCTTGAACCAGATTAGGACTTTATCGTCTGATATACGTTTGAGAACGGTATACCCATTATTTACGGATTTTGCAGCTTTTCCGTTTGCTCCGCATCTGCATATATCACCGCTTTGGAGTGTTCCGTCATCGTACACGATCAGCTTGCCGAGAACTCCGACAGCCGACCATTCCGGTCTGTCCTTTCTCGGAATATATTCTTGCTCCGGATTCCAGTCGGGATTTAGTATTGGCTGTGTTTCGATGTGTTCCTCGGTTACAATATTGCCGTCCTCATCGATTTCAGCCGGAACGGTTACATCATGATATTGTATTCTTCCGAAATCGTCCGTCACATATTTTCCTTGCCAGTGCATTTCGCCGCTGTCACCGATGATTGCCGGAGTTGCGGAAACAATGCCGAGCGGTGTGTCAAAATCCTTGCACAGTACAATTTTTCCGTCTTTCAGCTTTACAAAATATCCGACTCTGTCCTCGTTATTTGGATTCCCGTCTGCCCATTCGAAATACTCCGCATAATCGGCACAAGGAGATGTGTATTCCTTATCCGCATGAACACTGCCGTCTGAGAGCACCTTAAACGCAAGTCCGGGTGTTTTTATCGCAGTTCCGTTCGCCAGTGCCAGAGAACACCGTTCATCATTGATTCCATATTTCCCAAAGATAACAGCACCGTCATTTGCGGCGATTACCTGATAACCATCGGCAAATGAATACCTCCCCGTTGCCATTCCGTGTATTCCTCCTGCCATTGACGCTTCGGCATATGATGTACTGCTGTCACGAACAAAAATTATTCCGTCCGGAAAAAGCTGCGGTATGTAATCTCCCGATCCGACCGGATTCGTATCATCTGCCATATATATGATATTTCCGCTCACTGATTTCACTTTCACCGTCTCATACAGAATGGTATTGATACAGTTGTAACTCCTCACAATAATGATACTATCCTTTTTTATTCCGGTTAAGCTATATCGGCTGTCAATAGTCAGCGTCTTTTCGTTCCAGTTTAATTCAATGCATTTTAAAGGTCTGCCGTAAACTTTTGAACGCGTCCCTGCCGACAATGCACATGACGTATAGGCTTCGCTGTCATTAAATGCTGCCGATTTTTCACCGCTTGCCTCTGCATAGTTTGCCGCAAACGAAAATGATGCCCTTGCTTTGCCCTCGCAAAACGCAGCTGAACCGTTTGCTGATGCGGATGCCGTGTTTGCCGCAAATGAATTATTTCCGCTTGCTGTACTGCTTCCGGCAGCAAAACTTGTCGTTCCCAATGCCTTGCCGCCGAAAGATATATTGGATTTCCCCGGTAATTCCTTGTATGCGTCAACCAACGGAATACATACCGACACCCCCTGATAGTCCAGCACCGTATGCGTTTCATCCGGCGGTGACATCGAAACACCAATATCCGAAATCTTTATATACCTGTTTGCCGTATCTATTTCTTCTACCTCTGCTACACACAGCGGCGATGTAATATCCAGCCAATCAGTCCAATCCTCATTTACCCATGTCTGATTTACCTTAATCACCACCTTATCCCCTGTTTTTACGGGTAATGCGGCATCATTAATATGAGGATAATAGCCTACCTGTCTTGTTTCAGCATCATAACCGTCAAATGAAACTTCCGCCTCATTGTATATGCTCTTTCCGGCAGCTATAATATTAACACCGTCACCGACAATGATATTATCCGAGCCGATAATGAGGTTATTACTGCCGTATACAATATTGTTTTCGCCCAATATGAGATTATTCTCGCCGTCAACATACATTTGCTCTCCGAAATTTCCGCCCTGTGTTCCGTTCTGATAAATTTCGTTTAATGCGTCCACCAGATTTTTAGCTGAAGTCTTGAGTTTTTCCACATCACCGACATCGGCAAATGTGGCAAGACCTATATCGTTCGGATGTATTTCTGCCATTATTCATTCCTCCTCGCATATGCTTTGTTATTGCTCCATACAATCTTTGCATTTCCATTTCCGTCCGGGCAATAAAAAATGCCGCCATCCGATATGTTAAGATTAGACTTAACTTCGAATGTCAGCATCCATTCCCATGAGTAGTTTTTTGCTGCCGTCCATATTTGTATTTCGTCAAGAATATCCTGCCAAAGCCGATAGGTAAAGATATATTCCACTGCCAAATGAGCAGGCTTTATCTCCTCAATCATCGACTTTATATCTTCCAGATTGTACGGCACACCCGTTTTTGATGTGAACTTTACGGCAAAACAGTATTTTGACGGGTACTCTATAATTTCTATATCACCGTTAATAAAAGATTTTGCAACATTCTTCATCATGGTTTTTGTTACCGTTCCCGTGCCGCGGAGTTTTGATAAAACCCGACCTCGCCGTGTGTCTATACTTGCCGAGGTGTCGGGAACAAGTCCCACATCTTCCTCATGATACTTTATATCCCTGTCAGACAAGATAACAAAGAACTGATTTTCGGTAAGCGTAGTTTCTGTGTTCAACCTGTTAAATTCATTCTCAATCGAGTGAACAAGGTCATTCATAACCTTCGACTTTCGGTAATATCCCGGCATTTTCTCAATCAACCGTAACCACCCCCAAAACAGGCACTTGCGTTTCCGAAACAGAAATATTCTGTGTATCGTTATTCAGTTTCAGATTGCTGTAATCGGCAACCTCATCACAGGCAAGAATACATCCGCCAATCTGTGCATAAGAAATATATCCGACAGAAAACGCATTCTTTTGCAGATATTTCGTTATGCTCTCGGTGATTTTTTCTTTTGCTGTATTGAGATCAGCGCCGTTTGCAAGGGTAAGCTTTGCCGAAACATTGATTGTCAGCGGTGCGGCGCTTTCAACGGTAACTTCCGCTCCGATCGGTCGATTTTCTTCAATGTGCATTTTTACCTCGTTTATGAGTTCATCACCTGCCACACCTTTTTCGGAGTTTATGATGATAGCCTTGACAGTTCCGTTGCCGTTCCACAGCGGCAGGCATTTAGCGTCCCCGACACCGCTGATTTCCTTTGCCCACTGCTCATAGTGATATTTACTGCCGCTCGTTGCCGGGAGTGACACCTTTTCAAAATACCGGTTACGCAGTTCATCGTCCGTTTCTTCGTTGAAACCGCCCGTTGCGGACTCCTTGTTCGTAACCGACACAATGCCGGAAAGGGTAACAGGAAAACGGTTTATTGCGCCTTGCGGAATATTGCCGACAGTACCGACCGTATCACAAATAACCGTAACATCAGCCGTTCCGCTTTCTCCGATTTCAACATTTTCTATAGCAGAGAAGATAAGACTGTCCGATGCAACTTTGTCACCAACAGAAATAACACTGCCGGGAGTGCCTGTTATTGTCACCTTTACTTGTGATGCGACACCGGACTTTCGTGTAATTCCTTGCTCGGCGGCCTTATAGTCGAGATATTCGCCTGTTGCTGTTAAGGCAAAACCGTTTTTTAAGATTTCCTCAAGCCGTGCGTATGCCGTTTCAAATTCCTCTGATGTCGGCTTTGACACATCATAAAAAAATGAGCCGACATCTTTGTCGAACTCATCGGATATATCAGACAGTAACCGTGACAGTATTTCGTCTTTCGTCATTTAGCACCACCTCCAGTGTGACAGTAATTGCGTTTGTGTTTCGTGTAATATTGAAATTTGTGACAGAAGTAATCTGCAGATTTTGCTTTAGTGCGTCCTCAATCTCACGCTTTAATTCAGCCTCGATAAACTCTGCTGTATAGCTGTTGCCGATGATTAAATCTTCCAAATGACAGCCGTACTCGGTATTATCGTATATTTGGTATCTACCTTTCTCGGTTCTTAGTATTTTCTCTATCCATACCTTTATTGCATCGATACCATCGCACTCGATCAGCTTTCCGTCACGCACAACAAAGTCGCCGTTTTCAAAATCAAACATATATGATTTTGTTCCGCTTGATGTATTTCTTTCATCATCAAGCGTTATATCGGTTGAATTCGGAAACATCAGATAACACTCCAATCACAATAAATTTCTGATCGTTTGCATACGGGAGCAAAACCACTGTCTTGCCGAGGTTTATATACTCACCGTCCGCATTTTGCTCTTTTAAATTTATGCAAAGCGTTAAGTGGCTGTCGGTCAGAATGACCTTGTCGCTTATGCGTATTTTCGTGTTCGGCAGTTCAATGACCGTTCCGAACATCGGTGAGTAACCGTCACTGTTTTCACGCTCTTTGAGTAATTTTGCAAGTTCTGTTATGCCGTTCATGTGTACCTCCTAAAATTAGGCATAGAAAAAGACGAACACGAATGTCCGCCTTAGTATATTTTGTGTTATATCAGTATTTTTATTTCTGTTGCCATATCATTGTATACTCTTTTTCGCCGGTGTTTTTATCCAAACCCTCGCACCGGATATCAAACCCCTCTCTATGATAAAAACGTATTGCCCTTGCATTTTTCTGATATACATTTAGAACTAATTTTTCTTTTCTTTCTTTTATAAAATCCATTAGCAGTTTACCGACTCCCTTCGACTGCATTTCACCAAGAACAAAAATCCCTTCAATATATTCACCATTTAGCCCTATAAAGCCTTGTATTTTTTGACCATTCTCATACACATAAACTTCTGCCTGTGAAAGCATTTCTTTCACTAAATCAAAATTATTTTTCCAATATTGGGCTGGAATAAAATAATGTGTTTTTAGATTAGTCTCTAACCATATCTCTGCAACCTTGCTTATATCTGCTCTCTGTGATTTTCTAATCATAAATATATCTCCACAATGAAATTCCGATTTGATTTACAGATATTATACCATAAGCTCTCGTATTTGTCCATTCATACATCATCCGAATTTTCTCAATCTCAATTTCACATAATGCACTCCGTTTTTTATGCTGTGGTCTGCGCTTTCGACAAGATAATTTACATCATCAACACTAATCAACGCACCGGCTCGGGTATAGCTGCTTACCGCCTCAATGATTTCGATTGAAAAACTCTCTTTGATTTTATTGAGCTCCGACAGCTTGTTTTTCGCGTAGGTATTTGCATCTCCGTCTTTTTCGTCAATCTTGAATACATCCTGCAAAACACCGTATTTATATATGCTGTCTGCATCCTTCGCCAAAGCCTTGACAGTATACACTTTATCAGTTTCGGTTACAACTTTCACGCTGTTTTTCATATCCTCGATTGAAAGGGTATGCGATACATTGCCTTTTAAGGTTGGAGAATAAATCAGATGTGTATTCGGTGTGATTCTGAATTCCGGGTAGGCATATATCGCACCGTATTTATAGATTCGTATCCCGTTCGGAGTCATATCAAAATTGTAACTGCCGCCGCATTTATTGAGAATATCAGAAAGTATATCAGATATACACTTGTCAATATATATCTGCGTGATGCTTGTGTTCAGTTCCGGCACGGAATCAATCGGGATATTGAAGTCTGAACAAAGCCGCATGACCGCTTTCTTTGCGTTCATGTTGTTAAACTGATAGGTTTCCTTTGATTTATTGAGATACCAGCCGAAGTCCGTCACGGTATATTTATTCTTAGATTTATCTCCGTCATCGACCGCAATTACAATACCTCGGAATATCTCAATGTTGGTGCAGAAGTTTACGATGTCGCCAACCTGCGGAGTATATGTATTCACATAATTCGTATCGGACTTTGCAACTTCAAAACTCATTTTTGTTGCCAGTTCATCTATCGAGTTTTGCCAAGACAGATTACCCACATAAGATGTAATGTCATTGCCGCCCACAATCAGCTTGTATATTTCATTAACACTTGCGGAAAATTTATCACCTACAGTGTTTCCGCCTGTTCCGAAACTGTCGGAAAGAGAATAGTCCTTATCTTCTTTGGTTGAGGTTGACTCAGAAGTTGCCGTTGATGAACTTTCGTTATAACGAAGTACCACATTCCACGGATAGTTATAGTATCCTCTTGTGTATATCTCTCTGCCGGTCTGATCACCCGACTTGCCGCCGGTGGTTTTACCTTTTTCGTTGATTGAGGCATTAACGATTGTTTTGCCGCCGTCCTCAACCACAAGTGCGGTGTGGTGAGTTGTGTTAAGCAATACATCACCGCGCTTAAGTCCAAGTCCCGTTGACAGCGCTATTTTACCGGTTACATCGGAAAACCCGTATCTTAAAAATACAGACTTCATATTTCCGGTATAGGTAGCGCCGCCTGACTTTACCTTACACCCCGCTTGCTCAAATGCCGAAATAACAAGAGAAGAGCAATCATAGTTCGGACCCCATCGGCTGTTTTGGTCATAGCCGTGTGAATTATCATTTGCAATCTTAACCGCCCAATTGACGGCGCTTTCAATTACTGCACCCATCAGATTAACTTCACCTCCGACAGTGTTATTGAATATTTCATATCACCATCTCTGCCGATTGTATATGAAAAATCATCTATCGTAACCGCCATATTTATCGGTGTGTCGGTGATGATAAGCCGAATGGGGAGTTTTCTTTCATACCATGTGTCTATGGTATATAGGTAACCGAAAGCGGTATCGCTCCTGTCACGCAGGAAAGGATAATC
>JABLTK010101801.1_pt1 | contig 10457 bp, 18 predicted proteins | sample 7160131 | NCBI WGS metagenome assembly JABLTK01 (sample SAMN14651221, study PRJNA627086) | human gut metagenome | isolation source: feces | host: Homo sapiens
AATTTTGGTGCGCTTACCGGCGATACCGCAAAGACCGTGTACGCGGTATTATGCTTTGCGCTTATGTTTACGTTTGGCGGGACGATGCTCGGCGGAATATGGGCCGACATGAGCTGGGGGAGGTTCTGGGGGTGGGACCCCAAGGAGAACGGGGCGCTGATGACTGTATTGTGGACGGCTGTTGCGATACACGCAAAGTGCATGAGGCTCTGCAGCGACAGGATATTTTTGGGACTGGCTGTTGTGGGCAATATAGTTGCCGCGTGGGCTTGGTTTGGAGTCAACTTGATGGGAGTTGGCCTGCACGCCTACGGATTTATAGACGGAGGGTGGTTTTGGTTCTTTCTGTTTGTTGCGAGCCAAGTACTGACCCTTCCTTTGTGCATTTATAAATACAGGGAAAGAGCGGGGAATGAAGCCGTGGAGGCTGCAAAAAAAATATAGGAAAAATAAGCTTGTATTTGCGCGTAAAATCCGCAAATTAGATTGGATAAGAATGCGAGGTGTAGCTTAGCCTGGTAGAGCGCTACGTTCGGGACGTAGAGGCCGGAGGTTCGAATCCTCTCACCTCGACCATTTTGAAAGCCTGTAAACTTCAACGTTTGCAGGCTTTTTTGTTTGTCTATCACTGAATTAAAAACCTTCCGAAGGCTTTTGAATGATTTTGAAAGGCAAGCAAAAATCACAAAAAAGCATTGATTTAAGGTCAAAAATTTGCGATAAATTTGCGATATATGAAGGTCGCAAAATGCAGGATTAACGGCAAAGAAGGTTATGTATGCTCGTATAAAGAAGACGGGAAGTACCGCCGTAAGTATTTTTATTCAAAAAAAGACGCAGAATCTTTCAAGCGTAATCTCGAAATTTCCGAGACGCCGCTCAAAAAAAAGCTTTTATCACTTAGCGTATCCCAAATAGACGACATCTTTTCGGCTTTGAGTATTATTCCAAATGGAAGAACTCTTACAGAAGCCGTAAAGCTTGCATGGCAATATGAATCCGGTGCGGATATGTCTAAGCTAAAATCAAGCTTTATTGAAATCAAGCTTGCCAAGAGAATGTCGCCGTCGCATATGAAACATATCGTTTCTAGGCTTGACGATTTCTGTGCCCGTTTTCCGTCGTTTGCTTCGGCCACTCCGTCGGCTATATTGGATTATATCAGAAGCAGGGGAGGACAAAAAACTATATTACATTATCGTAGTACTATTTCGGATTTTTTTAGTTATTGTTTTCGCAAGGGCGCCATAAAGTCAAATCCGTTCGACAAACTTTATTTCGACGATTTCCGTGTTGAAACGCAAAAGGTGGAAATAGGTTTTTTGTCCGTCTTGCAAGCGCGTGATTTCTTGTTGCTGCTTGAAGAGAAATATCCCCAGTATTGCAAGTTTTACGCATTATCGCTTTTTGCCGGAGTCCGAATTGACGAATGTGAACGCTTCAAAAATGAATTTATTGATTACGAAGATAAATCCATTACTTTTCCAAAGGAAATTGTAAAAGGCGGTAAAATGGCTTGGATTGTACGAGATTATGAACCCAATTTATGGGCTTGGCTTGAAAAATACAGAAATTTTGACTTTAAGCGTCCGTCGAATACTCTACGTACAAAGATAGGAAAGATATTAAATTTACCGCATAACTTTGCGCGCCATACTTTCGCAACCTACCACCTAAGTCTTTATAAAGATGCGGAACGCACGCGCTTTATCACTCGCCATACAAATGCGCAAACCTTGCAGAATCATTATTTCGGAGCTCTTGTGGATAAGGAAATAGCCAAGTCATATTTCGAGATTTTGCCTAATTGTAAAAGCAAAACAGAGAACTCTTGACACAATGTGCTATACTTACTTGTATTATTTTCATGAAACTTATACCATCCGCACATTTCAAAAGGCGCTTATTAGAGCGTGGCGTCACTTGGAAGGATTGCGAGGAAACCGTGGCTTCGCCAGATAGAAAGTCTTCTCAGTATAAAGGAGTGAATGGTGGTGTGGTTCATAAATACGAAAAAGATTTTGCCGATAGGACAATTGTGGTTGTCATTGGAGAAAAACTCCCAAAAAGCGACAATGTTCTTGCAATAACAGCGTGGAAGACCGACAAACAATGAATATGATACAAGTTAAATCAAAAATGGTTCCGGTTGTTGAACTTGATCCGGAAACTCATGCAGTCTATATCAGATTCTCTAACTGCAAGGTCGTAAAGACTATTGATGATAGTATCGGCCGTTCTATCGTAACTATTGATATAGACTCTAAGGGAAATGTCGTAGGTGTTGAACTCATCGGCATAAAAAAGTTTTCTATTTCCGGAGCAGTAAAACTTCTTTCTAAAAGAATAGAAAATATACCAGATCTTGCAAACGCAAGTATTTGCGCGTCCTGTGCTCAGTAATTTCAACCAAAACCGGATTTATAAAAAAGACCGCCATTTAAGGCGGTTATTTTTTTTTGCCGCTCCTTAAAAGGCTTCGCGGGCGCAAGAAAATTTTCTACTTTACACCCCAAAATTTTTCCCCAAGATTTGTGGTAGAGATTTGAAAAAGAATATCCAATTTATGGGCAACGTACTACTCAAATTCTTTAAATATTATTTTTATTAAAGGATTATGGAATAGTGTTCTGCATAGAACGTTATAGTATGTTTTTATTAAGCTTTTTTGGCTTTGTTTTCAAAGTATAAAGCTGCCCACGTGTAAATGATTGTTATCAGATTTATGACTGCCCAGGCGTCTTTGTCGCCAAGATGTATCGGCAATACCGGATTATACAGCACAGTCAATCCCCCGAATATCCATTTTGCCCATTCTGTTTTAAACTTGACTGCGGAATACAGGCAGACGCCGCTTGTAAATAACCTTAGCAACATGTAGTAGCCATCAAATAAGTCGCGCGAATCTATAAAGCTTGCGATTAAAAGAAATATTGAAAGAAGCAAAAATAATAAAATAAATTGCGATTTTAACAGGTTTAATATCTTTTTGTTAATTGGGACGGGAGGACTTTCTTTGTATTTTTCCGCTTTCTTAATAAGATCTCTAATTTGTAAATTTTGGGGATTTATTGTTAATGCTTTATTCGCATAATAGAGGCAATCGTCATATTTATTATCGTCGAATTTTAATGCCGCCAAACATTGAAGAGCTCTTTCATTCTCAAATATTTTATTCGATTTCTGAAAATATTCTGTAGCTTCTTTTTTGTTGTTTTTGGATATATTTAACAAGCAAACTCCAATATCAGATGTATATTCTGACAAGTAAATAATATGTGACAGGTATATTTTTTTATATGTATTTTTACACCATTTCAACAAGGGATCCTCCAATTTATTTTCCAATTTAGGCAACTCAACTTTTTCTATTAATTCAACAGCCTTTTTGAAATGTTCAAGCGCACGAGTATACTTTTTTTGTTTCACATACATCGTCGCTATACAAGAATGATTTATTGAGGCTGTTTTGTCTAATATTATTGCTCTTAAATATAATCTCTCGACATAATCAAAAATTGGATATGTTTTCCCTTCCTCCATTTTAAAAATACAAAACGCCTCATTTCTATTATTATCAGATGTATCATTCCCCAAATTTATACTTTGACGAAAAAAATAAGCGGCCTTTCTCCATTCATTTTGATTAAAATAATCAAGTGCTTTTGATTGAAAATAATTTGCTTTTTCTTTTCTTTCTTTTTTCGCACAAATCCGCTTTTGTGCTAATCTGCGTTTTTCTATATATGTTTTTTTACAACAAAACAGATTTTTCCAAAAATGCAATTGCAGAATAAATAATAGCGATAAAAATACTAAAAACAATATTCCTACGGTAATAAGATATGTTTCTTCATTACCCATAATGTTATATTATACGTAAAAATTCACTATCTGCGTAAACCACATTTGGCGGTTGTCCTTATTTTTTTAGTTTGGTCTTATTTTTTACTTTCGCGTTACCCGTCGCAACAACATTACCTGCTTCTGTTGCAGTCGACGCGTTTTCTTGGGAAATATTTTTTTCAACATCCTGTAATATCAGATGGGCAATATATGCGCTGATGTTTCCGGAAAAACATATGCTCGCCCGAGCCTTTGCCAAACTCTTTACATAATCAGACATTGACAACCTAATATTTCCTAAAACCTGATTTGTTTCATTTTTTTGTTTCATATTAAAAGATTAAATATGCCTATTTTTAATTGCGAGAAAAAAAACAGTTGACATATAGCCATTGAATAGCCATCAAATGGCTATATGAAAAACAAGCGACGCGGCCAACCGAAAAAAGAAATAAAGAGAAATTCTGTGCGTTTGTCTCTTCTTCCCAACATTAGGGATATTGGAGACAAAATAGCATTCTCCCGAAATAAGTCATTATCGCGTTACGTTGAAGACTTGATTCTCGCAGACGCGTCAACTGTCAAGAAAGGGGCATAGCATGAACGAAGAAAAGAGGTCTGAAAGGCTCTGCAAAGCATATGAGGACGCGATTTCTGGAATAGATTTGCGGCTCGAATTGGAGCGAAGCAAATCGTTCCGAAAAGGAATATATTTTGCTTTTCTGGTTCTTTGTGTAGCCGCACTTGCAGGAATTGCCGGCGGGCTTATTTGCGGAAGCGTCTTAGGAGAGACATTATAATGGAAACGTTAATCTGCCACAAATGGGGCGCGATAAAAGAATCTCAAATATTGGGGTTTGTTTTTGACGACAAGGGAAAGTTATTCGCCTGCACAAAAGAGAACGCTCCCCAGCCTATTACGCCTTATCCGGAAGACGAGTTAAGGCAACTTATACGGGACGGAAAACTTGACTCTCGAGACTTGGGACGCTTCAGCGGATTCGGACTTGCCGCCGCCCGCTCCGATGTCCCAGAGCAAGACGCCAATCTTCCCGCCCTTTTGTTCCTTGTCCGAGACGGTAAGGGCAACGTCAAACTCCGCAATGCAGAGAGTCTTGTGAGAAGTTTGTCTGTCGGGAGCGTAGACGACGCCGTTCATGCCGGTTTTGACGGCGGGGTTAATTTCGCCGCCTATATCGGTAATCCGTTTCTGCGCTCCGGCGACGCCGAGAAAGATGTCGGTTAGCGTCTCTTCAACAAATTCTTTCAGATCCATAGAAATATTTTCAAGAAAACCACCCGAGAAAGGAGAAAATACATGGAACTAAAAACCATATGCACTATCGGCGAGGCCGTTAAGTATATCAAGGAACAGGGGGCGAATATTTCCGTGCGCGAATTGCGCGACATAGCGCGGGAGAAAGACCTTCCTTTCCGACGCGGCGCCGGACGGACGCTGCTTTATAGAAGTTCGGAACTCATAAACGCCTTTGACGCCACATTTCAACGCCCAAGCGAAATTCTCGCGCTCGCGAAAAGTCGCCAAAGGAGGATGGCAAAATGAATTACGACACAACTGAGCTGTTTTCTGAAATCAACGCCTACCGGCGGCGGAGCATGGCGCGGAAAATCGCTCGCGGGCTCGGGATTATTGCGGGGCTGGCAACGGTATGGGTTGGGGCGTTCGCGACTTTGGACGGCTTGTTCTTTGGGTAAACAACAAACGAAAGGAGAATAGATATGAATGACGTAAACATAACCGAAAACAATTCCGCGGCGGAGCCGAGGTTTAAAGTAGGCGATGTCGTATGGACGCCGACAACGATGTTAGAAAATGACAATCCGGTTTTTATAAAGAGCAAGATTCTCGCTCTTTATTATATACGAGCAAACGGGAAGAGCGTTTTTTCCGGATACAAGATTATTGGTAACGATAATGGTAACGCTCGAAGGCCGGAGGCGGTGTTCGCCACGAAAGAAGAATGCGAATTGTTTATAGACAGCAAGCTCGCTCCAATGGCGAAAGAAATCATGGAGTCTTTTAAGGATCTCTGCGAGTCGGCGGGCAAAGAAAGCAACGAAGAGGAGGAATAGGAAATGAAAAATGAAAAAGCGAAAGCCGCGCCCGCGATAGTGTGGGAAAAAGGGGACTGCCCCTGCGAATTGGCGGGAAGTATTGGCGGGTCAAGCATTATTCCTCTTTCCGTTCCGCGAAGCGCGGAGCCGAGAGGTTTGCAAAGCGCATGGGGGAGATATTCGCATGACAAAGGCGGAGTTTAACGCGCTCTACAATCTGTTTGAGGCGGTGGCGACCGCGATAGACAAGTGCCATTTGCGCAAGCCGCAGCGCGAGCGCGTGAATGAGGCCATATCAAACTTTCGTCGGGCGGTGATAAACCTGCCCGCCAAGAAAAAAAGCCCTCGGGGAGATACCCGAGAGCCGAATAAAAATGAGAATTCTATGAAGATGATGAAATAAAATCAAAAACTGAAAGGACAATAAAATGAACGAAGAAACCAAGTCAACAACAAAAAAGGCGGATACTCCGCCGAATCAGGCGGTAAACGAGCTTTCGCAATTTCTCGCGCCGCTGGCGGAGGGGACGCTCGTGCCGGATTACGTAAACAAATTGCACGAACTCGTGCAGGCCGTCGGCGAAGTCAGAAGCGGCGGCGAGATAATCCTGAAAATCAAAATCTCCCCGATGAGGGGAACGGTAAACCAGATGACGGTGCACTCAGAGGTCATATCGAAGCCGCCCGCCGCGCCGAAGCCGATGAGCTTGTTTTTTGCGTCGGAAAACGGCGGGCTTCACCGCTCCGACCCGAGGCAGGCGGTATTCGGATTCGACGAGGGAAAGTGAATGAATTTTTCGGATAAAATAAGAACGACTTGAAAATAAGGAGATTATAAAAAAATGAAAGATGCGAATGAAATAAACACGGCGGCGCAGATAATCGAACGCCTCGCAAAACAAGGCGTGGAAGTAAAATCGCAGGAAGTCTTGTTCAACCGCAACGCGCGCGCTTTCGCGTTTGTGCCCGATGGGGTCAAGGTAGAACCGCTCGACTTTCTGAACGCAAAAAAGCCGACGGCGGATATAACTTTTATAGACGCGGAAAGCTTTGTTTCGTACTTGAAAGACTACGCGAACGCGAACGAAAGCAGGATGTTTGCGTCTCTCGGCGCGACGGGCATTCACTGCGCAATAGACTATGCGCCCAAGTGCAATTTGCCGAGCAAGGCGATAGGAGGCGCGGGAGAGCACAACGCGCGCTTTTGCCTTTGCGAGACGGAGGACTTTAAGGCTTGGAAAGAGATAAACGAAACCCCGCTTTCGCAGGCTGAATTTATCCAATTTTTGCTCGAGCGCGCGCATTGTTTCGAGAACCCCGACCAGGCGACGATTCTTGAAATCGCCACAAAGCTCGAAGTCAAAAACAACGTCACGTTTTCGGGCAAGGAACGTTCGAGCGACGGCGGAATCAACCTCACGTACCGCGAGGACGTGGACGCGCGCGTGGGCGCGAACGGCAAAATAAAAGTGCCGGATTCCGTCGAGCTTTCGATTGTGGCGTTTGAGGGCGGCGAGCCGCTGAAAATCAAGGCGCGCTTTTACTTCAAGCTCTCCGGCGGGCAGGTCGTGTTCTCGATAAAGCTTTTAAATTTGCGAGAGACAATTCTCGAAAGCTTCCGCGAAGTCTGCGGCAAAATCGCAAAAGACACGGGGCTTGCGCTTCATTACGTCAAATAGGAGGGCCGAGATATGAGCGAAGAGATAACGACATTGGGAAAGGCCCAGACAGATACGCCGCGTGAGGAGCGCGTCGTGGCGGGATTTGAGACGATGCAGGGGTTTGAACTCCTACAACGGCAGGGGAAGATGCTAAGCCAGTGTTCGATGCTTCCTGCGAACTTTAAGAATAATATACCCGATTGCGCGATTGCGCTCGAAATGTCGGCGCGCATGGGGTACGCGGTGTCGCCGCTGTTGATACTGCAATCAATAGTGACGGTACTCGGCAAGCCGACATTTGAGGCGAAGTTTGTAATAGGGCTTTTGAAGAGCCGATGCGGATACCGCCGCTTTGATTATGAAATGTCTGGCAAGGTCGGAGACGCGGGAGAAGTGCGGAGAACGCCGAGAATCGGGCGCGACGGCAAGCCTGTTTTGGATAAAAACGGCAACCCAATTTTCGACAACGAAATCATTCGCGATGGGAGGACATGCCTTGCGTACGCGATAGACCGCGACGGAAACCGGATAGAAGGCGTGCCGATTTCAATGGCGATGGCGAAGGTCGAGGGGTGGTACGACAAGAACGGGAGCAAGTGGCAGACGATGCCGGAGTTGATGCTTCGCTATCGCGCGGCGACGTTCTTCAAGAATATCCACTGCCCGGAAATCACTATGGGCTTCAAGACCTCCGAAGAGGTGATAGACATCGACCCCGAAGTTGAAATTGTGGAAGAGAAGCCGAAGCGCAGGCAGAAACTTTTTGCGCCGAAAACGCCCGAGCCCGAGGCGGCGGTTGAGGAGCCTGCGGAGGAAAAGCCGGAAGAGGCCGATGCGGAAGCCGCGAATCCCGCGGGAGAAAACCCGCCGGAGGAAAAGCCGGACAAGCCTGAAAGCGCGTTCGACGCTCTCATGGAAAAGCTTTCTTCCGAGAATTTGACGGAGGCGCAGCTGATGGCGTGGGCGCGCAGGCAGGGCGGCATTCTCGTGAAGGGAAAGCTCGACGAGTTTGGGGTTCAGAAGGTTCTGAACGCTTGGGAAACCGTGAAAGAGTTCATAGCGCGGGAGGATTCGGGCGATGAAATCTGACACAAGCAAGCTTGCGGACGCGAGGGGTGGTTGCCCCTCTGCGTCGCGCATGACGCGGATATTCAACTGCCCCGCTAGCTTCCGGCTCAACGCGATGGAAACGCCGGAGAGCTCGGCGGCGGCGGAAGAGGGAACGAGGCTTCACAAGTGCTGCGAATTGCTTTTGACGCATCCGCACAAACAGTCTGCAAAGGAGAACGAAAGCGGGATTGACGAATACTTCAGTCTTTCGGAAGAGCAGCGCGCCTTTGTGGATTTTGCCGTAACGAAAGTCGTAAAGTTGCGCGACGCCTGCGAATACGATTGCAGGCTTGAAACTGAACAACGCCTTTGGGCGAAGTCGGGGCTGTTCAGCGGACAAGGCGACGTTGTTATACTTGAGCAGCAGTTGGGTAGAGCTACGATTATTGACTTTAAATTTGGGCGCGGCGAAGTCGAGCGGGCAGAAAGCAACTACCAGCTTGCGGCGATGGCGGTATTGGTAGCCGACAACTTCGATTTCGTAGACAGTGTCCGCGCAATGATAATCCAGCCGCGCGCGCTCGACAAGTCGCGCAGAATCACTGAATGCGAATATTCAAAAGCCGACATAGACGCCGCGCGCGAGGCGATAAACGCCGCGTGCAAGGAGGCGATGGAGGCGGAAGAGCCCAAGTCGAAGTGCGGCTACTGGTGCGGCTACTGCCCGAGCTCGTATCGTTGCAAAGCGGCGCAGGAGGCGATTTTGGCGCAGCACAAGCTCGCGGTTTCGACGCCGAATCTGGCGATAGGCGCGCACAACGCCCGCCGGATGTTCGAGCGCGCGACGCTCGTAAAGAAATATTGCGATGACGTCTTGGCCGCCGTCAAAAAGTACATTGCGGAGAACCCCGATGCGGAGTGCGGGCTTGCGCTCGCGCCAGGCGCCAAGCGCGCGAAGCTCGGGGACGCGGGCAGGATATTTGAGGCGGTCGAGGGCGTCGGGATAACGCCCGAGGAATTTGTCTCGGCTTGCGAAGTCGGAGTTGCGAAGTTGCAGACGCTTTACCACGCCAAGCGCAAGGCCGCGAACGAGAAGCAAACGAAGAAGGCGTCGGACCTTGAAGTCAAAGAGCTGCTTGAAAACAAGGGGCTTTTGACGTACTCGCAAACCGCGCCGACGCTCAAGCTTTTGGAGGGCGCGCAATGAGCGATTCCGAAATGGAAGAGAGGCTTGAAGAGCTCGGCGCGAGAATCATGGAGTTGCGCGGCGAGCTTGCGGGGCTTGAAGCCGAAGAGGAGGAACTCGCGCGGGAGCTTTCCCGCCGCGAGCTCGAAGGCAAAGAAAAGAAAGCGGGGCTGATTCCGTGAGTGGATGGACGGCAAGTGACCTTGCGAGGCTTGGAATGAGGCGCGCGGGCGCAAAATCAGTTGTTCGGGAAAACCGTACAACTGAAATTGCGGGAACTCTTAAGGAATCCTTAAAAGTTCGGAAAGCCCGAATTTGCGCGAAAGCTTCGCGCAATGCATTTCATAAGTCCGGAGAGATGAACAAGCTCGAAGCCGAATATGCGGCGAGGTTGGAGGGCTTGAAGCTTGCAGGCGAAATATCCGACTATCGCTTTGAGTGTCTCAAACTTCGGCTCGCGGACAGGACGTTCTACACGCCGGACTTCATGGTGCTGCGCGCGGACGGCGTGTTCGAGGTGCACGAAGTAAAAGGGCATTGGGAGGACGACGCACGCGTGAAAATCAAAGTCGCGGCAGAGCTGTATCCCTTTAAATTTTCAGTTTGTAAAAACTCCAGTATCTGCAAAATGCGATAAA
>JABLTK010164560.1_pt1 | contig 10456 bp, 10 predicted proteins | sample 7160131 | NCBI WGS metagenome assembly JABLTK01 (sample SAMN14651221, study PRJNA627086) | human gut metagenome | isolation source: feces | host: Homo sapiens
CGGGCGCTGGTTTGCGGCCGGGCCGGGGCACTGCGGGCACATGGTGCTGGCTGTCACCCTGCACAATCTGCCGGAGGGGATGGTAGTGGGCCTTGCCGCCGCGCTGGCGCTGGAGGGCAGCCCGGAGGCCGTAAGCGGGGCACTGGCCCTCTCCCTTGGCATCGGGTTACAGAACATCCCGGAGGGCGCGGCGGTGAGCCTGCCGCTGCTGAGATCTGGTCAGAGCCGGGGCAGGGCCTTTCTGGCCGGGGCAGCCTCCGGGCTGGTGGAGCCACTGGGCGGGCTGCTGGCTCTTGCGGTGGCAGGCTGGGTGAGCGCGGCTCTGCCCTGGCTGATGAGTGCGGCCGCCGGGTGCATGGTCTGCGTAACGGCGCAGGAGATGATCCCGCAGGCCGTTGAACCGGATGAATCGGCGGGGGTCATCAGCATTGTGTTAGGGTTTGCTTTGATGATGGCGCTGGATGTGGCGTTGTAAACAAAAAAGCTCCTCCGCACGGAGGAGCAAAGAATTATTTGGAGAGATAGACGGTGGTGGAGGGAAATGCGAAGTCCACATTGTTTTTCTGCATCACGTCCATGACATTCAGGTTCAGGTCGTTCTGCATCTGGAGGAACGTTCCGGCCTGATTGGTGAGCAGGTAGGCGGAGACGAGGAGATTGATGCTGGAATCGCCAAAGCTGGTGAGCCGGACAAGGGCAGAGCCCTTTTCCACATAAGGGCTGGCTTCCAGCATGGCGGTCAGGTCGGCCATCAGCTGCTCAAGCTTGGCACGGGAGGTATTGTAAGTGACGCCCAGCGTGAACTTATAAGGCCGGGTGGAGCGCATGGCGCAGTTGACGATGGTGGAGCTGCACACCTTGCTGTTGGTGATGACGCTCACGGTCTTATCCAGGGAGCGGATCTTGATGGAGCGGAAGTTGATGTCGATGACCTCGCCCTCCACATCGCCCACAAGGATCCAGTCGCCCAGGGCAAAGGGCTTGTCAATGAGGATGACGATGCCGCTGAAGATGTTGCTGGCCGTCTCCTGGGCAGCCAGGGAGATGGTCAGGCCGATGAGGCCGGCACCGGCAACGATGCTGCCGATGGGGAAGCCGCTCTCCTGCGCGATGGTCGCCACGCCCAGAATGACCACCAGCACCTTATAGGTGGTGTCCAGCAGGGAGAGCAGCGTCTTATTGGAGCGGATCTCCTCGCCGCAGGATTTCAGCAGCAGGGTGGCGACATCCGAGGCGTGGTACAGGCCTTTGCAGATGCAGAGGGTCATGGCCATCTGGTAGACGACGAGCAGGAATTTGGGCACGGGGGCAATGGCCCAGGGCAGGCTGGCCAGGGCAAAGTAAATGCCCGTGAGCCAGACCATCCGCTCGGCAGGCAGCGCAAAGCTGCGGAGCAGGATGCCGGTGGCCTCAAAGTGCCAGCTGTGGGCCAGCAGCTTCGGGAAGATCTTTTTGCGGAGCAGGGCACGGGCCACAGCGCCCAGTGCCAGCAGCACCAGAGCGCAGACGCACCGGGCCGCAAAGGCCAGCCAGCCCTCCAGCAAAAAGCCGCCAATGGCAAAGCCCAGGTTTTGGATGGTGAAGATCATATAGAAATTGTTCCTTTCGGGTGGATTGTGTCGAACACATTGGTCTCAGTATAGCATACTCCGGCAGAGGGTTCAAATTTTCTTTGCCGCAGTGCAGGGGCAGTCGTCCAGAAGCAAACGTCACACTTGTGAAAAAGAAAACAAACTTTTGCGGATAAGGGTTGACAACAGCAGGCTGCCGCGCTATACTGTGTGCCAGAAAGTTCGTTTCAGGGCGGGGTGCAACTCCCCACCGGCGGTATAGCCCGCGACCACCCCTATGGGGTGCTGACTCGGTGAGACTCCGAGGCCGACGGTATAGTCCGGATGCAAGAAACGGCAGACAAATTGCTTGTCTACGCGCCCTGTTGCAGTGTTTTTGCAGCAGGGCGCTTTTGGTTTGTCTTCCCGGTTCCCGTCGGTGCGAAAAGGGCTTTCCACAGTTTATTTTGAGTGGGGCCAGCCGCCCCGGGAGGAAAAATCATGAAAAAAGACACGACCCACAACCTGACCGTTGCCGCCATGCTCAGCGCGGTGGCATTCATCCTCATGTTCATCGAGTTTCCCATCCCGATGCTGATTCCGGCATTTATCAAGATGGACTTCTCGGACCTGCCCGCCCTGCTGGGCGCGTTTGCCCTGGGCCCGGTGTATGGTGTGATCATTAGCTTTATGAAGAACCTGCTCCACATCGTCATCAAGGGCACCTCCACGGCCTGTGTGGGTGAGCTCTCCAACTTTATCCTGGGTGCCATCTTCTCTGCCGTGGCCGGCTATCTTTACAAGCACCACAAGAGCCGCAAGACGGCCATCATCGGTGCCGTGGCAGGCGCCGTGGCCATGGGTGTGCTGAGCGTGCCCTCCAACTACTTCGTCGTTTACCCGGCCTATGTGCAGTTCTACCACATGCCGCTGGAAGCCATCCTGGGCATGTATCAGGCGATCCTGCCCTCGGCAGACAGCCTCATCAAATGCCTCATCCTCTTCAACCTGCCGTTCACGCTGGTCAAGGGCCTGCTGGACGCTGTGCTCTGTATGTTGATCTATAAGCCGCTGTCGCCCATCCTGCATGGCCGCCGCTGATTCCACTCGATCAGAAAGAAAAATGCTCCTGTGCATCCGCACAGGAGCATTTTTTATATCGCTTATGCCAGCGCGCCTCTCTCCAGCCACTTGCCCCGGGCAAGGCGGAGCAGAAATAGCACGCCCCGGGTGCACAGCTCCACGCACATGGCCGTCCAGACACCGGCCAGCCCGAAGCGGGGAGCCAGCAGGAATGCCAGCGTCAGCCGGACGCCCCACATGCTGAACAGGTTGAGTACAAAGCAGGCGGCGCTGTCGCCAGCCCCCTGCATGGCACCGCTGGCCACGATGGAGGCCCCGAACATGGGCTCGGCAAAAGCCTCAATGCGGAGCATTTGGGCCCCGAGTGCAATGACAGCCGCGTCGGCCGTAAAAATGCTCATCAGTGCCGGGGCAAACAGCCACATCAAGACGCCGGAAAGAGCCATGATGCCCATGCCCATCCCGGTGCAGAGCCAGGCAAACCGCTTGGACATGTCCCGGCGGTGGGCACCCACGGCCTGCCCTACCAGTGCGATGGAAGCATCCTGGATGCCGTAGCCCGCCATGTAGCACAGGCCCTCGGCGCTTACGGCCAGGCTGTTTGCCGCAATGGCCACGGTGCCCAGCTGGGACACGATGCGGACGAGAAGCACCTGAGCCGAGGAGAGGGCGGCGCGCTCTGCCGCCAGCGGCACACCCACCCGCCACAGGTTGATCAGGCAGGAGCGGGTGATCTTCCAGCTGCCGGGGTAGCGGATGGCCAGTGGGCTCTCCCGCAGCAGGAGCACCGCCAGTGCGGCCAGCCCGCCGATCATGGTGGCAAGGGCCGTGCCCAGCGCCGCGCCCGGCACACCCCAGCCAAAACCGAACATCGTGACGGTCTGGCCAAACAGCTCCATCTCCCGGGTGGGATTGATGAGGAAAAAGTTGAAGAAGATGTCCAGCAAGCAGACCAGCACGCTGATGAGGCTGGGCGTCAGGGCGTCACCCGTGGCCCGCAGCATGGCGGAGTACATCCCCATGGCCATGCTGAACGGCAGGGCTGCGGACCAGATGCCAAAGTAGGCCGAAGCATTGCCCTGCAAAGACGGGTCCGCACCCAGCCACCCGGGCAGGAACCGGCAGATGCCGATGCCCAGCGCCGCCATGCCGCAGCCGAGGAGGATGTTGAAGATCATGGACTGCCGCAGCACGCCCCGGGCATCCTCCTGGCGGTCGGCCCCGAGATACTGCGCGATCTGGATGGCAAAAGACGTGAACAGCCCCACCAGAATGCCGTGGAGCAGCCAGGTGCTGGAGCTGACGATGCCGATGGCCGCCGTGGCCTCGGCCCCGATGTGGCCCACCATGGCCGCGTCAATGTACTCCATCGCCGTGACCACCAGCTGCTGCAGGATGGCGGGCACGCTCAGGGCAACGGCAACGCGGGCCGTGTCGCCCAGCGGGATGCTCTCGCCCTGCCGCATCCGGGCCGCGAGAATATCAAGTGAAAGTGTCATGATGTCTCCTCTGCAAATACAAAATGGAAAAGCAATACCTATTATAATAAGAGGGAAGAGGATTGTCAATCAAGGGCGATTTTGCGGCAGGGCAATTGATTTTTACTGTTCTGCGTGATACACTCTCACCATGGGAAGAATACTATGAAAGAGGAATTGAATCTTATGATCGAAATGCTTTCTGATACCATCGACACCCGTGCCGTGGACGCGCTGGGCTTTCTGCTGGCGTTTGCATTGACCGCCCTGATGGACTCCATGTTCCGGGAGCGGCTGCCCCATGACCATGGCCGCGCGTTCGCTGTCAACGGCGAGCTGTCCAAGGGCAAGGCCCGTGGTTCCGGCCTCATCTTTGTGCTCTGCATCGCGCTGGTGACGCTGGCTGTTATCCCGTTCCGGGTGGAGTACCTGATCTATACCGTCCTCCTCATCGCCTCCATGCTCTCGGGCTATTTTGACGATGCGGCGGATACGGCCTGGAACGAATACAAAAAGGGCCTCATTGATTTTGTCATCGCGGTGGTGGCAGGTGTCACCTACCTCAACTTCAACGGCACCGGCGTGCAGCTGCTGAACTGGGCGTTCAGCATCCCGTACCCGGTCTACCTGCTGCTCATCGTCGTGCTCATCTGGGCCAGCATCAATGTGGTCAACTGTACCGACGGTGTGGACGGCCTCTCGGCCAGCCTGGCAGTGGTGTCCATCGGCACGTTCCTGCTGGCCTATTGGGAGGAGCTGGGCGAGTATGCCACGGCAGGCGTCATCTTCATCGGTGCCCTGCTGGCCTACCTGTGGTCCAATGCCAAACCCTCCACCCTGTTGATGGGGGACGCCGGCAGCCGCGCCATGGGCTTCTTCCTGGCCATCCTGGCCCTCAAGAGCAATCACCCGTTCGCATTCCTGCTGGCGGCACTGGTCTTTATCGTGGACGGCAGTCTGGGCATCCTCAAAATCAGCTTCAAGCGGTTTTTGCACATCAGCATCCTGAAAAAAACGCTGACCCCGCTGCACGATCATGTGCGCAAGCGGATGGGCTGGAGCGATGAGCAGGTGGTGGCCCGCTGGCTGATCCTGCAGGCGGTGGCATCGGCACTTTTGCTGCTGCTGGCCCGCTGAATGAATGATTTTAAGTATGATGTTTGTCTAACTTTCCAAAATGCATAAAAGTGCACGTGGTAAATTGTTGCACTTTACTTATTGAAAGTTCGACGAAAAACAGGTATACTTCTATTAACGAAAGCAAAGGCGCTTGAGTGAAGCTTATTCACTCTGCGCCTTTTTTCTTTTCATGTTAAAAGACAACCCCCGGGCGCACTGGTCTGTGGTGCATGTGCACAGGCAAAAAGAGGATAGGGAAAGGCGGAATACTTCATGATCAAACTGGAACATGTGGATAAATACTTCGGGGACCTGCACGTTCTGAAAGACGTGAACCTGGAAGTGGCTGAGGGCGAGAAGCTGGTCATCATCGGACCCTCGGGCAGCGGCAAATCGACCACCGTCCGCTGCATGAATTTTTTGGAGGAGCCTACCAGCGGCCATGTTTATATCAACGGGGAGGAGCTTACCAACAAAAACAAGACCCGTGTCGTGCGGGAGAACATCAGCATGGTGTTCCAGCAGTTCAACCTCTACCCGCACATGACCGTGCTCAAGAACCTGACGCTGGCCCCCATGAAGCTCCACCACAAAACAAAGGCCGAGGCGGAGGAGCTTGCATATCATTATCTTGAGGTAGTCGGCCTGCGGGATAAGGCGGATGTTTATCCGCCCCAGCTCTCCGGCGGCCAGCAGCAGCGCATCGCCATTGCGCGGGCCCTCTGTGCACAGACCAAGATCATCCTGTTCGATGAGCCCACCAGTGCACTGGACCCCGAGACCATTCAGGAAGTGCTGGACGTCATGGTCCGGCTGGCACACGAGAAAAACATCACGATGGTGGTCGTCACCCACGAGATGGGTTTTGCCCGCTCGGTGGCAGACCGGGTCGTCTTTATGGCGGACGGACAGATCCTTGAAGAGGGCACGCCGGAGCACTTCTTCACCAACCCCAAGAGCGAGCGTGTCCGCCAGTTCCTGAGCAAGATCGTCCGGTAACATCTTATTTTGGTTGACACGGCCGGGTGCACAAGTTGTGGTGCGCCGCCGTTGTTGATAAAACGCAGCCGGTTTCGGGGCGGGCAGGGAAAGCCGCCCAGGCTGCAAAAAACATAGAGGAGTGTATGATTATGAAAAAGATCTCTCGTCGCAGCTTCGTCAAGGCCGCTGGCTCGGCCGCTGTCCTTTCCATGCTGGCCGCCTGCGGCGGCTCTTCCAGCAGCACCGCTGCTTCCACCGCTTCCACTGCCGCCAGCACCGCCGGTGCTTCCAGCGCGGCAGCCGCCAGCTTTGGCCCGGATACCCAGGCCATCGTGGATCGCGGCGTCCTCAAGGTCGGCGTCAAGAACGCCGTGCAGGGCTTCAGCTTCCAGGACACCCTGACGGGTGAGTACAAAGGCCTGGAGGACAGCCTGGCTGAGATGATCGCCGAGTATCTGGGTGTGGATGTTGAGTTCACCACCGTGACCGCTGCTACCCGCGGCGAGCTGCTGGACTCCGGCGACATCGACGCCGTTCTGGCAACGTTCACCATCACCGAGGAGCGCAAGAAGAGCTGGGATTTCACCACTCCCTACTACACCGATTATGTTTCCGTTCTGGTCGAGGACTCCAACGGCATCAAGGATCTGGCAGACCTGAAAGACAAGGTCGTGGGCGTGTCCTCCGGTTCTACTTCTGCCCGTGCTCTGGTCAAGGCCATGATCGACGCGGGCGTGCTGGACGGTGCAAACTTTGACGCCGACACGTTCAACGCTGATACTTGGAAAGAGGGCATCTCGTTCCGTCAGTACGACGATTATCCCGCCATCAGCACCGCGTTGAGCGCAAACGAGATCCAGGGCTTCTGCGTGGATAAGTCCATTCTGGCCATCTACAAGACCGATGGCCGCAGCTACGTGGATGCGGAGTTCAGCCCGCAGGAGTACGGCATCGCCACCAAGAAAGGCAGCGATTTCTCCACCCTGTGCGATGAGCTGGTGCAGGGCTGGCTGGCCGATGGTACGGTCGAGAGCCTGATCAAGGAGAACGGCCTGAGCTAAAAGACCACTTTTGCAATTGAGGGATAGAAAGGGAAAGGAGCGTTTGCCATGTCTGGTTTATTTTCGATGGACGCTTGGAGTACGGTTTGGAACCATAAAGAGAGCTTTCTGCTGGGTCTGGGCAATACCTTACAGACCGCTGTCTGCGCGCTGGCGCTGGCCTTTGCCATTGGCGCTCTGCTGGGCCTGATGGCCACCAGCGGCAATAAGATCTTGAAGTTTGTAGCTCGTGTGTATGTGGAGTTCATCCAGAACACCCCGCTGCTGCTCCAGCTCTGCTTTTTGTACTACGCGCTGGCCTTTGCGGGCCTGAGCCTCGGCGTCATCCGCACCGGCATCATTGCACTGGGCGTTTACACCGGTGCTTACATGGGCGAGGTGGTCCGCGCGGCCATTGAATCGGTGCCCAAGGGCCAGTTTGAGGCCGCACAGGCACAGGGCTTCAACTATCTGCAGCGGATGGGTTACATCATCCTGCCCCAGAGCATCCCCGTGATGCTGCCTCCCATGGTCAACCAGGTGGTCAACCTCTTTAAAAACACCTCCTGCCTCTACATCGTGGGTGGTGCGGACCTCATCAGTGTGACCTACAGCTTTGTCACCGGTGCTTCCACCGGCGGCGCTTACGCTCCCGCTTACATCGTCTGCGGCCTCATCTTCTTTGTGGTCTGCTTCCCGCTGTCCACGCTGGCGACCCGTTGGGAGGCTTCCCTCAAGGCACGCAAGGGCCGTGTGAACACCGCTCTCAAGACCGCCGCCAAGGTGGAACTCAAGGAGGCTGCTTAACATGAAAACACTTGCTGCAAGCCTTTCCATCCTCACCCAGCAGGGTGTGATGCTCTACCTGCTGCGCGGCGTGGCCTTTACCTGCATCATCTCGGTGCTGGGCGTTATTCTGGGCCTCATCGTCGGCAGCCTGCTGGCACTGGCCCGCACCTACTGCAAGCATGGCCCGGCCCGCGTCCTGGGCTGGCTGAGCGCCGCTTACATCGAGCTGTTCCGCAACACGCCCTACCTGCTGTGGATCTTCGTTTGCGTGGTCTTCTGCCCCTGCCCGGCATTCTTTGCCCGGAAAATGTTCGGCCTGACCAGCGTGGAGATGAAGCTCCTGTTCAAGGCAGCGCTGGCTCTGATCCTGTTCAACTCCTCCGTCATTGCGGAGATCGTCCGCGGCGGCCTGAATGGTGTGGCCAAGGGCCAGTTTGAGGCCGGTTACGCACAGGGCTTCAACACCGCTGAGGTGCTGCTCTACATCGTGCTGCCCCAGGCATACCGCAACATCGTGCCCACCCTGCTGAGCCAGGTCATCACCACCATCAAGGATTCGTCTTATCTGGCAAACGTGGCCACCATCGAGCTGATGGCCCGCATCCGCCAGCTGCTGAGTGCCGCGGGCACCTACAACGGTCTGGGCACCGTGAATGTTTCCGACGTCATGGTCCTGTTCGGTGCCGCCTGCGTTATCTACTTCATCATCAACTTCACGCTCAGCTGCATCGTCCGTTCGATGCAGAACAAGCGGAAAAAAGCGCTGGTCTTTGCCCCGGCAAAGAACGCCGCGTAACATCTGACATTATCTTTTTCCTATTTTCCTATTTTCTTTTCTACCTCCCGGCATAACCCTAGAGCGCAAAACGCGCCCGGCGGTTCCTCACCGCCCGGGCGCGTTTTGCGTTTTGTGCTTCGTTTTGTGCTTTATGATTGAAAATGAATAAATAGATGAAACTTTTATAAAAGCGTCTTCTCCGCTGCTTCCACCACATGGCCCACCAGCACGGAGGTGGTCACGGTGCCCACACCGCCCGGCACGGGGGTGATGGCTTCCACCACGGGCTCGGCCTCGGCAAAGCGGACGTCCCCGCAGAGCTTGCCGTCATCGCCCACATGGATGCCCACATCCACAACGGTCTGGCCCTCCCGCAGGCAGTCGGCTCCGATGAAGCCGCGCTTGCCCATGGCCACCACGACCACATCCGCCTCTTTGCAGAGGGCGGGCAGGTTCTGGGTGCGGGAGTTGCAGATCGTGACCGTAGCGTTTTCGCGGTCCAGCATCATGGCGGCAGGCTTGCCCACCACAAGGCTTCGGCCCACCACCACGGCCCGCTTGCCGGAGAGGGGGATATCGTAATACTTCAGAATTTCCAGGCAGGCCTGGGCGGTGCAGGGCGGGTAGCCCAGCGCCGTGTTGGTAAACACGCCGGCCAGCGAGCCGTCCGTGATGCCGTCAATGTCCTTTTCCGGGGCCAGTGCCGCGCGGATGGTGCGGTCATCGAACTGCCTGGGCAGCGGGCGGAAGAGCAGACAGCCGTGAATGGACTTGTCCGCGTTGATTTTTTCAATGACTTCCAGCAGGGCGTCCTGAGTGGCATCGGCGGGCAGCAAAAACTGCCGGACGGTTACGCCCACCTTGCCGCAGCGGGTCATGACGCCCCGCTCATAGGAGAGGTCGTCCTCCCGCTCGCCCACCCGGACCACGGCCAGGGTAGGGGTGATGCCTTTGGCGGCCAATGCCGCACAGCGGGCGGCGTTTGCCTCGTTCATGGCCGCCACCACGGGCGCGCCTTTTAAGATCGTTGCCATTTAAACTTCCCCTCTCAATTGTGTTGCCATTTTTTCGTAGAGTGTATCGGCCAGCGGGACGTACTGTGCCAGCAGTGCGTCTGCCTTGGCGTTCAGGGCCTCGGCGTGGGCGCGGTCTGCCATCAGTTTGGTATTGATAGAGACATTCAGGCCCGAAGCCTGTAAGGCAGCCTTGCAGAACAGCGCCGCACACCCGGCGTCGGAGACGGCCAGCGCGCTGCCCTTGGCGGCGTACTCCTGCGCCAGCGCAATGCCCTCACAGCAGGCTTCCATGATCTCCAGAGGCACGGCACAGGCCCCGTCCAGCGCCTGCTCCAGCACCGCGGCCTTATGGGCCTGCTGTTCCGGCGTCTCTTTGGGCAGGCCGTAGGCGGCAGCCAGCGGCATAAACGCCTCCGCGTCGGCCTGCACCAGCGCTTCCAGCCGCCTGCGCAGGACTTTCGCCCGGGCATTCAGGGTTTGGATATCCGCCTCCACCGCCGCGTACTTCTTTTTGCCCACGGTCAGGCTGCCCACCATATTGCCCAGGGCCACGCCGGCTTGAACGCGTCAATATCGCACTCTCTCTGCACTATCAAGGATAAAGTCGGGGACACCACACGTC